>JACCDW010754042.1_pt1 | contig 30613 bp, 26 predicted proteins | sample 7449781 | NCBI WGS metagenome assembly JACCDW01 (sample SAMN15323449, study PRJNA562643) | freshwater metagenome | isolation source: river surface water | place: USA:Blue River Watershed | collected 2017-08-18
AGAAGTATCTTGAAGCCCTCTATACAATTTTCAAGAATGATAAGAATAAATTCTTTCGCACAGCAAAGACCAAGCGACCCTTTGTACAGATTGAAAAGCTCCAGCAGGCACTTATCCCCCGTATCTGGCGAATCAGTCAAATGACACCTGATGCCTTTGCGGAGGAAGTCTTTGCGTGGAATGAAAAGAAGTTGGATGATCTCATCAATATGGATGGACGATCCTCCCTCCAGAATCAAGCTCTTGAAAAATCCTTTACACTGGGTCTAGATGATACCTTCCCCTGGCTAGATAGTTTCTAAGATCTACATAGAATGAGCGTAGCTACGCCTCCTACAAACAGTCCAGCTACACCTGGGCCTGGAAAAAACAACCGTCCTGGCACTCCAGGGTTGAATGAACCTTCCGCTCCAGGACCCAGTTCACCTGGAGCAAATTCACCACGAAATCCTTCCCCTTTGCCACCTCCAGCACCTGCTGTAAATGCTCCAGCACCTGTTGTAAACGCACCCGGCCCAATAGCTCAAGAAGAAACCTATAAGGAACGCAGCGCAACAACGTATTTAAATGAAAATGCCAGTGAAGAAGCTGAACTTCAGACATTAAAACAACAGGCTCAAGAAGTCTTTCAAAAACGAGGACCTGTTTGTGACAGTGAAGGATTCTATCAACACACTGGTGAATGTTGGAACGATGCCATTCAACAGATTTTTTGTAATGCGGATGGGATCAAAGAACAGATGCAGTATACTTACATCTATTGGATCTTTAATACAGACTACTATACACAACTTCCAGATTGGGCCTTTGCGCCCAGTTGGCAACGAGGCCCAGCCTTGCTTCCATTGTTTATTCAAACGAACCGAGCCTATCTTGATGAACTTAAGAAGTGGTTCACATTGTATCTTCGCGAATGCCAAAAGCGATTCTTACGTCATTACTTGTTGGAAACAAAGCGCCGAAACGTCAAGCAAGAAGTATGTGCGCTTCACGGTCCTGAAATGGGCCATCTTGCGCGTGAAAAAATTATGGCCATTTCTAGAGATCCTGCATTTCGCAAGCGAGGTGTTCAAGGACAAAAGAGTGCGATTTATGGAAAATTTTCAAATATCAAAATGGCACGATTTAGCAAGAATGTAGCAAGAGAAGCTATGAAACCTTCACGAGAGACATACGCAGAAAAAGCCAATAAACTTGCAGGGGGAACAGTAGACGACGAGGATTATCTTATAGAATTGTTTAATTTACTTTTTTTTGGAGGCCGATTGACTATTACAGATATGAACCTGGGTTTGTTGCGCGCACAGATTTTAGATATACCTAAGTTCACTGCGGAACTTAATGCGGCAACAGGTGTTTTTGTTGCCATTCGTGAATATACACCTGAAAAATGGGGTGGTGGCCACGCAATGGCTTTTTATGAATGTGGAAAACAAGAACTGTTTTATGAGGACAATTTTGGACTGTTCCCATTTGAATGGAGGAAATTCATCCTTGCTTACGTTGAACTTGAAAAGCAGGGTCTTGAACCTACAATGGAGTTTACAGACCTTCATGTCGTCAACAAAGGAAAGAAATTATTTTTCTACACATCATTTGTGCCTCTTATTAGTTATACGGATAAAGAGGGAAAATTTCATACATTACTTATGCTGGGAGGTGAAACCATTGAAACAAATGACGGAACACAAACAAAGTATACATTTAAGACAGAGTTGGAGGGCAATCAAATTAAACTAGATTATAATAAAGATAATATATATCGCCTTACACGGTTTGTATTTATTCAGCCTGCTGCTGGCGTCTATGTTTCAAATGTAGGATTTGAGCCTGATGAATATGCTCGTATTGAAAGAAGCCCTATTATACGTGGTATCCTTGAAGGGGACCTTGAAGGGACTCTAGAGGCCATTGAACTTGAACAAGTCATTCCAGATTTGAAATATAGACGAGAGGGCAAACCTGAAGTGCCTATTTTACACTTTGCATTTTTCTTTTTACCTGAAGTCATACCCAAGCTCATTGAGAAGGGCTACAATTATAACGTGGTATTTGATGATCATTCAATGTTAGAAAGGGCAGTATTAACCAAAAAAGGTAAGCAGAACATATACATACTCAAGGCCCTTCTTGAAAAGGATCCTTCACTCCTTGAGTTCCGCAATGAATATGGACGGACCCCCTTGGCATTAACTGCTTCTGATGATGACGCATTAAATCTTACAAAATACCTCGTAGAGGCTGGAGCGAATATTGAGACAAAATCCGATTTAGGACGAACGCCCTTATTCTTTGCTGCGCGTGACGGTTCGCTAGAAACGGTCAAGTATTTGTGTTCCAAGGGAGCCAATCCACAGGTCAGAGACAATGGAAATCCTGAAGCCAATCAACCACCTAGCACACCTTTTGAAGTTGCCGAAACTCCTGAGATCAAGGAGGTTTTGACCAACCAATGTGGCAAAAAGGGTGGGCGTAGACCAAGAAAAACGCGCAAGGCCAAGCGGAAACACTCTAAGAAAAAAACCCGCCGTTCGTAAAGATCGCAGATGCCCTGTCAAAGTTGCGAAAAAGATCCTCAGTTTCACAACTTTGTATTTTTATCCCGAACACACACAGGAGAGGGCATTTATTACACGTGCCCCGCAAAAGGGAAAGAACGGAGGCCCACCAAAGAGTCAGTCAAAGACTATGTAGAGCATATGGACGAAGCAAGCATCACAGGATGGGTCTGGATTTTTGATTGCAAAGATTTAGACAAACTGGATCTTCCTCATATTAGTGTCCTTCAGATGTTTACAGAACTCTTTCAAGAACGCTACAAGTATGTGCTCAAAAAGATCTATATTGTCAATCCCAATTGGAAAATGCAACTCATTTTGAGCAGCATCCGACCGTTTTTAAAAGAAGAAACTAAGAAACGCCTCCAACTGTGTGATTCTCCCTTACATTTATTACATCAAGGATTTCATACGGATGTAGTGAAAGCCGTGATGTAGTCTAAAGCGGAGTCGCGAAACAAACTTGATGAAACAAACTTCGCTTCTTGCGTTCTTTAAAAAAGACAAAGCACAAATGGTGCCCAATACCAACAAAAAAACTACCTCTGCACGAGAAGCCTTGGAGCCTCTCTTTGTGCGACAAATACCTGAAGGGCTGCCTTATAGGCTTCAGCTTGAAGAAGAGTTTACTTTGATAGACAAAAATAACTTTGTCCCTGTCTTCTTACAAGTCAAAACGATCCTTGAACTCCTCCAAGTCCTATCCGAGGAATCCGGTCAGCCCATTCCTCACATTATTCGTGGCTCAGCAGGAAGCAGTCTTGTCTGCTACTTGCTGGGAATTACACAGATTGATCCCCTCCTGTATGGGATTCAACTTGCGCGTTTTATGAATTCCAAACGCAAGGACATTCCTGATATTGATATTGATGTTCCGTATAATCGTCGTGAAGAGATTTACGGGAAAATCGCAACAACGTGGCCTGGAATGGTCGCACGGATCAGCAATTATTGTATGTGGAGCAATAAAACAGCCCTTCGTGAGTCTATCAAAGAAATCCTCAAAGCGAATGAACTGGCTGTGCCCCAAGCCCTCCATAGAAAACACTTTGCTGCTGATAAAATTCTTCAAGGCCCTTTGCTTGAGGAGGCCAAAACAGCTGCAGCGAATAAAAAAGGCACACTCCGAAACTATAGCAAACACTGTGGTGGCATTGTTATCTTTGAAAAGGAAGGTGCTGTGCCCGAGGAGCTTCATCATCAAGACATTGAAGCCAATGGAAAACCCCTTGTTCAAATCAAACTCAACAAGGACGATACAGAAGCGCAGGGATACATTAAGATTGACATTTTGAGCAATCGTGGACTTGCGCAGCTCGCTGAAATCTGCCCTGATCGGCCCTTACTTTCATATCCCTCACGAGACTTTGCAACAGAACGGATCTTTGAAAAAGGTTGGAATCTAGGCATCACCTTTGGAGAATCACGAGGGATGCGAAAACTCTTTATGGAAATGAAACCCCGAAATGTCAATGACATTGCCATTGCTCTTGCCTTGATCCGTCCAGCAGCTGCTGCAGAAGGGCGTAAGCAGGAATTCTTGGAAAAATGGAAAATGGGAAAGGTGGACAATCCCCTTGCGCGCCCAATTATCTATGATGATGACGCAATTTGGAAAGTCAAAAAGGCCCTGGGCTGTGATTCAGCCGAAGCCGATATGTGGCGGAAAGCCTTTGCAAAGGGCAACAGCCGAGCGCGTGTGGAGTTTCGGCAAAAGATGGCGGCTGCGGGACATACACAGGACATCATTGAGTGTGTTGTAGATGATCTCAATCAGCTCATTTACTACAGCTTTTGTAAGTCCCACGCCTTCTCCTATGCGCAGTTAGTCTGGGCTCTAGGATATTGGAAGGCACATCGTCCCCACGAATTCTGGGCATCCGCTTTGAATCACTGTCACAGTGAGTATAGAAAATGGGTTCATTATCGCGAAGCCAGGTGTTCGGGTCTTTTGCTGAGCCGTTCACCACCGCCTTACAAGGTGGGTGTGCGACAGGGCCAACCTGCGTTGATCTCATCCGCAGGTGAACAAATGTATTTACAGGATCCTACACCTGTAGAAGAAATCAAGCAATATGGATATTGGACATCTGAGGAATTCTTGCCTACGTGTGGTCTCTGGATGGATGGACAGCAACGGCTAGATAAGAAACAAACGTGTAAATTTCGTGGATTGATCGCAACGTGCCGAACAATTTCACGAGATTGGGGAAAATGCACATTGATCTGTCTAGGCGTAGGAAACCGAACGTATATTGATCTAGTCATTCCGAAAGTCCACCGATCTGAACTCTTTCGTTGGTATATCTTGGAAGGTTCTGGAATTCTAACACGAACAGCTACAGTAGAAGTCACAAGTATTCACGGAGTGTCTTTAACTAAAATTGAAACTATGAGCTCCTCCTAGAAAAGGTAGCCCCCGAACATGGCCTGCAATCTATGCCGCACCTTTATTCTGGATTACCTCCATCATCCACTGCATCCAGAGAATCGGCTAACAGCCATCTTTCATCGCTCACAACTGTTACCTCACAAAGAAACACTGTGTTTCTGGATCCAGCGAATTCAACACCTCCTTTTACCAGACATACTTCAGAGGGTCAAAGAGAATACGGAGATGGACTTCTGGATTGACAAACAAGTTCAAGTGGAGGCTGAGGAATGGAACAAGGCATACCTCAAAAATCTTCGTGAGGCAAATCCCAATATAGCACAAGAATTCTCTGAACTTCAAAGTATTTGTGAAGAGTGTGGATTTCTAAAGGGATCAACGGAACCCTTCTTTCTTGAAAATTATATACTTCCTTGTCTCCAAAGTGCAGTTGAGATTCACTCTGAACACTCAAAGAAACCAGAGAAGGTCTTGACACTCTCTACGTTTCTTAAAAAATATACAATGAAGGAACTCCGCGAAGAATATGGAAATTTATACGATTAGGCATATTTCTGAATGTATTGAGCAAACTCTGCAGCAGGTTTGTGTGCTTTGATTTTTTGTAAGCGTGCTTTGATAAACTCATTGAACCGATAGGTCGCGATGTCCTTTTTTTCATACCAGTGCGTGTGCACAGAAGCAAGGGGTTTTCCATCAAAGGTTAGCCCAATCCCTGATAAATTACGACCATACCCAAACCGTCTAGATATTTCATCTGGAGTTTGACTACTCTGCCACATCCGCCACCAACCAAAATTATGTTGAATGGGAATCTCATAGAGGTGTTTTGCTCCAGCAGCAACAGCCTCCAGCGCAGCCTGCTCAAAAAACCGACTTGCATAAGTCGCTTCAAGCCATACAGGAAGGCTCTTTGGATCTTTGAGCCATAAAAATCCCCCATTGTAACGACCATACTTGGCCTCATCTCGCGCACAAATGTAATGAGGTGCTAAGGCAACGTCTGTCTCGGCTGGAAGTTCAGGAAGTTTATCAAAGAGCATAATGTCTGCATCTAGAAACCATAGCCCTTTCTCGGTCTGAGTCTGCTCAAATGCCCACTCAAGCGCAGAAATTTTTTCACACATAAAGTCCGTCCATTTGGTTTTAAAACGAAACCCCTTCATCCCTTCCATCTGTTGGCGATTGAATCCAGTATATCCATCAAGGGCGATTTTTAGAAAACAGTTGCCCTTATAACTTGGAATCAGCCGAGACGTATCGGTATCTGTATAGATATAGAGATCTGGACAGTCCTCTTTGTAGACATACTCAAGGGACCACAGTAGAAATCGTATGTCTTTGACTGCATTTGCGCCTGTTGCTAGAGTTACTATGGCAGCCATCTACCTATCTTCAGGGCCACGGTTTATGCCATTGTTTTCTGCGTAGAATTAGGTCTAAGAACATGTATACTTCTAATTTAGAAGTATGTCAGATTCAACTGAAAAGACACATGTTAGAGCAGTTATGTTAATTTTAGCATCCAATCAAAATGAACTTGTAAGAAATTGTAGAAAAATTTGGAAAATGTATATGAATATAGACCCACTCATAAAAGTTTTCTTTGTCTATGGAGAGTTAGCTACACCCTTGGAAAATTATGATGAGGCCAGTGATTTAATCTACCCCAATATTCGTGAGTCATATCCTGTCTTTATTCATAAAACCGTTGAAGCAATGAAATACATCCATTCAAAGTATACGTATGATTTTTTTATTCGCACAAATCTATCAACATTTTGGGATTTCAAACAATTACACAAGCACTTGGATATACTTCCTAAAGTAAATTGCTATTCAGGAGATGGTCCTTTCTCAAACCATGCTCCAGTGGGATATTATTTGAGTGGTGTAGATACGATTGTAACATATGAAATGATTGATTCTCTTGTTAATAATACAGATAAAATGAATTACGAGGTAGTAGAAGATGCAGCAATGGGATTGTATTTTAATGGAGTATTAAACGTTCCTATGTTACCAAATCGCATCTGTTTTTTTGAAGATATACACGTAATTCATCAAGAAACAGTGAATACAATCATACACAGGATACAAGAAGCAATACAATCTGGAAAAGATCACTATCGTGTAAAATCACAATTTAACCGAGACACCAATGATCTATTTATATATACAATATTATTAAAAATGATCTACAATATTTAGAATCCCTAGGCCTTTGCTTTACAGGCCTCAAGTGCAGCAAAGAGATCTACAAGTTTTGCATCATCACCAAAAAGTTTCTGGCGATGCTCAAACTTCACAACACCCTTATAGACAACAAATTGACCACCGAGTTGAAATCCATCTCCTTTGAGGTTTCCAGGAGTATTCTTTGAGGCTTCATAGGCCTGTTTGTCCATATCCAAGAGCCCATAAAAATTGTCCAAGAGTCCCTTGCGTCCAAAGAGTTCTTGATAAACAAGCTTGTCAATGGTATAAATGGGTCCATTCCAGAAGGCATACTTGGTGAAACTGCGATCAACATCACTGCCCTCTCCAAAGGCCTCAAAACTCAGACACACCAATGAGTAACCCAGTTTTTCATATTCTTCACGAAATTGTTCTACCATCTGGATGTAATGCCGACAGATGGGACAACCTAGACGACGTAAGAAAAAGAGAGCACACGGTTTCTCTTTCCAGAGGTCTTCAAGATACAACGTATGCGTAGGATTGCGTGCATCGGTAATTGTTCGTTGGGCAAATTGGGTGACGGTCATCATTCTATAGAATCATACCTAATGCCTTAAGGTCTTAATAAACATCTATAAGATCATCTCCAAACCAGCGTTTCATCTGACGGTTGTGATAGAATCGCCAATTCATATTATACTGGGCAAGAGTCAACATTGTATCATTTTGGAAAATGAGATCAATCATAGACTTCTGACCTCGTTTGAATGCAATGTATTCATCTACACGGCCTTGATGAAAGGGAACCGTTCCACAGCGACTTCCAATGGCAAGGGCCTCATCACGAGAGGCTCCACCAGGTTGACACATCATAGGCAAAATAAATATGCCAGGAGATACTGATGAAGGCACCGTATATTGATTGGGCTTCTTGAAGAGTAGAAATCCAGCAATAGGCTGCTGATTCATCTTTGCTTACACATTGTGTCAAAAGTTTAGACCTAGGTGAAAAATTGAAGTTCCTATGCCTAAATCATTGACACACAAACAACACAATGCAGCATTCTTCGTTTCTAACAATTGTAGATCCCCTTGCGCCCTGTAAGAAGGAGCTAAAGAATCCCGCGAAGAAGTATTCCTACCCCCTGGATTCTTTTCAGGAGCACGCTTTGACGGCTATTGAAGAGGGTCACAATGTTCTTGTGACAGCCAAGACGGGTTCTGGAAAGACCTTGGTGGGTGAGTATCTGATTCATCAAACCATTCGTGATGGTGGCCGTATCTTCTATACAACCCCCATCAAGTCCCTGAGCAATCAGAAGTTCAATGATCTCAAGAAGGAGTTTGGTGTTGAGATGGTGGGTATTATGACGGGGGATATCAAGTTCAATCCAGATGCACGGATCATCGTGATGACCACAGAGATTCTGCGAAACCTCTTGTTCAAGCAGGGCACAACGACAGAGTCACTGGGCTTGACCTCCGCACTCTCCCTCAAAGAACTCACAGCAGTTGTCTTTGACGAGGTTCATTACATTAACGACAAGGATCGCGGAAAAGTCTGGGAAGAGACCTTGATTCTCCTGCCACCTCAGATTCAGCTCGTTATGTTGTCTGCAACCATTGATCGTGCAGATTCCTTTGCATCTTGGCTGGGAGAGCTCAAGCAGAGGCCTATTACACTTATTAGCACACAGTATCGTGTAGTGCCTCTTACACACGGTGTCTTGATCGGCCAGCAGTTCCAAACACTTATGGATGCCAAAGATATGTATCACGATGACACCTATAGGCGGTGGCTGGACTGGCGGAAGCAGAAGGTGAAGGAGCACGAGGACTTTCAACGCAAAGTCAAAGAGCAGCGTCGTGCGGGCTTTGAAGGACCTGTAGATGGAAAGACACGCCCTGCGTCCTTTGTTCATCAGATGAACGAGACCATTGTCGCCCTAGAACGTCAGAAACTTCTTCCTGCTCTCTGCTTTGTCTTCAGTCGTTTGGGGTGTGAGAAGTATGCGGATAAGGTAGAAGCTACACTTCTGGATTCCTCGGATCAAGCCAAGGTCAAGCACATCTGGGATTTCCATCTTCACGCTTACAAGGATGTTCTAGAGTTTGTTCCGCAGGCTCACAAGCTGCGAGCGCTTGCTGAACGAGGCATTGCATATCACCACAGTGGTCTCTTGCCAGTTCTCAAAGAGATCATTGAGATTCTCTTCAGCAAGGGACTCATTAAGCTTCTCTTTGCTACAGAGACCTTTGCAGTTGGTCTGAATATGCCTACAAAGACAGTGCTATTCTTTGGCCTGGAGAAATACAGTGAGGATGTGGAAGGACTCCGTGTTCTCCGCACAGATGAATACATCCAGATGGCAGGTCGTGCAGGGCGGCGTGGACTTGATCCAGTCGGCACAGTCATTTACCTACCTGAGCGGGATCCTCTAGAGCCTGGGGAAATGAAGGCGATGATGACAGGTGGGAGGACACCTATTCAGAGCAAGATGATGTTTGACTATGAATTCATCCTGAAGACACTTCAGGCCAATTCACTGACGTGGTTGAAACTTATGGAGAAGTCCTATTGGTTCATTCAGCGTCAAGAGGCCATTCACGCAGAAGAAAAACAGATTCAGACTCTAGAACAGAAGCGAAAGTCACTGCCCATTTCGGATGGAGAGATTAATGAACTTCATATTCGTGAAACCTTGGAAGACGCCATTCAGAAGGCAACCAATGCTAAGAAGCGTCAAGCCACAAAGGAGTTGGACAAGTGGAAGGAGGAGCACGGAGGTGTTCGTTGGGAAACTCTCTGGAAGTTGTATCCGCAGGCAAAGAAGCTGGAAGCAGAGATGCTCCAAGCGCAAAACTACAAGAAGGACCTAGAGTCCTATACTTTATCTATCCAGCCCCTTGTGAATTTCCTACAAACGACAGGATATCTCAAAGCGAGTGAGGAAAAAGCTGAGGAACTTACACGAGATTCGCTCACAGAAAAGGGGATTCTGGCAACAGAAATCAATGAGGGCCATCCTCTCCTAATGACAGAACTCTATGTTCAGGGCTTCTGTGATAATCTAACCGCCGAGGAGATTGTCTGTGTCCTTGCTGGATTCTTACAAGAGGGAGGTGATGATGAGAAACAAGTCAGTGTAGAGAGGCTACAAGTCAATTCAACTATCAAAGAGACTTTGTATAAGATCAGTGATGTTGCGTGTTCACTTGCAGCACAAGAATCAAAATCAGGATGTGAGCGCAAGTTTGGTTACTGGGACTTGAATGCATTTTGGATTGAGCCTCTCTGGAAGTGGCTGGATGGAGCAGACGCAACAGCCCTTTGTCTAGAATATGGGTTGTTTGAAGGGAACCTTCAACGCACGATTCTGAAGGTAGTGAACCTTGTAGAGGAGTGGATTGTCCTTGCAACATATAAGAAAGATGTCAAGATGCTGGAGACAATGCGTGGAGTTGACGCTGCGCTCAAACACGGAATTGCTACAACGGATAGCTTATACCTGCGACTTTAAGGCAAACGCAAATAGAATCAATATGCAGGTAGAGGTGAGTGGAAATTGGGTGTATATCTATAGTGGTCGCACGACTACTGAAAAGAATCCTGATGTCAAGGAGGTTGGTTTCAAGGATCCGTTTGAGGTTGTGCATTGTATTCGCAAAGATAAAATCACGGGGATCAAGGTGGACCATGTGTTTGAAAATTGTTCTTTATCTATTTTTGTTGAAGGCCACTCATATCCTATTTATCTAACATTTGGAAAACGGAATTGCTATCGGCTGAACTGTCACGGAGCAGCTGTCTGTAAGTTACAAGATGCATTAGGAATTCCGAGGGAGTTTATTTGGGGTATGGATCGCAGAGATGAGCAAACAGCAATGTCAGTTCAACGTGCGGATGAAGCGATGGAGCTGGACTAAAAAACTGAAATTTGGGCAACAAAAAAAATGTTGGAGGTAAAAAATGCCCCGTCAGACTTCCTCATCTTCGCATCCATCATTGCCTCCTCCTAAACTCTGGCATCAAGCTCCTCCGAGATATTCTCCAGCTCCTACTTTGCCCACGCTTCCATCTATACCGACGCAGGTTCAATCCAAGACTAGCTTGTTTCAAAGTGTAAAAGAGGGAGTAGGTCTTGGGATTGGATCTTCCATTGGGCATTCTATTGCCCGAAGCTTTGGAATTGGAGCGCCTACTGCACCAACCTTTTCAAGCCCCCTTGGACCAGCAATGAGCCCCACTCCATCCTATGTGCGCCCTGAATATACTCAGTGCCTGGAGGTAAATAAGGACAAGCCGCAGGTCTGCCAACCCTTCTTGAGCAAGGAAAAAAGTGCGTGGACGGAATGTATGGAGCTCAATGGATATCAGGCGAGCACGTGTTCTTAAGAATAAGCAGTAATGAGCCGCTCTTTCCATTTTGCTTTCCGTCGGTCACAATAGTAATCAATGGTTACAGTCGCCCCTGGAGCTACAAGTGGCCGCACAGGCATACGAAGAGTTGTCTGCCAAGAGGGAATCCAGAGTATAGTAAATGCTCCATCTGTCCAGAGAACTCGGCCTTGAATTTGTGAACTTGAAGAAGTAGTAACAGCTTTTAAGAATCCAAAATCGCGTTCTGCAGAAGCAAGTATGCGTTGCCGTTTGTTCAACCAGTGGACTGTTTGTTGAATTTCATCTTGTGAAAAGGGTAATGACTCTGAGGAGAGATGAGCTTTGAGTATGTATTGATTCACAAGATCCGCAAACCGACGAATAGGAGATGAGGCGTGACAGTAGATATCAAGATCAAGACCAAAGTGACGAGCTGTTGTTGTTACAGGCGCATAAAGCGCAGATGAATAGGCCAGAAACTTTAAAGAAGGATCTATAGCTTCCAGGAGTTTGGATTTTTCTTGGACGGGTGCATCGTGAATGCGAAGGATTCCTACTCCAATGTGGCAAAGGAGTTTAGCCGCTTCTGTGTTGTAGAAGAGCATACAGTGTTCAATCCATTCGTGAGAATCTACAGTAGGTTTGCCAGCAAGGGAACTCGCAATGGCTGCAAGAATATCAAGGGGAACAGTCTTAGATTCATAGATGGATTCGTATGTATAACTCTCTTCATTGACAACGAGTGACTTTTTGAAATGAGGATTGGAGATTCCGTGTTCAGGGCTCCAAGTAAAGACTAGACTAAGTCCATATCGTTGTTTTCCAGGCAGCAAAGAACACATATCCTCTGAAATGCTGGGATGGAACATAGGGCGCACAGCAACACCATCTTGATAGGTTGTTGCGGCAATCTTCTTGGCCATTGTAAAGGCCTTAGAGTTCCGATAGACACATTCACTGACATCTGCAATGGTAATAGCAGCTGTCCACGAACCATCTTCATTTTCAAGAAGTGTCACTACATCATCAATGTCTTTACATCCTGGTGGATCAATATTAAAGGTGCCACGACTCAATGGAAGCCTATCTGGAGCGACAAGGAAATCGGGTGCTGGATCTGATTTGGGTGCTGAATATGGACACGAAAGATGAGCAAGTGCTTTCTTCTCTGCTGCTAGATCTTCAACGGGTCCAAAGACAGTTCGTAGACTGCCGCGAGGAAGTTCAGAATCAGAGTCCCAGCTTTCAAATGCAAAGGCTACAAGAAGATTTTGAGATCTGTCTTTTTCTTTACAGGCCACACGAAAGGAGGGATATCCTTTATTCAAAGGCTCACAGAGATACAAAGGCACATTTCGGCTTGTCATTCCATACATATATTTGCTTGTTAAATGAAGGACACCAACAAGCTCGTGTTCTCCTCTCTCAATAAGACCCTCAGTCATACTTACTTTATCTCCCGGTAAACAACGGAGAGCACGAGATGCTCCAGTCCAAGAATGTAGGACGGCTCCAGAGACTGGATCCACAATTTCAAAATCAATATAGTTGTTTGTCTGAAGCATTGGGTTGATGCTCACACAGGACTTTCCAAATTTTCAATTTTATGCTCACAAAGTAGATGGACGTCAAACAAATCCAAATTACAGGGGGAGCTAAAGATGATTTTGAAGCAATGAAGGCAGGCAAGCGGAAACGATCAAGCCGCAAACAGAGAAAGGATGGAGATGAACCCACTGTAATCTCAAAACATACGGGTGGCACAAGTCCAGGAACCCTTGTAGCACTTCAAGCTTCGTCTGTGCCAACCACTCCAGGAACTCCACCTCCTGCTCCTGTTCCCACAACAGGGCTCAAGACAAATCCAGAGTCACCTGCTCCTGTTTCTGCATTGACACAGCCGGCTATTCCAACACAAGGTGGCTCCAAACCCAAAGCCAAATTGATCCTTGAGCCTGCCCAGAAGAAGAAAGAGGGTATGAAACTCGCAGCACCCAAGGCCAAACTCAATCAGACACGCAAAGCAAGAAAGATTCGTGTGAGTATTTCAGGTCTTGGGAAACGAATGACACGTCACAAGAGGATCCAAAAAGAGGCAAAAGTTGTGCCTTTGGAACAGATCAAAAAAACATTGATTGAAGTCAAGTTAATTAAACCTGATAGCAAAGCTCCTGAGCAGATGTTACGACAGATCTATGCTGATTTTCAAACTTTGAAAAATAAGGCATTATAAGGTAGATGAATTGGGATCCCTATCTTCAGTTACGCAGAGATGCCCTAGAGCTCATTGATGGGCTCAGGTTGACTCGGTATAGGGATGCACTTGCTGCGGAACTTGAAAAATACGAGCGTTTCTTTCAGACCCTTGTGCCTCATATTCAAGAACAGTTGGGAGCAAATACAGCAGATGAACATAGAGTATATGAAAGTCTAAAAGATCTATATGGTAGAATAGGAATTGAAAAGGCCATCCATTTTTCGCATTACAATGACTTTAGAAAACCCAGTATCTTTGTCTTGGAAAATATAATTGTGGAATCCCTGCGATTGTTAGCAAGTATCATTGAGCTTCACGAAGCAGGCAGACGAACGTATCCTGAAGGATTTCAAAGACGATGGATAGAGTCCTACAATGATAGAATAGAGGCTCTTGTGCGAAATTTCTTACTGAATGTGCCCTGTGCTGAGGGGTATGTCTCTTCGCTTCAAGCAACCAAATTAGAATTGGAAGCAGGCCCCCCAGAAGAGGTGGAACCGGTCGTTATAGCTAGTGTAAAGATGAGGCCAACTAATTTTACAAGTGATGGAGATTTTAGTAAAGCAGTCACTGCTCCCATTTTTAAAGATTTTGAGTTAATAGCATTGTCTTTACACGCATTCAAAAAAGCCCTATGTGGCGCAATTGATAATTGTGAGGAAGGACCTGCAGGAGAGCAACCTGCTGTTCTGGCAGCCTTTAATCTAGACAATTACAAATTATTTTTAGAGAAGATTGAATTCTATGGAAATGACCTCTATGGAACAGGTAGCATTCCAGACTTTGAAACACTTGAGACACTCTTTGATGCCTATGGCTTGAGTTTTCCAGCTCCTGATTCCTGGGGAGATCCACCTCATTGTTGCCAAGCTACATTACGTGCTGCCCTTCGTCATTCAGATGGTGGTCGTCGGCGCAAGACGACAAGAAGGCGCAAGCGAGCTCACCGCAGGTTTACTAAGCGAAACCGTTTACTTCGGAGGAAATAGCTGAATATTAGGGCCTAGTGAATAGCGGGGATCCTGCATACATTGGAGTCCCAGTCGTGTAAAAATAGCGAGAACTTCTTCAGTAACAAATCGTTCCACTAAGTGCTTTGTCCAACAATGGCGAACAATTCTTCCACAGGGTGTATTGAAATCATTCATTGGAAGGACTAAAATCTCTTCTGGATACTTTTGCTGATAATTAGATAATTCACTTTGTTCCCACCAGGCTCTCTTTTCAAAGTTTCTATAGTCAGGATGATTATACATCTTATCAAGGATATCATATGCCTCCTGAGTATGTTTGACAGCCAAAAATCCCGAATTTAAATAACTTGTATTGTTGACCTCAATATCACGGGGGATTGCTATGTGTTCAGGACGCTTGGCAAAATCTTCACAAAACTCTATAAAAGCTTGTTCATTACGAACCCATGCATCGGAATCAATAAAACAGAAAAGTTCAATGTGTGAATTTTTGGGATCTTTCATTTGATCCATTAATGTCTTAATTTTAATCCAGGTTACGGCTTTGTCACCTCCGTTTTCCCATTCGTCAAGATTCCCCAGCACAAATTCATATTCTATATTCATCATTTTGGCCTTGAAGAGATTCAATAGTCGTGCAATGGAGTTGGCATCATTGGGTTGAAGCACAATTCCATTGTTAAGTTGCGCAATGAGTTCAAAATTCATTTGATTGGGTGGCCCATAATTCAAATCCCTTGATTCTGTATAAAGAAAGACCTTTCGCGTATCGGCTTGAACAATTCTAATTTTCATGTATATTCAAATACCATCCAAAGGCCTTAAGTTAGAAAACATAGAATAACATAGATGGAGAAAACCTATATTGGTCTCTACAAACACTATTCAGAAATATACGGGCAAAATACCTGTATCTTTCTGATGGTAGGGAAATTCTATGAAATGTATGATTGTATAAATCTAGAAACAGCAGAGCCCCATACCTCAATGCTAAGGGCTGCTGAATTGCTAAATATTCAGGTGACCGAAAAGAAAGAGACTGCGGAAGGTGGGAAGTCTTTTTTTGCGGGAGTTCCTGATTATACACTTCACAAGTTTGCAGCCGTCCTAACCCGAAACAATTGGACGGTGATTGTGTGTGATCAGGTCAAAGATTCATCAGGGAAGGTCACAAAAAGAGACACCGTGCGCATCTTATCACCAGGCACACACTATGAAACAGCTACTGCGGAGGCCCCTTATGTAGCAGCCTTGTGGTTGGAGGAGGGCACCTGGCAGGATGGCGACCCTCCTTCCTTTGGACTTGCTCTTTTTGATTTAACCACGGGGATCACTACAGGTTTTCAGGGAAAAACCTCAGGAAATTCTGACGTGTGGTCTGCAGATACGCTTGTCCAGGCCATTCAGATTCACAATCCGAGAGAGATTTTAGTTTTTTGGAGGGGAGATGCGATGTCAAAACCCGCAGAAAGTTATCTACGAACGCGTCTGGGAAATTCGCAAGCCCTCTTCCATATTCGCCTTGCGGGTTCTATAGAGCAGGGGGCATTTGAAAAGGAACTCGTTCGCACGGATTTTCTTCAGCGGCACTATTCTCCTGAAACAATGCTTCCAATTCGCGCGTATCTCCACATTGACACAAGTCCCCTATTAGAACGAGCACTTATTGGACTTCTTCGCTTTATGGAGGATCATTTGCCGTCTTGCCTGGAGCACCTCCAAGCGTTTCAACCATGGACGCCCCATGGAAGAGTTCATCTTGGAAACAATGCATTAACACAATTGAATATGACAGCGACAAAAGTAGAGGATTCTGTATTGGGTCTATTTCAGAAGACACTGACCGCATTTGGAAAGCGAGGAATGCGCAATCGTATATTAACACCCATCTCAGATGTTCAGGAGCTCAATTCAAGACTCACAAAGGTAGAATTTTTTATGAAGAGCCAACCTGCAACGCTTCAAAAGCTAGAAAAGTATCTCCGTCAACTCTATGACTTTCCACGGATTCACCGACGGATTTTGACTTACAGTATCACAGCAGAGGACATTTTACAGTTGGATCAGACATATATGCGACTTCGGGACATTGCGATTCTCTTGAGCAATTCGTGTGTGGAACAGTCTATCCCTCGGTTTGAGGAGTTTGTTACCCTTATTAAGCAGTTTACATCACTGTTTTCAGTGGAAAAGGCCAAACAGTGTAATGAGGACTTGTGTTTTTTGGATTCTACAAAGTTTCCACAGACAGCGGCAGTTGAGGAGGAGATTCGGATCTGTAGGGCTGAACTTGAAGAAAAATTAAAAGCCTTGTGCAAGTGGGCAGGATTACCTGAGGATAGGCTAAGTCTAGAGACAGGAAAGGAGTCGCAAGTGTATACTATTGTAGGCAACAAGAAGGATTTAACAGTCATAAAGGCGTTTATTGCTAGAATAGAGGCACAGGAACGCCCCAATGAAAAGGTCATAGCAGTCGCAGCAAGAACCAAGCATACATTTCCAACAAAAGTTGATGATTGTCCCTTACCCAATGTGGAGATTGTCATTAAGAAGACAGCTGGTGGCACTGTGGAAACACCCTATTTGGATTCCATTCAAGCAAAAGTCTTGAATCTGCGTGCGAGGCTTCAAGAGGCATTCCGTATTGAGCTTGCAGTTGCGTGTGATCTATTTACAAAAACAAACGCAAAGGGTCTTTGGGAGTATCTAGAAGCGTGGATTACAGATATTGATGTTGGGTATTGTATTGCAAAAGTAGCAGAGGCGAGGGGCTACACAAGACCTGTCTTCATTGAAGATGAATATGCTAGTTTGGATGTGGAGGGACTTCGTCATCCTCTTATAGAGGCCACACAGACTCGGGTTCAGTATGTGCAGCATTCCGTTCACCTTGGACAAGATCAAATGGGATGGCTTGTCTATGGAATGAATGCGTCTGGTAAATCATCTTTGATGAAGTCTATTGGAGTCGCAGTGTTACTTGCACAAGCAGGGTGTTATGTTCCAGCAACAAAGTTTGAGATTCGCCCCTTTCGGTCAGTGCTGACCCGCATTTTAAATCAAGACAATCTTTGGGCAGGTCTTTCCAGTTTTGCTGTAGAGATGTCAGAGCTGCGCGATATTTTACTGAGGGCAGATCCCTACAGTTTAGTCTTGGGAGATGAACTCTGTAGTGGCACAGAATCCGTGAGTGCTACAGCATTGGTGGCATCAGGAATTGAGCATTTGTTGAAGAAGCAGGCGCGCTTTATTTTTGCAACGCACCTTCACGGATTGATGAACCTACCTGAGATTGAAAACCATCATCTTCTCGGAATCTATCATCTCAAAGTTAAATATGACGCAGCAAAAGACATTTTAATCTATGACAGGACTCTTCATAAAGGTGCGGGATCCAGTTTGTATGGAATTGAAGTAGCACGGGCCCTTCATTTGCCTCACGACTTTTTGGAATCTGCTGTAAAAATTCGCCGGCATATACTTGGAAAGAAGGTGGAGGAAGAATCACAGGGTTCCGCGTGGAATTCACAAGTCATTCGGAAAACGTGTCAAATGTGTGGTCACGATATTGTAAGGGATCTTGAAGTTCATCATATTCGTCCACGTGCGGAAGCAAACGGACTTCACTTTAAAGATGGTTCAACACGAGATTCACTTGCAAATTTGATGGTTGTTTGTGCAAAGTGTCACGATCTTCATCACGCAGGCAAACTAGAGATAAAACCCTTACAGCAGACATCCAAGGGGCTTCAACAGGTTGAGGAAGCAAAGCCCACCTCTGAAGTGAAGTCTGAGGAGAGAAGCAAGAGCCCCACAGAAGAACGGAAGCAGATCATCTTTGATACATTGCGAAGGCTACCCAATGTGCCTTTGAAACGGATCGTGTATGATTTGGAAGTCAATCACGGAATTCAAATTACGGAAGCAACTTTGAGACTCTATCGGAAGAAGGGAGAGTCTACTGAGGTGTAACAGCAGGAGTGGGCAAAGAAGCGCCAGGAGGCAGGGCAATATAGGTCATCGGACCAGGCTCACCCTTAGGACCAGCAGGACCAGCAGGACCAGTCGCACCAGCAGGACCCGCGGGGCCAGCAGGTCCCTGAGGACCAACAGGACCCGGAGGTCCCGGAGGTCCAGCAGAAGCCGTTACAACACGAGATGAGAGTTCATTAATGAGTTTGCGAAGATCGCTCACTTGAGTTTCAAGGGCACGAACTTTGTTTCCAAGAGGATTGCTGCCAAAATAGTTCAAGCCACTGCCATTCACAACGGAGCCCATAGTTTTCTGAAGTCATCCTTGAAAGCTTTGGAACCATTTTTCCCGCAACCTAAAAATTGAGTTTAAATTGAACAAACACATAAGACTAATAGAATGATCATTCCTATTCGTTGTATGGGATGTGGTAAACTCATAGCAGACAAGTGGCGGCATTACCAGCGAGAGTTGGAAAGGGCCAGAATCAAAGACAAAGAATCACAGCAGTTTATGGATGGGACACAAATGATTAAGACTCCGGAAGGACAGATTCTTACAAGTCTAGGAATTGAAAAACTGTGTTGCAGGATTCACTTTCTCACGCACCGAGATCTGATTGACAAAATCTGAGGATGGAGAAGAGTTTACAGATGGAGTTGTTCATCCCTTCCCTTTTAGCAATTCTCATTGCGGCAGGTATTGTTATGTTTTTGCTTCCTCGCTTGTCTCCAGTCATCTTAGGTGTGCTAGCTCTTGTTTTCTTACTCATTGCCGCGTATCAACACTATACCTTCTTTGGTTCTGAGTATCAATTGAGCACGTGGCAGTTACCTTTACTGAATTATGGTCCGTATTTGATGATTGGTGGCCTAGTCATCTTCTTAATCTTTTTTATCATCAATTTCATTGGCACAGGCCAAGCATCTGCGACTGCGCCCTTACAGAAGATGAACGAGGCAGTCAATCGTGTTGCGAATCAGTTGCCTGCTGCGGCGAATAATGCATTGAAGGCAGTGGGTCTTGGTGGACCCACAAACACAGGACCTATTGCGACGAATAATGTGGCGCGCCCTCCCAATCAAGGACAAGTTCCTGGATACAAAAACCTCCGATTTTCCCAGATCTAAGTAGCAAATGGTTCATAGAAAATCCAGAAAGCACAGCAAAAAACACGAGCGGTCAACCTTGACCATTCCTCAGCTACGAAAGTCGTTTGATCATATTGATTCTTGGGTGGAGGCTCACGTAGCAAAGAAGTCTGTAAAGACTTTAGTCCCGGCATTCCAAGAGGAGTGGGAAAAGACCTTTCATCGCGAGGTAGATGCAAAGGCGGCTGAAGCATATCTGTCATTAAAATCCAAATCCAAGCCGCGTATGACCAAGAAGCGTTCTCAACGAGGCGGTGCTGCTCCTCTTGCGGGTGCTCCCTTAGATTACACGACACGCCAGGGTGTCTATGGTGTTTATGGGAACTTCCCTGCGTATGTATCCTCTGGACTGAACTTTTATGATTCAATCTGGCAGGATTCACTCACAGCCAACTGCGGAAAAGAGAATATCACACCGAATATTCCGGCATCCTTGGGATCCAATGCAGTCCAAAAGGGCGGCAAGTCAAGACGTTATCGCAAGGCGCACAGCAAGACACGCAAACAGCGTGGTGGAGCGCCTGAGTTTATGGTCAATGCGGCAAAAGTCACAGATGTGATGGTCAATCGTCCCTTCCCTGCGTCTTCACCTCCTACAGCTGGGTATGTGGCACAGATGGATCTAAAGGGTGTCTCAGCTGGTGTGCCGAGTCCACAGAATGTTGTGGCAAAGGTAATGCCCTATGACCCGGCAGCATTGTCAACATCGCCTACAGTTGTAAGTGCCAACATTCCCTTTACTGTGAGACAGAGTGTCCTCTAATCTTCTCGTGTTTGTAAGCCATTCAAGAAACCTGTTTGAGAAATAGGTTTCTAGTATGACCAGTGAAACACCACCTGCTTTTTTACCAAGCCTAGACGGTGATACAGGACGAGCCATATCAAGGGCTATTTTGAATCGGTATTTCAAAACAACAGACAACTTCTTGACTCGTCACAATATTGATTCCTTTGATCAATTCCTGAAGACGGATATGATTAGTATTATACGGAGTATGAATCCTTTCCTCTTAGTGAAAGACAAACAAGAGGACAACACTTACAATTATGAAGTGAAAGTGTTTATTGGTGGAGAGACAGGAGATAAGATCAAAATTGGAGTTCCCACTCTTATCTTACAGGGTGGCAACGAGATTCGTGCATTGTTGCCCAATGAGGCTCGGTTGCGAAATCTAACCTATCAAGCGTCTATCACAGCAGACATTCTTATTCGTGTGACCTATGGACCCAATGTAGAAGGATTTGACGAGAATGAATCTCGTGTTGTGGATCAATACATAACAGACTTTCCTCTGTTTTCTTTACCGATTCTTCTTCATAGTCGGTATTGCATTCTTCACGGAAAACCAGCCGAGTTCCTCCGTCAAGCAGGTGAGTGTCCAAATGACCAAGGGGGCTATTTTATAGTAGATGGATCTGAGAAGGTCTTGATTACAGTTCAAGAACAAGCATTCAACACGCTGTATGTCAAACGCGAGCAGAATGCGACAACATCACCCAAAGTTCACACCTATGCGTCAATCTTGTGTTTGTCTGCAAAGACCCGTGAAGTCAAGCGTATTAGTTTTCAGTATATGCGCAAGGAAAAAACTATCCGTGTGGGTCTTCCTTTTTTGCGCTTGCCTGTGCCCTTGTTTGTTCTATTTCGTGCCCTTGGCTTGACAAGTGATCGTGAGATTATGCGATCTATTTTTCCTGATGAAAATGCGGAGGATACGAAGCTCCTTGAACCCCTCTTGGTTCCGAGTATGGTGGAAGCCTATCCTTTCTTGGATACGTATTCGGCCATTGCCTATATGAAAACGTTCACGAAGGGCTACAGTATGGAACACGTTATTGATATTCTTGATAACCAAACCTTTATTCACGTGTCCAATCGTCCATTGGCCCGCGCACATTATCTTGCGGAATGTGTGCGCCAGATCTTACGAAATGTTGTAGGGATTGACCGAGATACGGATCGTGATGATACACGCAACCAGCGTGCTCTCCCTGCGGGATTTATGATTCAACAACTCTTCCAAGGCATCTACAAGAGTTGGAAGAGCTCTGTTATTCGTGCCATTGAATACAAATACAATCCCCACAAGGATACCTTATACAAGGGCAAGGATTTCCAGCAGTTGTTTTTACCAACAAATTATACTGACTTCTTTCGTGGGTCTCAGATGACAGAGATGATACGGAGAGGATTCAAGGGAAAATGGGGTGGCAGTTATGGTGAGGAGAAAGATGGAGCCCTTCAAGCACTCTCACGCTTAAGTTACTACGATTTTTTGAGTCACTGCCGTCGTGTTGTATTGAATTTTGATACAACAATGAAGCTTCAACCTCCTCGTCGTCTTCACGGAAGTCAGTTTGGCTACTTCTGCACAAGTGAAACACCAGGAGGCGCAAGTATTGGTATTACAAAGAACCTTTCACTTTTAACGGCGATTAGCACGGCAACCAATCCTGAACCCTTTGAGGAGTGGTTGTTTACACGTGGTGGTGTTTACAAGTGCAATGAAGTTTCTTTGGATAGTCTTGCTGCTCTAGTGCCCATTTATTTGAATGGAGGTATAGTTGGCTACACAGACACACCTGAAGAATTAACAGAGGTGCTCAAGTTGTTCAAATGGACAGGTTGTTTGCCTGCGTATACAAGTGTTGGCTTTAGTTATCGTGAGCGTCGTATTTTCATTTATATGGATGATGGTCGCCCTATGAGACCCCTCATTCACCTTAGAGACCATAAAATTCCTACTACAGAATTGGAGGCGCTTCTGCGAGATCCTGGAGCCAAATGGAATACATTTATTCTGGGCACAAGTAATATTAAAAAGGAGATTAGTGAACCTGGATTCTTTGATCCTCTTGCGAATGAAGTCTCGCCAAGCCTTGATCGTTACAAAACCTTTTTGACAACGACTGTCCAACCAGGAATCATTGAATATGTTGACCCCTATGAACAGAATGAAGCGTATATTGCTACGTTCCCTGATTATGTAAAAGAGGGCACAACATTTTCGCATTTGGAGATCCACCCAAGCACAATTGTCAGTATAATGACAGGCCAGATTCCCTTTGCAAATCACAATCAGTCGCCTCGTAATCAGCTGAGTTGTTCGCAGAGTAAACAAGCCGTTTCACTGTATGCGACAAACTTCCAAAATCGGTATGACAATACCGCAAATATCTTGTGCTATGGTCAAGCGCCCTTAGTAAGAACCATTTATTATGATTACATTGCGGATGGAAATATGCCCTATGGAAACAATATCATCTTGGCCATTGGATGCTATACAGGCTACAATCGTGATGACGGTATTTTGTTCAATGCAGATTCCTTCCAGCGAGGACTCTTTCGCAGTATCAATTACAGATCCTATGAGGGTATTGAGGAAGATGATGAAACAACACGGACAACAACCCGTATTTCTCACCCCAAGGATAAGCCTACGTGGTTCAATTTGAAGCCTGGGTTGGACTATTCCAAGCTGGATGAAAACGGCATAGTTCGGATTGGTCAAATTGTAGATGAAAATACTGTTATTGTATCTCGCTACGTTGAAACACGCGATGGTGAGGTGAATGATGCCTCTGTCACACCGCAAGTATGGACGGGTGGCCGTGTGGAGTCTGTTGTGGTCACAATGAACAACAAGGGTCTTAGAACAGTCAAAGTTCGCATTACTCACGATCGTATGCCTGAATTAGGAGATAAGTTCTCCAACAGACACGGTCAAAAAGGAACCATTGGTATGATGATTCGTGCACACGATATGCCGCGAACAAAGGATGGCCTTGTTCCTGATATGATTATGAACCCTCACGCAATTCCCAGTCGTATGACAGTTGCGCAACTCTTAGAAACCCTCTTAGGAAAATTATCAGGAACTGCGGGTGCCATCGGCAATGCAACAATGTTTATGAATGATGGTGATCCCTCAATTGCCATTGGACAGCAACTTACAGAGTATGGATTTGAGCGACAGGGCAATGACATTTTATACAATGGTCAAACGGGCACAATGATGCCTACAGAGATCTTTATGGGTCCGTGTTATACAATGCGACTCAAGCATATGGTCGCAGACAAATGGAATGCTCGCGGCTTGGGTCGTCGTGAACGGAGAACACACCAGCCTACAGGTGGTCGCGGCAATCAGGGAGGTCTTCGGATTGGTGAGTTGGAGCGTGATGCGATGATTGCGCACGGCATCTCTGGATTTATCCGTGAGTCCTATATGAAACGGTCCGATGGCACAGAGATGATTGTGTGCAATGGTTGTGGAACTGTGCCCATATACAATGAGCGGCAGAAGCTATACATCTGTCCTTTATGTGATGGACCTGTTCAGTTTGCTGGTTCTGAGCGTGAAAAGACACTCACTTTGTTACCTGTAAACAAGCGCAGCTTCAATACATTTAGCCGTATTGAGATCCCGTATGTGCTACAACTCCTCAATGATGAATTACAGACCTATGCGAATATGGGAATGCGTTATATTACTTCCAAATATGGCACAAAGTTCGTGCTGCCTGAGGGCATTGAGATTAATGACGAAGAGGCTTTGCGCAGAATGGCTGAACCGATTCCTGTTCGTGAGTTTGAGGATGTAGGAGTTCCAGGCCTTGAGGAACCTGAAGAACCTGCGAAACCCTTGGACAAGGAGGTCTTAACGGCCCTTGGCATCGCAGGAGATGCAGGAGAGGAAGAAGAGGAAGACGAAGCAGCACCAAGGACGGTTGTATCTGTTCCAAAGGGAGCCAATGTCGTTGTTGTTCCTCCTGGAGCTGAAGTTCAGACAAAGGGCGCAGCAACGGTCTTTAGAAATGTCTCCGCACTCCAAACGGGTGAACTTGGTGAAGCCGCAGCAGCAGTGGAAGAGACAATGGCAGGTCAGCAAGCGGCAGCAACAGCAGCACAGCCTGTAGTTGTAGGCACAGCTGTAGCAAATGTCCCTGTTGCAGTGCCTGTAACTCTTCCTGTAGTCGCAAGTGCCGCTCCCAATACTGGTCCTGAAAACGAATCTTCTGAGTCAGCACCCGCTGCTGCTGCTGGACCATCTCCTCCATCGGCAGGGACAGTTCCTTCAGCTGAAGCAACACCTCCACCTGCTGCTCCAGTCCTTGTAACTCCAGCAGGATTGCCTGGACTGCCCACAGGAGTTCAAGCAACGGGTCCCCTCATCCTTCAACAGGGTGGTGGATTTAATGGATTTGGTAATACCTTTGGCAATACCTTTGGCGGAGCCCTAATGTATACAACAGGCATACCTCAGGCCCCTGCTACATTTGTTGTAGATACGAGCGAAAGTGCAATGGCGATGGATGGGATACAACAGTCTGCTCCGGCACCGAGATCTCGTTCTCCCGCTCGTCGCTCCCCCTCTTCCTCGTCATCTTCACAGGAAGCACGACCTGCGCCTAGTGGAAATGTAAAGGTGACAATTATCAAACAAGGGGCACCTTAAAATTTGATACGGTAAAAAGGAAGAAATCCCTAAATCAGAATGGCAACATATGGGCTTATCGATATTCTTTATCGTTCTCGCATAACCCTTTTGAATATGCTAGAAAAGAATGGCTACAATGTCAAGCCGTATCGGCGGTTTAGTCCCAAGGAGATTGAAGAGATGGTGAAGGCCAATACAGATGGCGATGCTCTCCGAATGGATCTTGTTCGTGAGCGTGGTGATGGACCCGAGAAGTGCCTGGTCCTGTATAAGTTGGAAAAGCAGCAAAAGGCCAATAAGTTTACAGAGCTCCTTAGATCCATCTTTGATCAAGATGATGTTCCTGAAGCCAACAAATACGATTTCTCAAAGGCTGAGGTTATTATGGTGCTGGATGAGCCCATTGTAGAAGCCTTTCACATTGCTGCTGCAAATCAATGGAAACGGAAGTATAGAATCCGATTCTTTGAAGCGGGTCACATTGTTCACGATCCGAGTTCCTTTGCCATTGTGCCTAAGCACGAAAAACTGAGTTCTGAAGACACAGAGGCAGTTCTTAAGGAAGTCTATCTCAAAAATACCAAAGCCGACAAGAATCTTCTGCCCATTATTCGGTTCCACGAGGATCCGCAAGCACGTTGGTTGGGTCTGGTGCCCGGTGATATTGTAAAAATTACACGGCCCAGCCCAATGTCAGGTGAATATGTTGTATATCGTGTCTGTGCTGTATAATAGATGTCAGACTGGGCTACAATCTGCAGAAACTTCAATTCCCTTCAGGATACAAACAAACTGTTCCCATCCCAATGTGATAGACAATCATCAACAAAAACAACAGAAGAGATTCTTCAACTTGTTTCAGAGATTTCTAAACTCAAGGGTGATATAGACCGTGGAGGGGATACATATATTAATGCGAATCTAGGCTCCCTGAGTTCAACCATCAAGAACAATGTTCAATCTTTTTGTTGCGTCTTACAGGCTCGGAAGACAGCTGAACAGCAACTTCAGGAAGCTAAGGAAGAATACGCAATTGCTGAAGGCAGAGTAAAAAGTCTGCGAAAACCTGAAGCAGATATTTCAGTCTTTGGAACTCGTGTGCCCTTTGGACGACCCCTCCGGACTGACTCGGTGCCTGTCTTACTTGCTGTAACAATCACCTTTATCATCTTGTCCTTAGGAATTCTGTTGAATTTGAGTTCTATTCAACTTGCTTACAAGGCACCCCCAGGAGGTGGACCTTCTTTTTTCCAGAATCTATATTTCTCCTATCAACAAACAAGCTGGACGGTTCTTGGAATTACAGCAATCTTGTCAGCAGCAGCAGCAGGTGGTATTTATTATGGCATTCAAAAGACTCACCCAGAATGGTTAGGACTCAAACCAGCATAACAAATCTATGAGAGAAAATAGATATGGATACCGTTTGTCCGGCATCAGTTGTTTATACTGGATTGAATCAAGCCTTCCTTACAAGTGCAAGTCCTACACTTTTGTCTGGAACAACACTTTCGCCCATTCCCAACTATGATCCTACGCAAATTACATCCAAGCCTAGTTACAAAGATCCCGTAGACAATACAACGTATACTGCTGTCCTCTTTCCTGTGGGTCCTGTTGTGGAACAAATTGTCGCAAATCGCTACAATCCTACCTTTACAGGAAACCTTTCAGGAACAGGGTTCTGGAAACCTGAAGCCAGCGCTGCGTTGGGAAATTCCGGTGGTGCGGTCTATCAATTCTTCTTGGATAACAACGTGCCTGGAAAGACCTACAAAGTCATCACACCTCAAGCAGACTTAGCGAGTGGCTTGACTGGACAGGTTCCTCAAAAGAAGATCTCAGTGTCCTATGATCTCTTGTATAGTCTTCAATATGAGTTCTGCTATTATGCGAAACTCTACAAGACGCTCTTGAGTGATTACATTACCATTCAAAACACAACGGCAACTGATACTGCGGGCGCCTCCTTTACAACGACGATGAAAAATGATCTTATCAAGACTCTTGTGAATAACTTGAATGTTGTCAATCTTCGTTTGAAGGACATTACGGAGATCTGCACTGTCATCTCAGCCAGACAAACTGCGGATATCTCTACGATGAATTCAAGTGTCAACAGATTCTTAACGAGTATAACAGCAAATTCAAAGGTCCTCAAAGACAATGCCACAATCCTTTCCTCAAAGGACAGGGAATCTCGCCTCCGGTCTCGTATGATTGAATACAGCGATGAAAAGAATTCCTATGCGAACCAACTCTTAGCAATGTATGGGTTTGCAAATTTAATAGCCCTGGGTCTATTATTTTACATTTATAAGAGTTAGATAGATGGCGACAAATCAGCAATTGGATGCTGCATTAAACTCGGCATTGGCTGGAATGAGCTCTTCGGATTTAGAGTCCTATCAGACTGCAAACAAGGACAAACTCATTTCCAAGCTGTCCAATGATCTTGCGAACTCATTTAATGTAGGTATACGGAGCGCGAACAACAGTGCTGTAAACTATGACATTTTGTCAAACTATGTTGTTCAGTCCAATAATTTGAACACAACGATGGCAGATTTAGCATCTCAGAACACAAAGAATACAAATATTGCGCAGGGCAATGCGGCAACGAATTCTCGTGTGCGTGAAATCAAGGAATGGTATTACAACAATAAGCTTGATACGCTCTTTGTCTTCCAGCTCATTTTTATCAGCATTTGCTTCTTGGCTGTCTTAGCCTTCTTGATCAAGCTGGGTTTTATCAACTCAGCTGTCTTTGGTATCTGTGTAGGCATTGTGATTATCGTGATGATTCTCCTCATTGCGAATCGCGCAGTGTATACAGATATGGTGCGTGATAAGAGATATTGGTCCAAACGTAATTATGGAATTGTGGGTTCACCTCTTCCCGGTGGTATTGTCCCACAAAAATGCCCGTAAACAGAAGGAATGTCGTTGACTCTACAACAGATTAAAGATACTACAACTGATTTGTCAAAATTAGTTGTAGATTCAGATTTAAAAAATTATCTGGAGTCCCAGGGATCGTTGCCTGAGTATAACAAACAGATCCAGGGAATGAAAAATGCAACAAATACACTCAATGAGGAATTCAATCAGCGTCACACGGCCCTTGGAGGCACCTATCAACTTCCCCTCTTTGGCACCAATCAAGATATTGTCCTCTTGGGATTTTACTTTAGTTATGCGTTTTTGACTGTGGTGACACTCATTACTGTTTACAAAAATACACAATCTATGAGACCTGTTTTATATGGTTTGTGTTTGTGTGTCATTCTCCTGTTCATTATTACTGGTCTTCTGTTCAAGATTGCTTAAGAGTTATTCTTCAGCCAATTCTCCATCTGTTCCTCATCCAAGAAGGTTACAATCCCCTTGAAGAACTTTCCATCTTTGGGCGCCCCGTATTCCTCTTCTAGACGTTTACGAAGCTCCGTATTGTTGAGTCGTTTGCCAATTCCACCTTGAAACTCAACCCACGCCTTATAGGCACGTGTAAGCACATTGAACTCCGTTGTCTCTTCAGGCACTTTCCGAATCCGGTCCGAACAGAATTTGGCAAAGGAATCAAACTGATTCTTGTAGTCTAGACTGGCCTGCCGAACAATGGCGGGCTCCTTGAGACCCTCCTTACAATACACTGTCTCATAGGTATGAACCAGAAGCGATAGCATTGCTTCACGCCACTTCTTAAGTTTTTCATCCAGGAAGACATCCTTGGGAAAGACATTGGGTTTTCCAGAAACAAGGTCCTCATAGCCAATTTCACCTTCAGCTACGAACTTGCTTTCAAAGGGAATCACACGAATACGACGCCACGTCCCTCGGTCCATTGCGTGAATGGGCGGCAGAGTATTGCAAAGCATAAAGAGCTTTCCACTGATCTTGAACTTCTCCTGATCTGAGAACAAGCCACGGGCTTCCACAACATCCTCACCTGAGAACTGCTTCATTCGGCTAGTATTCAGGGGTTCCCGATCATCTGGCTCCTGGAGATAGATGAATCGGCGATTTTTGATGGAGATAATATCAGGATTCGCAGCACCTGAATCAGGACGCTTACGCGTCAGTGCAGTTGGTGCAAGACCCGATTGATATTCACCCAGAATCATTCGCATAAGTTCCAGAATCTTGGACTTGCCGTTACCACCTACACCAATGAGGGTGTAATAGCACTGCTCACGATTCATACCCTCAAGACACGAGGACAGAAGGGTTTTTACAAACGTCCGAAGTTCCGCACGAGGAAAGATCTTCGCGAGGAACTCCTCCAGTTCCTTTTGATTGGTATCAGTGGGATCATAGGATGAGTAGTTGATGGGTTCACTGATGCCAAACTCACGACCTGCCACGAAACTCATCATATCCTCTGGACGACCGTCACGGAATTCAACATAATACTCATCTTTGCCTTCCGCATTCTTACGCGTCGCACGAAGGTTCAGCACACCATTTGCACAGACAAGAAGATAGGGATTCAGATTGAGTCGGCTGGTAAAGTCCTCCTCGTAGAAGAGGCCCGCGCACTCCTTCATAATATTGTCCTTGAAGCCTGCGGTATACAGGGACTTTTCTACAGCGAGGAGCTCCTTAATACGCTTTTGCGCATACTCGGTAGGCTCTCCATTTTCGTCCTTGTGTTGCTCCTTGACTCTACGCCGAGCCATCTGGACTTTCTCAACGACTTCATTGCTGATCTTGGATCGGAGTTCCATACCTTGGTTGATGTGTTTCCAGATATGATTCTCGGGCACAAAGGTGAACCACTCCGTCTTTTTACTCTCAATACTCGCTTTGAACTGATTCGCATACATCTTTTGCATAATGGTTGCGATGTGGAAGTGAGTATTCATCGTGTGGACTGCAATGAATTGAATGAGGTCGTCTTCCATAATCTCCGCATACTTGGTGGGATTGTCCATACGAGCCCAATAATTCAGACTGCCCCACTTGAGTGATCTCTGTTTATCAGAACGAGACATACGATTCCAATCACGACGGAGTTGGGCCTCATTGTTGTCACCGGCCTTGGGAGACTTGCGGCTCCATTCCATCCAGAGATCAAACATCTGGTCCGACATTTCAGAGGTAGAAGCGATGTGGTGAAGGCACCAACCGACTTCCATCCAAGAGTTGTAATCATCAACGCGATCTTCAGAGAGGCATTCCATTACAAGATTGCGGATAAGAGGTCCATCTTCAGGAGTTACACCTTTGTTACCGCGATTCATAGAACGAATGATGAGGTCAAGGCCAGGCATTGTCTCTGGATTCAGGCTAAGTTCAGGAGGAG
>JACCDW010328455.1_pt1 | contig 30594 bp, 29 predicted proteins | sample 7449781 | NCBI WGS metagenome assembly JACCDW01 (sample SAMN15323449, study PRJNA562643) | freshwater metagenome | isolation source: river surface water | place: USA:Blue River Watershed | collected 2017-08-18
ATAGTGCTTTGGTGAATGCAATGAATATACTCAATAATTCAGAGCACAAAAAAGGCCCTGAAGAAACTTCAGGGCCTTTTTTGCAAATATTTATCTGCTTACAGGTCAATTCCCATAAAGGACATGAACGCTATACCCATCAATCCAGTAAGTAGCATTGTAATTCCAAGACCTTTCAATCCATTCGGAACTTGAGAATACTTCAATCGCTCGCGGATAGCTGCTAGCAAAACAATCGCCAACATAAAGCCAAAGCCAGATCCAAAGCCATAAACGGCAGACTCCGCCAAGGTATAATCACGCTGTGCCATAAACAAACAGCCCCCTAAAATCGCACAGTTTACAGCAATTAAGGGAAGGAAAATACCCAACTGCCCATAAAGTGCTGGAGAAAATTTCTCCACGACCATCTCCACCAACTGTACAATGCCCGCAATAATCGCGATAAACATGATGAAACGGAGGAAAGACAAATCGATAGTGGTCATACTTGCAGAAATCCACGTTAAGGCTCCTTCTTTCAAGACAAACTCATTCAGAATCCAGTTGAAAGGAACCGTAACTCCCAATACAAACACTACTGCAGCACCGAGGCCCACAGCTGTACTTACTTTTTTAGAAACGGCAAGAAAGGAGCACATTCCTAAAAAGTATGCGAAAATCATGTTATCAATGAAAATCGATCGAATACCTAAGCTAAATAATTCCATGGTCGCTTGTCTTAATTAATGTTCTACATAGCCTGTTTTGGTACGCTGTACCCAAACAATCAATCCCAAAATAATAAATGCACCTACTGGCGTCACCATCAATCCATTGGTGGCCAACTTGAAATCTGGTCCAAACCAACTGGAAACATAGCTGAAAACAGGTACACCAAAGACTGCTCCAGAACCCCACAGCTCTCGGAAGAAAGCTACAGTAAGAATGATCCAGGAATAGCCAAGTGCTGAACCCAAACCATCAAGCATGGAATCGTAAGGCTTGTTGCCCATGGCAAATGCCTCCAAACGGCCCATCACGATACAGTTGGTAATGATCAATCCAATGAATACAGAAAGTTCTTTGTACATGTCGTATGCGAAAGCTTTCAGGATCTCACTTACGATAGTAACAAGCGTAGCAACCACCGCCAATTGAACGATGATTCTCACACGTGCAGGAATGGTATTTCGCATCAAGGAGATTGCAAAATTGGAAAGGGCAACTACAAAAATTACCGAGATTGCCATAACCAAGGTAGGCTGCATCTGTGTGGTAACAGCCAAAGAAGAGCAAATACCAAGAACCTGTACCGTTACTGGGTTGTCATCTATAAGTGGGTCTGTAATTAATTTTTTTCTCCTTTTCGAGAGTAAAGGCTCTGAAGGCTTAACTACCACTTCATTTTCTAATGTTTCAGTACTCATAAGTCAGTTGTTTGAATGAGTTAATGTTAAAGTGCAGCTACTGCCGCCTTGGGAGTTGACTTTGCTTTGATATAGCTTTCATAGTAACCCATGTAAGCTTTCAACATGTTGTTGACTCCATTTCCTGTAATCGTAGCACCAGACATGCCATCTACTTTGTGTGCATCATCTCCATACTCTTTACCCTCTCCTTTTTGCATCATCACGGCAATTAAGGCGCCTGATTCATCAAAAATTTTCTTGCCCACATACCTTTCCTGCACTTTTGCTTCCGTGATTCGTGCGCCAAGACCTGGGGTCTCTGCCGCGTGAGCTAAGGTGATACCACCAATGGTGTTCATGTCTGTTTCAAGGGCTAAGTATCCCCATATCGCATCCCAAAGACCTGCGCCATACATCGGAAAGATGTAGGATTCAACAGCCTCTGGATTGCCTTCTGCATGGAAAATAAATATTGGGTAGGCACGCTCCTCAGCTGGCTTCTTGTAATCCTTTGCGATTTCAACCTTCTCAGCAGTAAGCCCTTCTTTCGTAATTTCAGCACCTTTAAGATCTACTACAGTAGAAGAGATACGAGTTTCATAAAACTTATTTACTTGTTCTGGGGTCATGGCTGCGATTTCTTCTGCTGAAATCACAGCTCCCAAAATTTGCTTTTTCTTATCCAACGCAATGGCTTCTTGTTGCCATGGTCCCAGTACCTGAGCCGATCCTGAAAGTAACAATCCCAGGATGATGGTCAATACTGCCGAATAAACGATGATGTAAGTATTAGACTGTTGCACGTTGTAACCTCCTTGTTTTATTTGCCTTCACTACATAATGATCAATCAATGGCGCTACCACATTCATAAAGAGTACCGCCAACATGATGCCTTCTGGGTAAGCTGGGTTGGTGACACGAATGATGACCGTCAGCACCCCAATCAAGATCCCGTATATCCATTTCCCTAACTCTGTCTGCGCAGCAGATACAGGGTCAGTAGCCATAAATACTACACCAAAAGCCAAACCTCCCATTACCAAATGGTAGTGTGCCGGCATGGCCATGAATTCGTTTACTTGCAGGGCATTCATTACAAGACCCATCGCATACGCACCACCAAATCCACCGACGATGATTTTCCAGCTTGCTACACCAGTAGCCACTAGGATTACAGCACCAATCAAAGCCATCAAAGTAGAAGTTTCACCGATGGAACCAGGGATCCAACCCATAAACATGCTCATGAAGCTGTAGTCAGCTCCCAAAGCAGCATTGTGTGTAGACAAAGCCTCCACTACAGGAGTACCATCTACGCTAGAATTGTAGGCTACTGCCAAGGCTGTTGCTCCAGAAAATCCGTCAACTGCAGGCTTATCGCCAAGGTAAGTCCATACCAAGTCTCCAGAGATTTGTGCTGGGTAGGCAAAGTATAGGAACGCTCGTGCCGTCATGGCCACATTGAGAATATTCATTCCCGTGCCACCAAAAACTTCTTTACCGATCACTACCGCAAAAATAGTAGCCAATGCCACCTGCCAGAGCGGAATGAACGGAGGCATCACCAAAGCAATCAACATCCCTGTTACGAGGTAACCCTCCGAAATGGGGTGATTACGAATTACACAGAAGGTAAATTCGGTCAACAAACCAACCGCATAAGAAACAATCAAAATTGGAAGCACGGAAAGCGCACCAAAAATTGCCTTATCTAGGAAAGTTCCTTCAGCGCCCGTAGCAATGAAGTGCTGGTGGCCAATGTTTAAAATACCGAAAAGTAAAGCTGGGATCATGGCAATCACTACCGTGATCATTACTCGCTTTAAATCTGTAGCATCTTTTATTTGTGTGCCTTTGGACTTGGTAACCAAGTCAGGGGCAAAGGCAATAGTTCTATGCCCTTCATATAGGGTATGGAATTTTTCCCACTTGCCGCCCTTTTCAAAGTTTGGCTTCATTCCATCGAAGAGATTTTGTAATAACTTCATAGCTTAATTATACATTAATAATTCAATCCCATGGCGAACAAGCTCTTGCAAATCGTTTTTGGACGGATCCACAAATTCGCAAAGCGCCACATCTTCCTCTATCACTTCATACAAACCTAGCTCTTCCATTTCATCAAAGTCCTCGGTCACGATCGCCTTGAATAAGTAGGTAGGTAAAATATCCATCGGCATTATCTTTTCAAATACACCGGTCACCACAAATGGACGCTCTTCTCCGTGCGTATTGGTATCCACTCTGAATTCGCCACTCTTGAGAAACGAGAACATACCAATCGCCTTGTGAAAGCTAAGTTTGGAAGAGCTGGGCTTCAACCAACCCAAGAACTCCTCGTACTTTCCTTCAGGAATTACCGTTACTTGGTTGTGGTAAAAACCTAGATACCCTTGAGCACCTACTTTTTCTCCTGTCAACACATTGCCTGCAATAATCCGTAGATCTTCTGCCTGGCTGCTATTTCCTACAAAAGTGCTCACATTGGCTCCAGTGTAGGTCTTTACATATCCTTTTTGAGTCAACTCAGATCCAGTCAAAGCAATTACCTTAGAGGCATCATAAATGCCTTCCAAAACAAACTTTCCGATTTGAACTACTCCATACGGTGCAACTGTCCAAGCGATATCTCCTTTGTTGATCGGATCTAAGTGGTGTATTTGCGTACCGACATTTCCTGCAGGGTGTGGACCGGAAAACTGGTTGATTTGTGCATTTTTAACCCCTGAAAAAATTGCGGGAACAGCCTTGGAACCGTCTACATTGAGGTGAACTTTACCAGTAGTCAATTTGGCAAGGGCATCAATACCCGCTTGGAAGTAGCGCTCGTCGCCTTGAAGCAAGAACGAAACTTCAGGAGCTAAGGGATGGGTGTCAAACCCAGAAACAAAAATGGCTTTGGGATTATCAGCCGGATTGGCAACAATTCCATAAGGCCGCTGAATTACATTTGGCCAGACACCGGAAGCAGCAAGTTTTTCCACCAAGGTGGCTCGATCTTGTCCAAGGTCTAAGGCTCCAAATTTTTCATGGGTAACCGTGGCATCGGCGAGAATCTTTATTTCCAAAAGCTTTCTCTTGTCACCCCTTTTGATCTCTACAATTTCCCCAGAGACCGGAGAAGCATAGATTACTTGATCCATGGCCTTGTCCATGAGAATTGGAGTACCTGCTTTTACAGTATCTCCCTCATTAACAAGCACTTTTGGGCGCTGAATACCCGGAAAATCCGAAGGTTTAATGGCAAAGGTCGTCGCTGCTGCTACTTGCAAAAACTCTAAGGGAGCTTTTCCAACTAGCTTCAGGTCAAATCCTTTTTTAAGCTTCACTATTTTTGACATATCTGTATGGAACTATGAGCCTTTAAAAACGCCACAAATCTAAGAAAAAACCTTTTGAGATAGAGCTTAAGTCACAATAATTGTTGGAACTTTTGTTATAAAGAATTTTGCTAGCGAGAGACAAACTTATTCTTGAAGCAAATGCTCCTCAATGCCGTCCACATAAGATTTCACTTGCTCCATCAACCACATCGGTGTAGAGGTTGCACCGCAAATCCCTACTCGCTCAGCCTGCTGTAACCAGGCGAGATCAATTTCTTCTTCACTCTCAATAAAATAGCTCCTTGGGTTTTCAGAAAGACAGACCTGATACAAGGCCATACCATTGGAACTTTTCTTTCCTGAAACAAAAAGGATGACATCATTTTCTTGAGAAAAGCGCTGGAGCTGAGGTTCACGATTGGATACTTGCCTGCAGATCGAATCATTGGAATTGAAATCAATTTCGCTCAACTCCCCTTTGGTAGATTTGATTTTTTCTTCAATTTTCTCAGACAAGGCATAAAATCCTTTGGTGCTCTTGGTCGTCTGACTAAATAAAGTGACCGGTCGATTGTAATCTATCTTTTCCAAATCAGCATCTCCCATCACCACAATCGCTTTTTCTAAGGTCTGACCCGTAAGTCCAATGACTTCTGCATGGCCTTTCTTGCCGTAAATGACAATCTGACCATTCTCACGCTCCATCTTATCAAAGGCATTCTTTACCCGATGCTGGAGTTTGAGTACAACAGGACAGGAAGCATCAATCAATTCAATGTTATTTTCAATCGCCAACCTGTAGGTTTCTGGTGGTTCGCCATGCGCACGAATCAACACCTTACAATTGCTCAAACCCTGAAGTTGCTCGCGATCAATCACCACCAAGCCTTTTTCGCTTAGCCGCCTAACCTCCATGTCGTTGTGGACAATATCTCCAAGACAATACAGGGGTTCCTTGTCCTCCATCTCATCCTCTGCCATCTTGATGGCAAACTCCACCCCAAAACAATACCCTGAGTTTTTATCTATGGTTACTTGCATCGATTAGTTAATTAAGGGTTACTTTTTTTACCAAGTCAATGATTTGTTCCACTTGTTCGGAAAAAGTCAAGGAACTGGTGTCAATTTCTATTGCATCAGAAACTTTCAGCAAGGGGCTCTCAGTCCTGCTGGAATCTACCTCATCTCTAGTTTCTAAGTTCAATTTGATTTCTTCTAAGGAGGCCTGTTCCCCCTTTCCAAGCAATTCTAGTTGGCGGCGCTTTGCTCGTGTCTCTACGTCTGCAGTCATGAAAAGTTTAAGTTCCGCCTCCGGGAAGACCACGGAGCCGATGTCTCTTCCATCCATGACCACTCCTTTCTTTTGACCTAACTGTTGTTGTTGAGCTACTAGCGCTGCACGAATTTCCTTGACTGTAGCCACCTCACTCACACGCTCGGAAATTCGCATGGTCCGAATCTCGTCCTCCACATTGACCCCATTGAGGTAAGTTTCCTGTTGGAGCGTGGAAGGATTGTGCTGAAATGATATTTGAAGACTTTTCAAGCCTTCTGCCACATCGGCAGCACGAAGTGGAGATAGATTTTTATTTAAAAAATGTAAAGCTGTGGCACGGTACATGGCGCCAGAATCGATGTAGGTAAAACCAAGTTTCTTAGCTACCTCCTTCGCAGTCGAACTTTTTCCACAACCCGAATATCCGTCTATGGCGATGACAATCTTGTTCATCAAAAAACCTCTCTTTTTATACTGCCTAAAATCTGGGCAAATATAGTAGTTTTAGAAGTACCTATCTTCAAAAAATCAAAGATCATTGCTGTAAAAACAAGTAACTATCTTTGCCCAATTGAATTCCTGTTCCATGATCCTAGAAGCGCAGCTGATTGACCTCCACCTCCGACAAATTTACCCAGTTGCCCTAGAGGTAGCAGCGCAAAGAATTAAGAGAATAACCAAAATAAATTCCAAGCCAGGATTACCCTACCTCCTCCCTGGATTTATTGATGCGCATGTTCATGTGGAATCCTCCATGCTTGTTCCTTCGGAATTTGCCCGCCTTGCAGTCGTGCACGGGACCGTTGCCACGATTTCCGATCCGCATGAAATCGCCAATGTCTGTGGCATGCAGGGTGTAGAATACATGATTGAAAATGGAAAACAGGTGCCCTTTCACTTTTTCTTTGGCGCCCCTTCCTGTGTACCGGCAACGCCCTTTGAAACTGCCGGAGGCGAAATCAATGTAGCCGATATTGAAACTTTGATGAGCCGACCAGAAATTCGCTACCTCGCGGAGATGATGAACTGGCCCGGAACGGTAAACCGGGATCCTGAAGTGATGGAGAAAATTCGGATATCCAAGCACTATGGGAAACCCATCGATGGTCATGCCCCGGGTTTGATGGGTGAATTGGCAGAAAAATATGTGGCTGCAGGCCCAAGTACAGACCACGAATGCTTTACCTACGCGGAAGCGCTGGGGAAAATAAAACTCGGAATGAAAATCTCGATTCGGGAGGGCTCGGCCGCCAAAAACTTCGACGCCTTAATTGACCTCATCGATGACTATCCCGAGATGCTGCTATTTTGTTCGGACGACAAGCACCCGGACAACCTTGCCCTAAGCCATATCAACGAGCTGGTCATCCGTGCAATCGCAAAGGGCAAAAACCTGTTCGATGTGCTGCGGGCGGCCTGCATCAATCCCATTCTACACTACGCACTACCCGTAGGGCAGCTCCGTGAAGGAGATGGTGCGGATTTTATTGTAGTCCAAGACCTAGAAAAATTTGCCGTGCTTGCCACCTACATCCAAGGGGAAAAAGTAGCGGAAAATGGGGAAACACGCATTCCTCGCGTAAAAAATGAGGTGATCAATCAGTTCAATACCTCCACCAAAAGACCAACTGACTTCCAAATCCCTGCTCAGGGCACTCAGGTCCGCGTCATTGAAGCGCTGGATGGGCAGCTGATCACTCCCGAGATCCAAGGTGAAATTTTAGTGCAAGAGGGCTTTGCCTTTTCAAATCCAGCAAAAGACATCCTCAAAATCACCGTAGTGAATCGCTACCAAGATGCTCCTCCCGCTCTCGCATTTATTAAAAATTTTGGATTGAAGACGGGGGCCATTGCATCCTCGGTGGGTCATGACTCCCACAACATCATCGCCGTAGGGGTAGACGATGCTTCCATTTGCAGGGCGGTGAATTTGTTGATTGAGGCCAAGGGTGGGGTGTCAGCAGTTTGGGGAGACCAGGAAGAAGTACTTCCACTTCCGGTGGGTGGCATCATGTCCCCCGAAGATGGGTACGAGGTAGCGGCAGCCTACACCCGGATCGATCGCATGGCCAAAGCAATGGGCTCTCCCCTCAATTCACCTTTCATGACCCTTAGCTTTATGGCCTTGCTGGTGATTCCAGACCTCAAACTCAGCGATAAAGGGCTTTTTGACGGGAAAAAATTTGAGTTTACAGATGTTTTTAAAATAAATTAAAATATTTATTTATTTTTTTGCATTTTAATTATTTATAATTAGGTTTATAAAATATATCTGATTTTATTTTTTCAAAAGCATAGTTTATTTTTTGTTCATTCCCATTGTTTAATTTAAATCTGAAAAAAATGAAAATTTTTACTTTTTGCCTTGCTTTTTTTATGCTCTTATCTGTTTTATCCTGAAAATCCAGATCAACAAACCCCTTCAATCTCTGAAAATGAAGAAATTCTATCGCTCTTTACAGTAAAAGAGACGACACAAGCCCTAGGGGTTTTCGATAAGTTCCAAGCAGATGAACTTGTTGTTGAAAAAACTCCCAATTCAAATCTTTACCGAATGAAAGGGAAATCCATCATTCGGATGAAATCGAAGGATTATCCCATTGCATCACTGGTCTTTCAAGTGGAAGGAGGGAAATTTTTTCTCCAAGGAAATGAGAGGGATTTTATTTTCCAATCTGAGGGAAAAACAAAAATCACGGCTTTAGGAAAGATAACCGACCTTATGGACTACGAACCTTCTTCAAACTCAAGTGAATTAGATATGCTCCTTTTAGGATTCTTGGAACTCACTGCACCGAATGAAAAAAGAAACAGACCCAAGCCACTATTAGAGAACCATAAAATTCAATGCTCATTTTGGGGAACTTATTACCTCACTTCCATCAATACAAGTAGATCCACCACCATGGAGGAATTAACTGATGCGGTGGAAAGCGGTGAATCTAATTCTGGTTGTACAAAAATTGGAGGCATCGAAATTTCTTGCTATTGGGAATCCCATTTTTGCCTTGGCACGCAAGCTTACTGTTGTGATTAATAAAACATAAAATACTATGCTCCTTTTCATTCTCAATCTCCCAGCACCCGTTTTTACGCTACTCCTAGGTCTTTACCTGGTATTGTTAGTGTATGTACTCATCTCCATCGCAAAAAGTGACCAATCGTTTGGAACCAAAGTTTTACTACTTGCAATCATGATTCTGATTCCATTATCGCCGATCCTTTATTTGATCTTCAAGTCTCCAGCAAAGTCTGCGAAGAACACTTAAAAATCAGGGCAAAAAAAAGGCAGCCTTAGGACTGCCTTTTTAATTTAAAACTCCGAGGTAAAGTGGAATTCGATTTCTGGGTAGTTGTCCTGCACCATCTGTAGCCAGGATTTGGACTCGGCCATAAAGACCAACTTATCGTCCTTGTCGCGCGCGATGTAGCGGTTTTTGGAGCGGACAAACTCATCCAATTGTTTCTTGTCTGAACAGCTGATCCAACAGGCCTTGTACAAGTTCATCGGATGAAATTCTACGGTGGCATTGTATTCGTTTTTCAATCGAAACTGGATCACTTCAAATTGCAGTTGACCCACGGTACCCACTACTTTTCTGGCGCCCATCTCAAAGGTAAATAGCTGAGCTACTCCTTCCTCCATAAGCTGCTTCAGCCCTTTCTCCAGCTGCTTGGTCTTCATTGCATCCTTGTTGACTACCTCCCGGAAGATCTCGGGAGAGAAACTAGGAATTCCTGTGAATACTAGGTTTTCCCCCTCCGTAAGCGTATCGCCAATCTTCAGGTTACCGGTATCGTATAAACCCACAATATCTCCTGGAAAAGCCTCGTCAATGATTTCTTTATCTTGCGCCATAAACTGGGTCACATTGGAAAAACGAAGTGGCTTCGGTCCACGCACGTGATTGTAAGGCTTATTCCGCTCAAATTTTCCCGAACAGATGCGCAAAAAGGCAATACGGTTGCGGTGGTTTGGATCCATGTTGGCATGGATCTTAAATACAAATCCGGAAAACTTGGATTCATCTGGTGCAACTTTCCGAATATCGGTCTCCCTGCTTTGTGGGATCGGAGCAATTTGGATAAACGTATCCAACATTTCATTCACCCCGAAATTATTCACGGCAGAACCAAAAAAGACGGGAGCAATTTTCCCCTCTAAGTAGTCATTCACATCAAAGTCAGGGTACACTCCTTCGATCAAATCTACGTCTTCGCGGAGCTGATTGGCATTGCCCGGTCCAATCAAGGCGTCCAACTGGGGATCATCTAGATTTTCAAACACCTGCCGATCGTCACTCAACTTACGCTGCGAAGGCGTAAATAGGTTGAGCTTCTTCTCGTATAAATTATACACTCCTTTAAATCCCTTTCCCATCCCGATAGGCCAGGAAAGCGGGCGAACTTTAATGCCAAGCTTGGACTCCACTTCATCTAAAAGATCGTAGGGATCTCTGCCTTCACGGTCCAGCTTGTTGATGAAGCAAATCACTGGGGTACTCCGCATGCGGCATACCTCCATGAGTTTTTCAGTCTGTATCTCCACCCCTTTGACACAGTCAATCACCATCACAACCGAATCTACAGCGGTCAGAGTTCGGTAGGTGTCTTCTGCAAAATCCTGGTGACCAGGCGTATCTAATAGATTGATTTTGATGTCCTTGTATTCAAAGCCCATCACCGAAGTCGCCACGGAAATTCCACGCTGCTTTTCAATTTCCATCCAGTCAGACTTAGTAGCTGTGTCAATCTTGTTTGATTTTACTGCTCCTGCCGTCTGTATTGCTCCTCCAAAAAGCAGCAATTTTTCGGTTAAGGTAGTCTTCCCAGCATCCGGGTGAGCAATGATGGCAAAGGTCCTACGTTTTTTGATTTCGGTTGATAAACTCATGACAGCTAAAATTCAGGCAGCAAAGGTAGCTAAAAATGAACGAACCCCATTTTTTAAAGTTGCAGTTCCGCAGCTTTCGCATTTGCTTCAGGCAATTTGGAGCTGCTAGTGTTCAGGTAGTTTTTCAAACCCCATCCCATATTCCTTTGCTTTTGAAGGGCGTTCCTTCCACCAAAGGTACTGGAAGTAAGATGCGGAATGTGGTACCTTTTCCTAGTTCAGACTGCTTGACAAAAATCTTCCCCCCATGGTAGCCCTCCACAATACGCTTGGACAAAGTGAGTCCTAGCCCCCAACCCCTTTTTCGTGAAGAAAATCCTGGGGTAAACACCTTTTTAAACTTCATTTTCTCAATCCCCATCCCTGTATCGCTGATATCGATACCTACATATTTGTCATTGTCTTGGAAAAGCGAAATCCGAATCATCCCTTTTCCTTTCATTGCATCGACCGCGTTTTTGCAAACATTTTCAATCACCCAATCAAACAGCGGCTTATTTACTAGGGCAACTAATTCCTTCGAATCGGATTGGATCTCCCAATCTACTTTAGTGGAAATTCGAGGCCTCAGGTAAGAAACCCCCTCTTCGATAATATCATAAACATTTTCTGGCTGGATCACAGGCCTACTCCCAATGCTACTAAACCGCTCCGTGACTACCCGAAGCTTGGTCACATCCTTGTCCATTTCCTGAATGATTTCCTTGTTTTCATCCCAAACGGGGGAGTTTTTCAGGTAATCCATCCATGCCATCAGCGAGGCAATAGGGGTACCCAGCTGGTGGGCAGTTTCCTTCGTTAACCCAGCCCAGACCCGGTTTTGCTCTGATAGTTTACTTTGATTAAACACCACATAGACCAGGAGTCCAAAAAGTAAAATCACCGCCAGCTGGATGTAGGGATAATATTTCAAATTGGTCAGCAACTCAGAATTCCGGTAATAAATCCGAATATCTGCTTCTTGTAGGACTATCGGTGGGTAATCCTCCTGCATTTCCAACAACACCTCTTTTAAAACCTGCATGGAATCGGCCTTATCCCTGCTATTTTTGAACGAAATATTTCGATAGTCAATTGGGTTCCCCTGTTCATCGGCCATAATGATGGGGAATGAATAGTTCTGTTGAATGATCTCCTGATTGATAAAGGTCAGGTTTTCTGAAGTAGTGGCCGCATAATCTAGGGCCGCGGAAAACACGCGAATTTGCCTATCCTCTCGCTCTCGAAGCTCCTCCACAAGTCGATGCGTATACCCTATCGATCCCAGCCCTAGCAATAGAGATATCAAAAAAATTAGCCATTTCACTAACTTTTTGTTTTGATAAAAGTCAATCGAGGCTATATCCTGAAAACGGTTTTTCATTCACAATTGGGATGATTGTATAATTAACTAAAGAATGAGAATAAAAGTATAGGTATATCCGCTTTATTACCACCAGTAACCAAAGAAAATAAGCGTTGAAATTTAAGAAAATGTACTGTGGACCGTTGGCAGTTAGCTGTCGACAATTATCCGCAGTAATTAACACTCATTTTGAACCGCAGGAGGATTGCGGATAATTACAAAAAGTATCTCTAGCGCAGGAAAAATAAGGCTTTCTTGGAAAATCAACTACGCCCCTTCAGAATAAATCTAACCTAAAGCACTTTGGTAGACCATCAATTAGAACTCTTGACCCATTTCCACATCGTCTTGTAGGAAGGCTTGGTTCCATGCATCAAAATGCCAATTCGATAAATTTTTGCTGCCAGCCAAGTAGTCCCGAAAAAGCCGAGCATCAGCAAACCCATCGATAAGGCCAACTCCCAAAACGGAACCCCATAGCTGATCCGACCCATCATCGCAATCGGTGAGGTGAGCGGAATAATGGAAAGCCAAAACGAAATGCTGCTACTTGGATCTTGGAGTACGAAAACAAACAAGCCCATGTATCCAACCAGTAAGGGGATCGTAATGGGAAACATGAATTGCTGGGCATCTGAAGGCGCATCGACTGCAGCACCTACAGCAGCAAACAAGGCGCCGTACAACAAATATCCGCCGAGAAAATAAAACACAAAGGCTGCCACCAAGGACACAAAGTCAATGCCGTCAATGACCTGAAGTATCGCACCCAATTCCCCCGTGTCAGGGGTTGCTGCCATCAATTCCGGATTTGCCATCTCCATAGCCTGTTGTTGGGGCATTTGCATGCCCAACACCCCCATCACTAGCGAAGAAAGTGTACCCACTAAAAGTACCCAAATTAAAAATTGGGTCAATCCCACCGCACCAATGCCGACAATCTTGCCCATCATGAGTTGAAATGGCCGTAAGGATGACACCAAAATCTCCACAATCCGCGTAGACTTCTCCTCTATAACCCCCTGCATGATTTGGTTGCCATAAATAAAAATAAAGAGGTAAATCAAGATGCCAGACAAAAATCCAAGTGCATAATTCACGGTTGCATCTGTCACTTTTTCTTCTCCAGCATCTCCTAGTGTGAGCGCTTGCACGGCTACTTCAGTCCGAATCTCCTTCAATACCTTAGGATCTATTCCCTTGGCAAAGAGTTTCTGATCTTCAATTTTCCGTTTGAGTGCACCTTCCAAATACCCAATCAAAGAAGTGCTCGGGTTCTCCAAGCCATAAAATTGAATGCCTTTTGGAGCCGACAACTCCATCTTGGGAATATACAAAGCTCCATAACGCTCCCCCTTAGTCACCAAGGCTTTTGCCTCTTCCAAATTGGTTACCGAGGAGCTAAAAGCATATTGATCAGAGCTCTCCATAAAAAAAAGCCCGGACTCATCCACCACTTCAATTACCCGAAGGGATTGGTTTTCCTTTTCCTCCACAGCAATCCATACAAAGACCGCCATGATCGCTGGGAAAATCAAAGGGGTAAGTAAGGTGGCCACTAGAAAGGATTTTTTCTTCACCCTAGCCAAATACTCGCGTTGGATCACTAACAAAACCTTATGCATGGCCGCTTGCATTTACTTGCTGGATAAAAATTTCTTCCATACTTGGAAATCGTTCCTGGAAGGAAATCACCTCCCCAAAAGTCATCAATTCCCGAAGCAATTGATTCGGAGATTGTCCGTTAAGCGGAATCAAAAGATCTACTTTCCCCTCCTCCGTAGCTTCTATTATCCAGGCATCTGGCAGCTCCTGGTTGAGTTGCTGAAGGCTAGCACGGATTTCCAATGGTCTAAACCTTGATTTGATCTCTCGGATGCTTCCATCCAAAATTTTCTTTGATTTATGGATCATCGCTACCTGATCACATAGCAGCTCCACGGACTCCATTCGATGGGTGCTAAGCAAAATGGTAGTACCCCCATTCTTTAGCTCTAGTATTTCATTTTTTAACATCGCGGCATTCACTGGGTCAAAGCCAGAAAATGGTTCGTCCAAAATCAATACCCGAGGCGAATGAATGACTGTCGCAATAAATTGAATTTTCTGAGCCATGCCCTTGGACAGGTCTTCGATTTTTTTGTTTTTCCAGGAAGAGATTTCAAATTTCTCCAACCAATAGTTCACTCGCTGTTTTGCTTCGGAGGCAGTCAGCCCTTTAATCCGAGAAAAATAAATCAGCTGGTCCCAAACCCCCATCTTCTTGTACAAGCCCCGCTCCTCTGGGAGATATCCAATTTTGCGAATGGCCTCCCCCGACAAGGGTTGTCCATCCAAAATCACTTCTCCACTATCCTGCTCTATAATCTGATTGATGATGCGAATGAGCGTAGTCTTACCTGCTCCATTGGGCCCAAGCAAACCAAAAATCCCCGCTTCTGGAACCACTAAATCCAGGTTCGTTAGTGCCCTGTGGCTCCCATAAGTTTTGTTGAGTTGTCGGATTTCTAACATACTTACTCGACAGTAACGGCGCCTACCCCCACATCCAAAACAAATTCCAAAAGCCTAGGGTCTGAGGCAGAATATCCCTTAGTTACAAACGTATCTTCCCCTATGGCCCTTAAATAATCGGGAACAGCGATACGGCAAAGCGGGGTTGTTTTCATTCGAATCTTAACGGGATTAGATTCAGGAGGAAGCTTTAGATATATCGTCCCTCCAGCTACTGCAGCAATCACTTGCCCTTTGGAGGACTGAGGCTGTCCATAATTCAAACTTATCTGCCCGTAATTCACTTCAATGATCACCTTTTTCGCTTGTGTCAATTGGGCTTGATGCAAGTCTACTGCTCCCATGTTGAGCGTAACCAGCAAAGTATCCATTGCAACTAGGTTTGGCAAATTCGTACTGTAATGAATAAAAATATCTGCACTTGCACTTTTAATTTTAAGGGTAGAGATTGCCAGCTGTGCAAGATCAAAATCTGCAGTTCCTAGGCCAAGATTAAAATCCAAGTCGTAGGTGTAATTACTTGTCAGCCCTACATCCCAACTGTGATCAAAGCCAGAAGAGCTAGAGAATAATTTGGAAGTAATGCTTTTGCCGAGGTTGTCTGATTCTATATTCTTGTGAACCAGACTAGCTACCAACTGATTTTTTGAAGTAGCCGATCGAAAATCAGGGAGAATATTCGCCTGCAACAGGTGTCCATGAATTCGAAGTGGATCCAATCCAGCACTCCGCTTTACTTGAGTTTCACTTTTGTAGGAATTGAAATTCAAGCTCACCTTTTCAATTCCAGCCTTTTCGGGTACCCGATATTCTTTTACAAATTGTGCCTGTACCCAGCCCCCTGAACTAGGTAAAAGAAAAAGAAAAAGACACAATTTTTTAAGCATAACAATAGGTTACGGAGGAAGCAAAAAAAAGGTTCTTTAAAAATATAAAAAAAGCCAGAGCTTGACTCTGGCTTTTCAATTTTTTAAAAAAACTCTTTCATCCGATCAAAGAAGGACTTCTCTTGCTTTCCCGGGTCGGGCTTGAAGTTTTCAGAATGTTTCAAGCCTTCCAAAACTGTTCTTTCCTCTTTTGAAAGTGTAGTAGGCGTCCAAATGTTGACCATAATCAGCTGGTCACCTTTCCCATATCCATTGATATCTTTAATTCCTTTGCCCTTGAGACGGAGCATCTTTCCGCTTTGCGTTCCCGGATCAATTTTGATTTTCACCTTCCCATCGAGGGTTGGGACTTCTACGGACTCCCCTAAGGCTGCTTCTATAAATGAAATGTGAAGGTCGTAGATGACATTGTTGCCTTCCCGTTGGAAAACCCCATCCTCTGCTTCTTCGATCACAATCAATAAATCTCCAGGTATTCCACCAGGCATCTCATTTCCTTTGCTAGACATGCTGAGTTGCATGCCTTCGCCCACACCACCTGGAATGGTGATGGAAATCACTTCTTCTTTGAGTAAAAGACCACGTGAATCCGCATCATCGGGCTTCTTGTCTACGAGTTGTCCGGAACCTCCGCACACCCCACAGGTGCTTGCTGAAACCATCTGGCCCAACATGGTATTGACAACTTTCTTCACTTGTCCGCTCCCTTGGCAGGCAGAACAAGTTTTAAAAGTCACGCCAGGTGCGACTACCTGACGTTTCACTTTAATTTTCTTTTCTACTCCATTGGCAATTTCACTCAAGGTAAGCTTCAACTTCACCCGTAGGTTGGTCCCTTTTTTGGTTCGTCTACCTCCCCCGCCTCCACCAAAGAAGGAGCCAAAGCCTCCACCTCCGAAGATGTCGCCAAACTGGGAGAAAATATCTTCCATGTTCATGCCACCACCGCCATAGCCACCGTTACCGCCTAAGCCTTGATGGCCAAATTGGTCGTAGCGCTGCTTTTTCTCCGGATTGCTCAACACCTCATAGGCTTCAGCCGCTTCCTTAAACTTGTCTTCAGCTTCAGGATTATCTGGGTTTTTGTCAGGATGGTACTGAATCGCAAGCTTGCGATAGGCTTTCTTGATCTCATCTGCACTAGCAGATTTAGAAACTCCAAGTACTTCGTAATAGTCTCTTTTTGCCATAATTATGTTATGCTCCGGTCACTACTTTAGCGAATCGAACAACCTTTTCGCCCAAGAAGTAGCCTTTTTCTACCACGTCTACCACTGCTCCCTTCAGCTCTGGGCTTGGAGATGGAATTTGCGTAATCGCCTCCTGGGTGTCAGGGTTAAACGGTTGTCCAATCAAATCTTCCATGGGCTTCAAACCCTTGGATTCAAGAATTTTTACCAGTTTCTGGAAAATGAGGTGGTTGCCTTCCTGAATTTTTTGTGTATCTGCTTCCTTTTCAGCTGCTTTGAACGCACGCTCAAAATCATCTACTACGGGAACAAGATCCTTCAATACCTCTTCAGAGGCTGTTTTAATCAAATCAATTCGCTCTTTCGCAGTTCTTTTTCTAAAATTTTCAAAATCAGAATAGAGGCGAAGGTATTTCTCCTTCAGTTCGGCTACCTCAGCAGACAGTTTTTCTTCCTGGCTCAGGCTATTTTCTTCAACAGGTAGACCCTCATTAGTGCTAGTCTCTTCTGATTGAGATTCATCTACCCTTAATTCTGCTTCTTGCTGTTCTTGATTTTTAGTTTCCATGTGTATATCGATCGTAGTTGGCTTTTTTTGAACTAACAAGGATTTTGCCAGTCCATCAATGCTGACAAAGTGACGGATTTAGGAGTGAATTGCCTGCCAAATTAAATCCTTTAGTTTTTCAAGGTTGAATTGGCTGATCGAAGAAATGAATACATAAGGAAGGTCCTTGGGAATCTCTCTTTCCATTTCTTTCATCAGCTCCTCGTCCAACATATCCACCTTTGAAATAGCGAGCAATCGCTTCTTATCCAAGAGTTCAGGATTGTATTTGCGTAACTCTCCAAGGAGAATTCGATACTGATCTCCAATATCCTTTGCATCGGCAGGAATTAAAAATAGAAGGATGGAGTTGCGCTCAATGTGTCTCAAAAATCGAATCCCCAAACCCTTACCTTCAGCTGCTCCTTCAATAATTCCTGGAATATCTGCCATCACAAATGATTTATCATCTCGATAGCTTACCACTCCCAAGTTTGGCACAAGGGTCGTAAATGGGTAATCTCCAATTTCTGGTCTTGCTGCAGAGATGGAAGAAAGTAAAGTGGACTTTCCCGCATTCGGAAAACCTACCAGACCCACATCAGCTAGTAATTTCAATTCGAGAATGATCCATTCCTCAATGCCCTCTTCCCCTGGTTGCGCATAATGTGGCGCCTGATTGGTAGAAGACTTAAAATGATCATTTCCTAAACCACCACGACCTCCTTTGGTCAAAATGACTTCCTGCCCATCGGCAGTGATTTCAAAACGCTTCTCTCCAGTTTCTGCATCCTTAGCCACAGTACCAAGAGGAACTTCCAGGATTACATCTTTTCCATCTGCACCAGTTCTTCTGCCACCATCTCCTCCTTTGCCTGGTTCCGCAATCACATGCTTTTTGTATTTGAGGTGAAGTAGCGTCCAAACTTGTGTGGTTCCTCTCAAAATGATATGCCCCCCTCGGCCTCCATCTCCTCCATCAGGCCCTCCTTTGGGCACATGTTTTTCCCTACGGAAATGCATGGCACCCGCGCCGCCTGCTCCAGATCTGGAACAGAATTTAACATAGTCGATAAAATTAGAGTCAGCCATAGATAGAAAAAGAAAAAAGGCTACGCCCTAGAGCCTAGCCAAGTCTTGGAAATGCAAATTTAGCAAAAGCTAGGGATCAGTACCCATCTATGACTGCAGTAATCTGGTTAAAGATTTCTTCAATCTTCCCTACTCCATTTATTTGATGAAATTTTCCCTGCTTTTCGTAGTAAGCAGCTACTGGTAGTGTTTCGTCTAAATACACCTGAATTCGAGTATTTATTTTAGCTTCTTCTTGGTCGTCCACACGTCCTGAAGTTTTCCCCCTTTCTAAAATACGCTCCTTGAGAATTGCTTGAGGAACATCTAGCGCGATCATCCCCGAAATATGCATCCCGTTTTTTTGCAACATCGCGTCCAGTGCTTCTGCCTGGGCGGTAGTCCTTGGAAAGCCGTCAAAAATAAACCCTTGGCCATCCTTAGTATTTGCTATCTTATCTTCCACCATTTGGATGACTACCTCATCGGGCACCAAATGGCCTCGATCCATGTATCCTTTAGCTAATGCACCGAGCGATGTCCCCTCTCCCAAGTGTTTTCGAAACAAATCACCTGTTGAGAGATGTGTCAAACCGTAACTGGCAATGATTTTTTCACTCTGGGTACCTTTTCCAGCACCTGGAGGTCCAAACAAAACAAGATTTAGCATAAAAGAATTATTTTAGGGGATACTCAGCTGATAAATATCTGGATAGTTACGACCCTCGCCATCGTAATCTAGACCAAATCCAACGACAAATTTATTCGGAATTTCAAAACCGACATAATCTAAGGGATAATTAAACAAGAAAGCCTCCTTTTTGAAGAGCAGCGTGGCAATGGCGATACGCTTGGGGTGAAGAGACTCTAACTTCTTTTTCAGGTAGGCCATGCTATTGCCCGTATCAACTATATCCTCCACCACAAGCACATTTCTACCTTCAATTGAAGCTGGGATTCCTATCACCTCCATCACCTTCCCTGTTGATTCCATACCAGAATAAGAGGAGATTTTGATGAACTCACAACTCAGCGGCAGCGATATTGTTCGCACTAAATCCGCCATTACAACAAAAGAACCATTGAGCACGCCCAATAACACGAGCTCTTCTCCTTCAAAATCAGTACTTATTTGAATGCCTAATTCCTCGATACGCCTTTTTATTTGCCCTTCCGTCAGGTAGGTTTCAAAGGTTTTGTCTTTGATCTTAATCTTCTTCATGATTGAAATTAGAGTGCTTTTAAAAGATATTGATACACCTGAATCATTGACTCTAAGTCTCGAAGGGAAACCTTTTCATCCGGGCTGTGGACTTGATCTTCAGCAGCGCCAATAAAACACCAATCGATGGCGTAGGGAGCAAACTGAACTTCTCGACCATCACTACCCCCATACGCTTCAACTTCCAATTGATATGGGATGCCACTTTGCTGAACCAGACGAATGATCCGATCGATGAATTTCTTTCTAGGAATAAACTTATCCCGAATGGAAACTACCACCCCTTTGTGGTGGTGTATGCCATCCGTGATCCAAGTGATATCGGAGATGAGGGCTTGCTTGATCGGAGCAGTATTTTGGATAAATTGAAGTAAAAAAGGCATACTTCCTCCTCCATGCTCTTCGTAGGTAGTAAAAACTACCCAGCCATCTTCGATGGTTTCACAAAGTTGCAAAGCTGCATGCACCCCGAGTCGATTATCCAAGTACGCTGCTTGAATGAATTCACCATCGACCCGAATATCTTGGGCAAATGAAAGCCGAGTTCCTCGATCAATTTGCCGAGGAAAATCATGGTAAAGATCATCCCCTTCGACCACTAGCTTGCAGGAAATCTCGCCAAAGCTATCCTTGCCCACCAGTCGAGTACCGGGAATAAGTTCAGGGCCTCCTACCGCAATCAACTGATTGGCGTAGCGCACCATAAAACCAATGGTGTCCACATGCGCAAAAACAGCAGTTCGAGGAGAACCAAATTGCAAAAGAATGCAATCATGGAATTCCTCCCCATGAAAAATTATAGGAATAGTTTTCCATTTAGATTTACGATTGTCTATATTTCGATGAAGGAAAGCGATTACTTCAGATTCATCTCCAGAAACGGAGGTTTTATTGAGTATTTCTTTTAGAAAAGGATCAATTGGCATAGAATGTGATAGAATTGTTCTAAAAATGATACGGTAAATAAAAAACAAATCTTACAAAGACTTGTTATTTAAATTAATCCTATAATTTTGCAATAAATTAAAAGCGTATATTTACAGTTAGATTTACTAAACCTCATAATTCGAAACAAAAATTTTTTGTCATGAAAAAATTATTACTCTCTATCCTTTTATCCGGTTCTTTGGCATTCGCTGCCAACGCTCAGGAGGCTGCTACCGCTCAGGAGTTCAATAAGTGGTCAATTGAGGCTACTGCTGGCTTTAACAAGGCAATGGCCCCATTCACTGCAGGCTTCGTTTCTCCAACGCTGAACTTAGGACATGCCGACCTTGGGGTACGCTACATGTTCAATGAGAAGTTTGGAGCGAAGCTTGATTACGGTTTCGGATCTTTCCAACAATCAAAAGATACCAAAGCATTCGACACAAAATATTTTAGACTCAATCTACAGGGTGTAGCCAATGTGGGTCGCATCATGAATTTTGAATCAGTTTCCAGCAAAATTGGAATGTTGTTTCACATGGGTGCAGGTATTGGTGTTGTAAATCCAGAATTGAATCGCTGGAACGATTTCAACGACAAAGTTTACACTCTAATTTTTGGATTCACTCCACAGTACAAGTTGAGCGAAAAAGTAGCACTTGTGGGTGATATATCTACAATGTTAAATGGACGCCAGTCTATCACTTTCGATGGTTCTACTGCAGTCACAGCTAACACAATGCCTAATGCCGCTACCAATAATGGTCATTATGGACCTAACGCAAACTGGTGGACTGGTTCTTTAGGTGTTAACATCTACTTGGGCAAGGCAGCACAACATGCTGACTGGTTTATTGCAGCAAACAACTACGTTACAAAAGAAGAGTTGGCTACACAAATCAACGGAATTAAGGACATGCTGAAAGATTCTGACGGCGACGGAGTTCCTGATTACCTTGACAAAGAACCAAATACTCCAGCTGGTGCAAGAGTTAGTCCATCAGGAGGAACTCTTGATTCTGACGGCGATGGTACACCTGACCACTTAGACAAATGTCCTTTCCAACCAGGTACTTCTGCTACAGGTGGATGTCCAGTTGAAGTAACTAGAGACGAAATTGATTACACTAGAAAGGCAATCAACGAAGGTTATGTGAACGTTTATTTTGCTTTCGACAGCGACAAGCCATTGGCTTACTCAGTAAGCGCAGCGCAGTACATCTCTAACTTCTTGAAGAGAAACCCAGGTGTAAAAATTGAAGTTAAAGGTTATGCAGATGAGTTGGGTCCTGAAGATTACAACATGAAGCTTGCTGAGCGTAGAGCAAAGGCAGCTTACGAATTGCTAATCTCCTCTGGAGTTGATGCTTCAAGAATAGCTTACAAAGGTTATGGCGAAGATACTTCAGTTGACAAAGCTTCTGCAGATGCAAGACAAATGTCAAGAAGAGTAAGCTTCGAATTGAAGTAATCAATCTTCTAAGATCATATGAAAGGCTGGATTTAAATCCAGCCTTTTTTTTGTGCTCAAGAATTCAGATAATGGTCATTTCTTTGAATCCATGAACATACCTTAGCGAAAATATCCTGAGTCCTAAAGATTCTAGCTGATTGCCCTACCACTTTTTCCAATCTTTTCGGTAGCTTTAATCATGTTTATTCTCACCGAACAACCTTCCATTGGCAACCAATTTTTAGCCGAACTTCGAGACATTCAAACACAACAAGATAGAATGCGTTTTCGGAAAAACTTGGAACGCCTAGGCGAGCTTCTTGCTTACGAAGTTTCCAAAACCCTAACGTTCCAAAGCACAGAAGTACAGACTCCTTTGGGAAGTGCACAAATAGAATTGCCCGTTGACCAAGTAGTGCTAGTAGCTGTCTTGAGAGCCGCATTGCCATTTTACCAAGGATTTCTGAATAGTTTTGACCAAGCAGAAAGTGGGTTTATCGGTGCTTTTCGGCAGGAGAATGGAGCGGAAATAGGAGTAAACCTTGGCTATCATGCCAGCCCTAAACTAGATAATAAGGTGCTTATCCTTGTAGACCCCATGCTCGCAACTGGTACATCCTGCGTAACCGCTCTCAACACCCTTTTGGAGCATGGCACACCCAAAGCCATACATATCGTGGCAGCCTTTGCCGCACCCGAAGGCGTTGAGCACCTATCCACCCACTTGAATGTTTCGTACAGTTTATGGCTAGGCGCCCTCGATCAAAAGCTTAATTCTAAGTCATACATTATTCCTGGCCTTGGTGATGCCGGCGATTTAGCCTTTGGGGAGAAACTCTAACCAATACATTTTAAAAGTAATCACCCTTAAATCAGTAAGCCGATACCTGCCATGAAAAGCCTTTGCCAAAGGAAAAATTGAAATTTCCTTGCGTTGGGATTAATTCATAGTTTTGTACCCTACAAACTCCAAAAATCACAGCAACCAGCCTAAACCCCAAGATGAGCGAAGCTTTCTTTACCTTTTTTGGAATCTACTTACTTTGTCTTGTCAAGTTTTTTGCTGGACCTGTACTAGGCGCTGCAGCAGGATATAGTCCTTGGGAGATTATTGGCGTCAGCGTTTTGGGAATGATGAGCAGTGTTACCTTTTTTACCTTTCTTGGAACACGGGTAAAAAAAGCACTCGCAGCGAGAAGCAGCACTCCAAAGAAGGTGTTTACTAAAAAAAATCGCCGTATTGTCCGAATCTGGGGATCATATGGTGAAGTAGGGATTGCGGCACTTACGCCAATTCTCCTCACTCCCATTGGAGGCACTTTGATTTTGGTTTCTTTTGGATCTGACAAAAAGAAAATCTTGCTTTACATGCTCATCAGTGGGCTCGTCTGGGGAGCAATCTTTAGTTTTTCCATCGAATGGCTATTGCTTTTCCCTCCAATAAGTGCCTTAATCCAGTGATTCGGAATCGGGAAGGATCTCAATATCTTGGATCAATACCCGCTTTGCTATTTCTTGACCGGTCAAGGTCGCAGCCAATCCACCCATAGCCGTTTCCTTGTATCTGCTTTCCATGGATGCCCCAATCTCTCCCATTGCTTCAATGCATTCATCCACGGGAATTACTGCGCTTACATTGGCTAAGGCTATTTGTGCCGAACTAAAAGCTATCGCTGCAGCACTTGCATTCCGCACTACACAGGGAACTTCCACCAATCCTGCCACAGGATCACAAACAAGGCCCAACATGCATTGAATGGTAATGGCTACTGCATTAAAAAGTTGGTCCGTCGTTCCTTCCAAACAGTAGACAATCGCTCCTGCGGCCATGGCTGCTGCTGAGCCAGTTTCTGCTTGGCAACCGCCGACTGCACCGGCTAAACTTGCCTTTTGCTCGATTATCAGCGCTATCCCAGCGCCAATTAGCAAGCCCTCACAAATCTTGGCATCTGATAGGCCGTGAATTTCTTGCAAGGTCACCAAGGTACCCGGAAGTATTCCTGAAGCCCCAGCAGTAGGCGCAGCCACTACCCGGCCCATGCAAGAGTTGACCTCCTTGGCAGCCAATGCTCTAGAAATCAAGCGCTGAAATTCTGGCGAAAGAACCGACAACGGATGGTTAAACACTTTTTGGGCTCCGCTAGTGATCATGCCTGAACGAGAATTCATCTCCTCTTCCAAACCTGTCTTTACGGCATCTTTCATCACCTGATAGGCTTTTAGGAGCCCCTGTCGAACTTGTTCTGAAGTTGCCCCTTTCTGAGTTACTTCATATTCTAACACTACATCCACTAAAGACAAAGAATGCTCCTCGCAGTATTTTTTCCATCCACTAAAACTTTCAAATAGAAAAGACATATGAATTTGGGTTTATTTCTAACAAAAAAAGTGAGTCAAATGACCAACTACAGTTTAAAAATCAAAGGTAATGGTCTGGGTTAACGCAGGGTCTAAGCTCAAAGCTACTGGACAGGTTCTGGCTGCATTTTTTAATTTTTGACTCATGGCAGGAGAAAAAGCAGGTCCGGACCAATGAAAATTCACTTGGATCTCTTGAATTTTTCTTGGATCACTTTGCATGATCTTTGTGATTTCCCAAGATAATCCCTCCAAGGAAACTCCTTCCCGATTTGCAACAATCCCCATAATGGTTACCATACAACTCCCCAAGGCAGCACAAACTAAATCGGTAGGGGAAAAAGCTTCTCCTTTCCCATTGTTATCTAGGGGGGCATCTGTCAATAGTGCATTTCCTGAAAGAACATGTGTGGCTTGGGTTCTTAAGTTACCTAGGTACGAACTTTTTATAGTGGACATAAACTCTTACTTTTAAAATTCAGTTATAAAGATACATAACCAAAATTGGGTATTATTTTCGACCAATGCGAATGAGCAAGCTGAATTTCTTAATTCCTTTATTTTTCCTCCTCTTGGCTAATACTGCCCTAGCGCAGCGAGAAGATGTAGGCAATTACGAATACGATAGAGAATACCTATTGGGAGTGAATAAGAATACCAATGGAGGGATGGTCGGTGGCTTTGCCTTAAAAGTAGGAAGCAGAATAGACGATTCACAGTTTGCCTACTTTGGATTAGAACTTGCCAATGTAAAGCATCCCAAAGAAGTACGGTACACCACCGTTACGGGAAACAATTACATTTTTGGCAAATCAAATTACCTCTATGCAATTCGCCCTCATTATGGAAGGGAACTCATTTTATTTAAGAAAGCTCCAAATCAGGGAGTTCAAGTATCAGCACTAGCAGCAGTCGGTCCTTCAATTGGTCTTATTGCACCCTACTTCATTGAGTATGCTATCAATCGAGTAGAAACAGTGGTAGAGCCTTATGATCCGGCCATTCACCAAAGCAGGTTCAATATTCTAGGAACGGGCCAGCTATTGGAAGGCATAGGGCAGTCCAAACTTGCAATTGGTGGAATGGCAAAAGCAGCCCTCCACTTTGAATTTGGAGTTTTTAAAAGCAATGCCACAGGGCTTGAAGTAGGCTACCAGCTGGAAGGATTCCAGAAAAAAATCCCACTTATCCAGACTGCTGACAACAAACAATTTTTCCAGTCCGCCTACTTTACTTTATTCTTTGGCTTCAGAAAGTAATTTAAAAAAGCGAGTTTTTGTCGGCCCTAAATTACCTTTGCAACAAATTGTAATCCCATGATTGAATTGCCTATTATTTCTGAAGAAGCCACTAGACGCAAAAAACCCGATTGGCTTCGGGTAAAGCTGCCCGTTGGGACTGAATACGCTAAGGTGCGGAAACTGGTGGATCAACATAAATTACATACCATCTGCGAAAGTGGAAATTGCCCCAACATGGGCGAGTGCTGGGGTGCTGGCACAGCCACCTTCATGATCTTGGGAAATGTGTGTACCCGATCTTGCTCTTTTTGCGCGGTAGCTACTGGAAGACCCAATGAATACGACACTGACGAACCTAGACGTGTAGCAGAAGCAATTCAGTTGATGGGCGTAAAACATGCAGTCATCACCTCAGTAAATCGAGACGAACTCAAAGATCGAGGAGCAGAAATTTGGTATCAAACGGTCGTCCTTACCAAAGAACTTTCTCCATCCACAACCATCGAAACACTCATCCCAGATGTGAAAAGCAATTGGGATGCACTCTACCGAATGATTGAAGGTGGTCAAGAAGTAGTGTCACACAATATGGAAACGGTGGGCAGGCTGTACCGCATGGTGCGCCCACAAGCAAAATACGAGCGCTCTCTAGAACAGATTAAGAGAACCAAAGAAGCTGGTAAACGAACTAAAACCGGAATTATGCTGGGTCTTGGAGAATCCAAAGAAGAACTCTACCAAGCGATGGATGATTTAGCAGCAAATGGCTGTGACATCCTCACACTAGGACAATACCTGCAGCCCACAAAAATGCACATTGAAGTTGCTGAATTTATCCATCCCGACACCTTCGCCTTGTACAAGGAAGAAGGACTTCGAAGAGGACTTAAATACGTGGAATCAGGACCCCTTGTCCGATCCTCCTACCATGCCGAACGACACGTGCATGTGTGATAGAAACAGAAAAGGTCCCGTTCGTACGGGACCTTTTCTATTTTACTAAGCTGGTAAATTAGCTTGCGTATTCTTCTACAGGGATACAACTACAGATCAAATTACGATCTCCATACGCCGAATCAATTCTTCGTACAGTAGGCCAGAATTTGTTCTCTTTGACGAAAGGAGCAGGGAATACGGCCTTCTCTCTTGAATAAGGCATCTCCCAAGTTCCAGTCAATACCATGGTGGCGGTATGCGGTGCATTTTTAAGTACGTTTTCTACTTTATCCGCTCTTCCGTCTTCGATTTCTCTGATTTCTTCACGAATGGCAAGCATGGCATCACAGAACTTGTCCAATTCTGCTTTGGTTTCAGATTCAGTAGGCTCAATCATCAAGGTACCTGCCACTGGGAAGGACACCGTAGGTGCGTGGAAACCATAGTCCATCAAACGCTTGGCGATGTCTTCTACCTCGACTCCTACTTCTTTGAAAGAACGGCAATCCACGATCATTTCGTGCGCCGCTCGCCCTTTTGAACCCGTGTACAGCAATGGATAATTTCCGCTCAATCGCTCCTTGATGTAGTTGGCATTCAAGATCGCCATTTGCGTAGCGCGTGTAAGTCCATCACCTCCCATCATGGAGATGTAGGCATAGGAAATAGGAAGAATACTCGCACTTCCGTAAGGTGCAGATGAGATCGAAGATACGGCATGCTCACCTCCAGTTTTTACCAAAGGATTACTTGGAAGGAAAGGAGCTAGGTGTGCAGCTACGCAAATTGGACCCATGCCAGGTCCTCCACCACCGTGAGGGATGCAGAAGGTTTTGTGTAGGTTGAGGTGGCAAACATCTGCCCCAATACGTCCTGGAGAAGTTACTCCGACTTGAGCATTCATGTTGGCGCCATCCATATACACTTGACCACCATAGGAATGGATCGTCGCGCATATCTCCTGAATAGCCTCTTCAAATACGCCATGAGTTGAAGGATAGGTCACCATCAAGCAGGATAGTTCACCTGCATGCTCTTCAGCTCTAGCTTTCAGATCTTCTACATCAATGTTCCCCTTGTCATCGCAATTGACCAATACCACTTTCATACCTGCCATCACAGCAGATGCTGGGTTGGTGCCGTGCGCTGAAGTTGGAATCAAGGCTACGTTTCGGTGTCCTTCGCCTCTGTTGAGGTGGTAGGCACGAATCACCATCAATCCTGCATACTCGCCTTGTGCTCCAGAGTTAGGCTGAAGGGAGGTGTCTGCAAATCCGGTAATCTCGGTCAACCAAGTTCGTAGGTTGATAAACAACTCCTGGTAGCCTTCCGTCTGATCAATAGGCGCAAAAGGGTGGATTTGGCCAAATTCAGGCCAGGTCACCGGGATCATTTCTGCAGTTGCATTCAACTTCATGGTGCAAGAACCCAAAGAAATCATGGAATGCACCAAAGAAAGGTCCTTAGACTCTAGCTTCTTGATGTAACGGAGCATTTCATGCTCGCTATGATAGTTATTGAATACAGGATGGGTGAGGTAAGTAGAGGTTCGAACTAGGGAAGCTGGCCACTCTAGTTGAAGGGAATCAGCCATTTCTGCACTGAAAGGAGAGCTTAAGCCCTTGGCGCCTGCAAAAATTGCGAGTACCTGTTGGGCATCTGCTAGAGTTTTTGCCTCATCAAATGCAATGAAAACTGCACCTTCTTGGTACCTAAAGTTGATTTTTGCCTCCGTAGCTAGTGCTTTCACTTTGGCTTGGGTGGCAGCATCTACCTGCACCATCAAGGTATCAAAATAAGAGCTAGTGCCTAAGGTTAAGCCCAACTTCTCCAATCCTTTCGCCGTCAATTTGGCTAGCCCATGGGTACGAAGTGCAATATTTTTTAGACCTGTAGGTCCATGATACACGGCATAAAAGCTTGACATTACAGCAAGCAATACCTGTGCAGTACAGATGTTGGAAGTTGCCTTTTCACGTTTGATATGCTGCTCACGAGTTTGTAGCGCCATGCGGTAGGCTTTATTTCCAGCTCGATCAATGGAAACCCCAATGATACGGCCAGGAATCTGGCGCTTAAATTCTTCTTTGGTTGCAAAAAATGCAGAATGTGGTCCACCATAACCCATAGGTACGCCAAAACGCTGGGCAGAACCTACCACCACGTCAGCACCCATTTCACCTGGAGGTGTCAATAGGGTCAATGCCAAAAGGTCAGAAGCAAAAGCGGTCAATACCTTATTTTCTTTAGCAGCTGCCACCAAAGCGGTATAGTCTACTACTTCGCCATCCATGTTTGGATACTGGAACATCGCTCCATACAATTCTGGATCCGTTAAATCCAAAGAAGACAAAGGTCCAAACACCAAGTTGATGCCAATAGGCTCAGCACGGGTTATTAACAAGGCCTTGGTCTGAGGAAATACCTTTTCATCTACGAAATACGTATTCGCATTTTTCTTCTCCCGAGGCTTCACGGCATGAAGCATGGTCATGGCTTCCGCTGCAGCAGTGCCCTCATCGAGCAAGGATGCATTGGCAAGTTCCATTCCGGTCAGCTCAATCACTACCGTCTGAAAGTTAATCAAGGCCTCCAATCGACCTTGAGCAATTTCAGCTTGGTAAGGAGTGTAGGCAGTGTACCATCCTGGATTTTCCAAGACATTACGAAGTACCACTCCTGGCACCTGCGTATCGTAATACCCCAAACCGATAAAAGAAGTGAATACCTTATTCTTAGACGCCAACTTTTTGAAATTTTTCAAAAAGTCAGACTCCAACTGGGCTGCTGGAAGCTGAAGTGGCCGCTCCAACTGAATGGATTGAGGTACAGTTTGGTTGATGAGTTCGGTCAAGCTTGAGGCTCCGATTTTTTCCAACATCGCTGCAACTTCCGCCTCTGTCGGGCCATTGTGTCTGCTCTCAAATTTGACAGCAGTATTAAGATTGATCTGCATAAGTAAGGGGTAGAACGTATGAACTATTTGGGTGTGAATTCTTTCCGATTTTACGAGTACAAAGGTATACTTTCCGCAAGGAATTGCCGATGCACAACTTTAAAATTTTATACCATAACACGCAGAATTGTTAAGCGGTTTTTTTGAGGGCAAAAAAAATAGCTAGCTTAGGGCCTTAAACGAAAAAAAATGAAAAATAAATACCTATTGAGTGCTGTATTGGGGATTGCAACCCTCACGACAGCCTGGGCTCAAAACCCAGTTCAGGTAAAGTATGCCAACACCATCACGGTGGAGGACCTTACCAAGCACCTTACCTATCTGGCCTCAGATGAGATGAAGGGCCGTGATACCGGTTCTCCTGAAGGAAAAATTGCTGCCAACTACCTGGCTGATTTTTACAAAGGCTTAGGCTTGACTGCCCCTAATGCGGGTAGCTACTTCCAGAATGTTCCTTTGGTAAGTTCCCGCTTCACCCAAGTGAGCCTTCAGATCGGAAAAACCAAGTTGGTGGAAAACACAGACTTTGTATTTACTGGAGACGGAAACCTTCCCAAGGCGGTTCGGACAGGCCTTGTTTTTCTAGGTATCGTTTCAGATGAAAACCTAGCAAAAGTCAATGTCAAAGGAAAATTAGTAGGACTTTGGGCAGTAGGACAACGAAGCAATGACTTGGTGACCAAAGTGATGGATGCAGGAGCGGCAGGGGTTGTGATTGTGACCATGGAAGGTCAAGCCAACTTTGATCGTATCGCCAATCGATACAAGTCCATGGCTGGCAATGGCCGCATTGGCTTTGATCAAGAAGTGAAGCAGCGCCCAGTATTCATGGTGAGTTCAGACAAGATGGCCGAACTTTTTGGGACTCCTTTGGAAACTCTTAAAGAAGCGGCTAAGTCTAATCCTGAGACTATTGCGGAACAGAAAGCTACCTACCACATTGTGAAAACCAAAACCCCAGTGGACGCAGTCAATGTGATGGGCTTTTTGGAAGGAACGGATAAAAAAGAAGAAGTGCTGGTCATTTCTTCCCACTACGATCACGTAGGAGTCAGCGCTACC
>JACCDW011470924.1_pt1 | contig 30593 bp, 36 predicted proteins | sample 7449781 | NCBI WGS metagenome assembly JACCDW01 (sample SAMN15323449, study PRJNA562643) | freshwater metagenome | isolation source: river surface water | place: USA:Blue River Watershed | collected 2017-08-18
CTAGTGTAATTTATTTTGATGTATTCTTTAGTTAAGAACATCATTTATTTACATTAGGCTTATAAAATTTTTGGATAAATACCTAATAAATTCATCCAGGATCAATTATGGCAAGAAGAATTATTGATATCGGTACAGTTGGTAATGACGGTACAGGCGATAGTATTCGCGATTCGTTTAGAAAAGTAAACGAAAATTTCAGAGAACTTTATAGTTCTTTAGGTTTAGGAGAAAGACTAAAGTTTATTACTTTAGATGATACTCCTGAAACTTACGACGGAGCATTAGATAGTAGTCAAAATAACTATACACCGTTAGTCACTGTTAACAATACCGAAGACGGGCTTACTTTTAAGCATCTAAGAGCAGGAAACGGTATCACTATAGATTTCGAAGGAAATCCTTCAGAAATCGTAATTAATTCAGATTTTGCAGAAATTTCTGCAGATCCTAGTCCTCAATTAGGCGGAAATTTAAGTGCTAGATTCGGAGGGGAACAGTACAGAATACTAGATCTCGGAACTAATGCCACTCCTATAACTCCGCTGTATAAACACGAAGCAGTTAATAAATCTTACGCAGACACAAAAGTAGCCAAAGCTGGTATTAATGCGATTGATCCTGAAACCGGAATAGCAAATATAGCATTCGGTAGGATGACTGGTCCTTTGTTGCTGAGTCGAGATCCTGAACCAGATGACGATCTATTATACGAAGGTTTAACTGCTGCGACTAAGAGATATGTTGATAGTTCTGCATTTGGAAGTACAGTTAACTTATATGTTGCCACTTCTGGTCAAGATGCTAGGACTGGAGTTACCGGTGCTTTGCAAGGCCGTGCTCTAGCGTATGCATATAGAACTATCGAAGCTGCTTGTAAGCGAGCAGAAGAATTAGTTTTAGAAGCCAGAGAAGAACTGGGACCTTATAGAAAAAGATTAACATTTAACAGCGGAGCGAACGATTGTACTTTATCTAAAATAGAAACTTCACCATCTTCGGGTACAGGATTTATCGGCCTGATAAAAATGAGTGTAGAATCTGTGGATATAAATGTCGTAGGTGTTAATTACTATCCCGGAGACATCGTAGAAATCAACGGTGGTACTGTTGCACCCGGTGGCGGTAAAGCGAGAATTGAAGTTTTATCTACTTTAACTACTCCTGGTGCTATTGCAACATACAGAATCGTTTCGTCTGGTTTATACACAGCATTACCCAGTGCCACAGCGGCAACAACAACCATTGTAGTAAATGCGGCTCCTGCAGGCATTATTAGAACTAATACTGCTACTTTTAATCTAACATTCAATGTAGCCAGTGTAGCTATTACTAATGGTGGTTCAGGATATAATTTAGTTTCTGTTAGGATTACCGGTGGCGGCGGATCCGGCGCTTTTGGAAATGCTGTGGTTACCGCCGGAGTTATCACTAGTTTAACTATTACTGATAGAGGATCTGGCTTTACTTCTTTACCTACATTGGCTGTTGATCTTCCAAGATTTTTTATACGAACAGACAATTATAGGACCGATTTTACCGGAGATTACACAACTACTACTCCTGAGACTGTGAGAGGACGAGACATTAGAGAAGGTTTATATCTTCAAGGTGAAGACTCTGGAGCACTAGCACAGATCGTTTCTCATTCAGGAGCACTTGACAGCAATGGTAATGAAATATTTGATGTTGATGTAAAATACGGTGCATTTACCTTAGGTGAAACTATACTTTATGGAGATGTATCTAAGAACATACAGATCGCCATTATCGTAGAAGCTGGTGTCTATGAAGAAAACTATCCTATCAAAGTTCCTAATAATACCACTATAGTCGGCGATGATTTCCGTAGATGTCAAATAAGACCAAGACCGGGAACAAGTTCTAGTCCTTGGGCATTTATGAAGTTTAGGCGTGATATATTTGTAGGTCAAGCGGTTGGAAATTACTCAGTCTTTGATCCTATCGATGATCAATGGACTAACGAAGTTAGAAGTGGAGACTTGATTCAAACTGCTTCTAGATTATACGGATATCATTACCTAGAAGACACTTCTGAACCTGTTTATCCTCCTATCAATAACCCAGGAGGTTTTACGGCTGCTGCGGCACTATTGAGTCTTAACAAATCATTCTTAGCTGACGAAATTACTGCTTGGATGAATAATAGAATTTCCACAGCAACTAGCCCATCATCGATTTGGTATAATTTCGAATACAATCAAGTTTTATGTAAAAGAGATGTTGGATTATTAGTAGATTCTTTTGTATTCGATTTAAAATATGGAAGTTATAACAGAACCATCAGTGCTGGATTAAAATACTACCAAGGTCCGTCAAATTTAGGCGATCCCGAAATAGCTATTACCACACAGCTTCCTCAATATCTACAGGTATTGACGCACTTAGAAGATTTGATGCAAGATGTCATCGCTAACAACGAGATCTCCACTGTATATAATCAATCATATATTCAAATAATAGATCCTGCTTATCAGGCAGAAGTTGGTTCTAGTGGTGTTGTTACTGCATTAGTTACAGCATTAACTGATGTTATAGATGGATCAGGATCTGTAAATTATCCTAAAGACAACGACAAACTAGATGTATTCTTAGCAAACGATGCCACACGCTGGCAGAGTATTAGCGGCCAAGGACATGGCGGTTTCATGATGGTCCTTGATCCGACTGGTCAAATCTTAGCGAAATCTCCTTATCCGCAAGAGTGTGCTAGCTTTTCCAAGAGTATAGATAGAATAACTTTTTCTGGTGGTATGTATGTTGACGGATTTGCTGGAAACTTACAATTCAGGCATACGGCTTCTTCTTCCGGTAATACTGTTATCTCAGTTACAGGATTAGATCGTTATCCTCAATTACCTGCATCTTTTATTGTCAGCGACACAGTTTATCGAGTAAACACTATCAGAAACTTTGTGTATGGTGCAACTGGATCGTCAGCTGACTTTATATTAGATGAAACAGCACCTTTTAATACTTTACCTGGATCTAGAACTTGTACTATCAGCGTAGGCACACCAGCTGTGATAACTTCTGTAGATCACAGATTACAGTCTGGTTCTATACTGTATTTTTCTAGCACTAGCTCGTTGCCAGCAGGAATATCAGCAGGTGTTGAATATTATGTCACTTCCGACGGATTAACCAACGATACATTTAATATCACAGCCGTATTAGGATCAACTACAAAAATAAACACAACATCAGCTGGTTCGGGAACTTTTAGTTATCAAAGAACCTATGAACTTATCATGCCTGGTAATAGATCCATGGTATGTAATGACTTTACACAGATTAACGATTTAGGTTACGGTATTGTTGTGAACAACGGCGGTCTTGTTGAAGCTGTTTCGATGTTTACATACTACTGTCATATATCTTTCTACTCTCTCAACGGTGGACAGATCCGTTCAGTTTCTAGTTCATCTGCACACGGAAATTATGCCTTGGTAGCACAAGGGTTCGATCCTTTAGAGGTTCCTACTCCTACAACTATATTTGAAGATCTAAATCAAACTGTTTATGCATTTGCTCCAGGTGGTGCTTATACTGGTGCGGCAGGACAATTATTCATTTATGTAGATGGATTCGATTATACTCCTAATGCGGGTTCCGAATTGGAAATCAATCACAGCGGTGTGATTTTCCGTTATCCAGTGACTTCTGCACAGGTAGATTCGGCATTTAATACTGTTTATAGATTAAATTTAACTTCTGGTTCGGGTGCTGTAGAATCCGAAGGATTATTTGATATTGTCGCCGATAATACCAAAATGACCTTAAGACAGGCCAATCAGGTCATCTTAACTGGTGATCTTGTTGAAGTGGCTGTTCGACCATCTACTGGTTTGAAACTTCGAGAAACTGAAAGCACAGTTTATCGTGTTCTTGAATTTGCTAGTTACACCGATACTAACGGTCCTTATGAAGTTCTGATTAGTGCGACCAGTCCAGCTGTTATTAATATGTTGGCCACGGTTACTACTATCCAGACCAATGTTTGTACTACCAGTCAAAATCATAAATTGCGTTTAGGCGACAAATTTATTCCTACCAGCACTGCTAATGGATTTGTTTCAGGAACCACATATTATATCATTTCAGTTCCTAACTATAATCAATTTACAGTTTCAACAAGTCCCGGCGGATCTACTCATGTATTGAGCAACGGAGCTGGTCTAACTATCAAGGGAATAAAAACCCATAAACTTCTTGAAAACTATACGATTAGTTTTCAATCATCAGGAGGAAGTTTACCTACAGGATTTACAGCTTTCCAAGTATACTATGTAATATCCTCTGGCTTAACTGATACAGAATTTAAAATATCGGCCACTAAAAATGGTGTCCCAGTAAATGCGTTAACATCAGGTTCAGGTACATTCCGATTAACACACGAAGGCTTGACCAGAACAAATCTTCGTGAAAACTACGATTATGTAGAATTAACTATTTGGCAAAGAGGTGAATTCACTTCAGATTATCCTAATGGAAGAACCTGTACCTTTAATACAGGTTCCTTACCAGTAACTCCCCCAGAAATAACCTTAAACAGTCACGGTTTCAACGACGGTGATGTAATTGGTTTTTCAGTGAGCTTAGGTGGAGCTATGCCTGCAGGACTAACCGATGCAGCACATTATCTTGTAGATAACGCCGCTCTTAATACATTCGAAATTACTCAAATGGACGGTTCTGCTATCACTTTAACTAGCACAGGTAGCGGAACATTCTCAGTAGGTAAGGTAACTGGCCGTATAGGCGATGACTCATTTAGAGTAGTACCGATCAACACAGATATCATTGGTAGATTGGCTAATGCTAAGTTTATGTGGATTGGTGAAGAGTATATCATTGATGAATATCAATCAGAAAATATAACTAATGCACCTTATGCCAAGGTAATTCTAAACAGACCACTGGTTAATGCAGTTAACGATACACAAACAGCATTAACATTAAAAGCAGGTGTACCTATCAGATCTAATGGATCGCTAGGTACACTGACTATTCGTATTTCTCTAACTCGTGTAACTGGCCATGATCTGTTAGAAATCGGTACTGGATCATATGCAGATACTAACTATCCTAAAGAAATTTACGGAGCTTCGGTAAATGCTCTCAGCGAAGATACAGAAGTAGAAGAACGAGATGTTGGTCGTGTGTTCTATGTGACTACAGACCAATACGGTAACTTTAAAGTTGGTCCTTACTTCAAAGTTGACCAAGGTACCGGACAGGTTACATTCTCAAGCTCGATCGCTCTAAGTAACTTAGACGGTATTGGATTTAAGCGAGGTGTTCCTGTCAGTGAATTCTCCACTGACTCGGGATTTACAGATAACGCCACAGACACTGTACCAACAGAAAATGCTACTCGTATCTATATCGAACGCAGATTAGGTATTTCACATGCAGGAGCTCCAGTTGATACAAACTTATTGATACCTGTTAATACTGGCGGATATATGGCCTTGGATGGTCAGCTGTCAATGAAAGGTACGATGAACCTAGGTAATAATAGGATTATCAACGTTGCGGATCCTGTAGGTCCGCTTGATGCCTTGAACCTAAGAAGTTTAACATTAAACAACCTACAAGGATTTGATGCTAGCTCGATTCAAGCAGGAGACATTCTAGCCTTTACAGGTTCGCAATCAAATGTAATCAATGCCACGATCACTGGGGACATACGTTTCGGATCTTTGGAGACAGGAGTAGATAGTACACTAAAACTAATCAATGTCCAGATTGTTGATAACAGTATTGTTAACAACGATATCAATAGCAGTGCGGCAATAGCTCAAAGCAAACTGGCATTAAATGCAGCCACTACAAGAGCGAATGCCACAGGTATAACACAGGCTGATAGAGGCATCGCAAGCTTCGATAGTGCTAATTTTGATATCACTGATGGTTGGGTCACTATTAAAAACAACGGTGTCGCACTAACTGATCTTCCACAATTGGCTCCAGATACTGTTATTGGTAACAGTGGTCTTGTAACTGCTAACGCTTCTGCGGTAGCATTTACCACCATAGTAGATGAAGGTTTAGCTGTTAAGAAATCTATGTTCGGTCAATATGGTAGCGCAACTGGATTCTTAAGAAGATTAAATGTAAGTGGTAGTTCCGATAATGATTTCACTACAGTAGAGGCTGCTGCAGGATCAGCAGCCAGTCCAGAAGCTAGCAAACTAGTAATAAGAGATAGCAACGGCGATTTTGGTGCGAGAGTTGTTGATCTATCTCAACTAAAGATAGACGGAGCTATAGCCGTTGATACTAGTACCAGTGCTACTGGCGGAACTATTACATACGCAGGATACAACAACACTGGTGGAATAACGATTTCTACCGGATCGTTGGGCACAGATAGAGTATCTCAATATATTAACGATTCACACAGATTTAGAAATCAGGCAAATACTGCTAACGCACCTATTATATGTTCAAGCGTAGAAACATTAACATTAACAACCGGTGGCAATACCACAGCAGGTACTATAACCGGACGTTGGACATTATCAGGCACATCTCCTAATGAATCAAGATTACAGGCAACATATTCCGCTGACCTTGCAGAAAACTATGAAGGCGATGCAGAATATGAAGTAGGAACTGTTCTTGTATTTGGGGGAGATAAAGAAGTCACTATCACAAATAAAGAAGGTGACACACGAGTAGCCGGAGTTGTTTCTAATACAGCGGCATTTGCTATGTATGAAGCTTGTCCAGGATTGAAAAATCTAGTAGCACTACAAGGTCGTGTTCCATGCAAGGTAGTCGGTAAAATCAAGAAAGGAGACATATTGATCACAAGTAAAATACCAGGTGTTGCTGTAGCAAGTTCTGGATTAGTTGCCGTGGGAACTGTGGTTGGTAAAGCTCTACAAGATTATAATTCGGATCATATAGGTAAAATTGAAATCGCAGTAGGGAGAACATAATGGCAGATTCAACAGTATACAGCACAGCGATAAATCCAGGAGCTCCTCCCTTACGATGGGATAATGTCTACGAGGCCTTTAGACAGGTCAATGCTAATTTCGAAATGATCGAAGCGGCATTGGGTTCTTCGGGTATAACTCCTATCAATTTTAACGATTTAGACAGCAGTGTTTCGCCAGCAGATACAAATACTTTCACACTGGGATCAATATCTAAACAGTGGAAGAGCATACACTCCGCCGAATATGCTAATGTATTAGGCAGCGAATTAAACGGTTTATGGGCCGGTAATGCACAGATCAAAGGCATAGGATATACTATAGATCTTCCAGTTAACTCAACTGTCGACGGCAGTCTTATTATAGATCCCTCTAAAGTATGGTTCAATGAAATACAGATAGACAATAACGAAAGTATTGTAGCTACAGGCATTAATGATAGCTTTGGTATCTTATCTGGTGATGGTATAAGTTTAAGTGTTGACAGTGCTGCTGAGTCGCTGACTGTAACTAATACAGGTATACTTAATGTAACTGCTGGCGCAGGAATTTCTAGAACCATAGTTTCGGGTACCGCCAACATAGTGAACACCGGAGTACTGACATTAGCAAACACTGGCAGCATCGGAACACGAACTAGTGGTCTAGGTATTAGTGTCAGCAGTTCTGCTGGAAATCCAGTTATTACTAATACCGGTGTTATCAGCATCAGTAGCGGTGTTGGTATAACTGTGTCACTAGACGCCGTTACAGGCGATGTGACTGTTTCAAACAGTGCTCCAGCAGTTAACGCATTCACACAGATCGAAGTGGATGGTGACAGTGCTAATAGATTGCAGGCCGATGCTGTCAGTGATATTTTAAATATTTCCAGCGGTTACGGTATAACTTTAGGCAAAACTGTAGGTACAGATACTCTAACTATAAATGTAAATCCAGCACACGATATCAAAGGTTCAGTGTTCGCAGACGATTCATCGATTATGGTCGATGCTGTGAGTCGAAGATTTATAGGTACACTGATAGGTGAAGTAGTGGGATCAGTGTTTGGCGATGATTCGTCTACATTGGTAGATGCTGTTGGAAACTATATCTATGGTAATGTTTCAGCAACAACACTACGAACAGCAGAAACTGAAATAGCAATAGGCAATGGAGCAGGATCAACCTCACAAGGTGACAAGGCGATTGCTATAGGACAAAATAGCGGAATAAATCAAGGTGATAGAACTATTGCCATTGGTTATGTTGCCGGTCAAACTAGTCAAGGGTATGGTGCAATTTCGATAGGTGAAACCGCAGGTAGCACTAATCAAGGTACCAGAGCTATTGCAATTGGTAGTGTAGCCGCCAGTACCAATCAAGGACAGTATAGTATTGCTATCGGTTACAATGCCGGGAACGGTGGGGCAGTTGCCAGCAGTATCATTCTAAACGCTAGTGGATCACCTTTAGTTGGTTCAGCAGCTGGTTTCTATGTCAATCCTATCAGACTAGGTGGTTCTGGTAGAGCAATGATCCACGATACAATAACCAAAGAAATATCTTATAGTAATATAGAACTATTAGCCAATACTATTTCAACTTCAGATTCTTCAGGATTATCTGTTGATGTTCAGACAACATTTAACACAGATGTGGTCTTTGAAAATGATATATCTGTAGCAGAAATGCTAACACTGAAAGGCAGCAGAGTGATTAACCTCGCAGAACTTAAGGCAGTTGTAGCAGCTAGTTCGAGTTTTGCAGATTTCCAAACAAGAATAGCAGCATTTGTATAATGGAGCGATAAATGGCAAAAGAAACAATCAGAGTAGGCGATACAGCGAATGATAAAAAAGGCGATAGCCTACGAGTCGCGTTCCAGAAAGTAAATGCTAATTTCACAGAACTTTATGTAGCACTAGGTTTAGATAGCGGTGGATTAAACCTAGGTGCTTTTAAATTTACTGGTAGCACTATCAGCACTACCGACAGTAGTTCGATACTTATCGACCAGGCCACAACTATTTCAAGTAATTTAAATGTAGGTGGTGATATACTTCCTATTTCAGCCAATGGTGAATTAGGTAGTTCTTCAATGCCTTGGGGTGATTTGTTTGTTAATTTAAAAAATAATACTGGTGCATCAGGCATAGTACAATATAAATCAAATACTAAAGAAATATCCTATAGTTTAACAGCTACACTTAATACACTTAAAATAAATTATGGTATTCGGGAACAGGTTCAATCTATTTCTAATGCCAACGGAGTGGTCGTACACGATTGCACAAGTGGGCAGATATTTTATCATAACAGTCCTGTTTCTAATTGGACTGTTAATTTGACAAATTTAGGCGTAAGTGATTTTGCCTTAACAAATATAAAGCTGTTCATTGATCAAGGAGGAACTGGGTATTATCCCGATGCTTTACAGGTAAATGGAGTTTCTCAAACTATTAGATGGCAGGGAAACGCTACTCCGAGTGTCAGCACTAACAGAATAGATGCAGTACAGTTTAGTTTAATCTATGTTGGCGCCACTAACTATCTAGTATTTGGACAGATAGTAGGATTTTAAAAAACAGTAAATATACTAAAGAGAGCGTAAAATGGCCATACAAACAATCAATATCGGAAATGTAGTCAACGACGGACTAGGTGATGATCTACGCACTGCGTTCCAAAAAGTCAATGCTAACTTCAGCGATTTAAGCACACAGTTAACCATCACTGCATCAAATGTAGGTACTACAGGAGTAGGTGTTTTTAAACAAAAAACTGGTGCTAACCTTGAATTTAAAAATTTAGTCAGTGGCACTAAAATAACTCTTAACGATACTGGCAATGCTATTGTGATTAACAGTACTGCTGCCGATGCGTTCACAAGATTCGATACTAACGCCGGGTCAATGTTAGCCAGCGTACATCAACAGATCACTTTAAGTGGTACACAGGCACCTGGTTCTACCACTAGCCGTAGCGATATCGAAGTTACAACATCGGGATCAAATGTTTATTTTAAAACTATTGTTCCAGTAACAGATATTTTAACCAGCTTTGATTTCGGATATATCACTGGTGATTTTGATTATGTTACGCAGGCCACTGTGGCATTATCAAACTATGATTTTGGAACTATAGACCTCCCAAGTACATTTGATCTAGATCTTGGTGGCATAGTCATTTAAGGAAGTATTATGATCACCTGGACAACTCCAGCAGGTAGCCTTGGAACACTAATCGAAAGGTTAGTCACTAATATTCCCTTGCAGGTTTCTTCGAATATTGGTCCAGTGACTTTGAGTATCATTTCAGGATCTCTGCCTCGAGGACTAAGATTAAATGGCTCTGCTATAAAAGGATCTCCGGTAGAAGTAAAAAAATTTACTACAAATAGATTTGTAATCAGAGCCAGCGACGGTGTTGACATTGAAGACCGAACATTTAGTATCTCTATCGATGGCAGCGACGAACCGCAGTGGATCACTTCTGAAGGATTTTTAAATGTTGGTAGGGGCGCAGCATATTTCGTTCTAGACAACGATATAGTAGATTTTCAATTAGAAGTAGATGATACCGACCTTACCGCAGGAGATACCTTAGAATTTAGTCTATTACCCAATGGCGGCTTGCTGCCGCCAGGACTGAGTTTAAGTAAAGATGGTAGGATTACCGGATTCACCGATCCTGTATTCGCATTGGAATATTCTAATAATCCCTACGGCGGCTATGATACTGCTCCGCTAGATGCGGTTCCGATTGATTTCGTAGAAGCGAGATCCAATGGTTACGATACTTTCTTCTACGATAATACTACATTCGATTATAACGAACCTAGCAGAACTCCTAGAAGATTAAGTAGAATCTATACATTTGCAGTAGCAGTCACTGATGGCATTTACACCGTGACTAGGATTTTCAAAATATATGTAGTCACTGAGGAATTTTTACAGGCAGACAACAGTATTGTACAGGTCGACACAAATCTGTTTCAAGCCGATGCTAGCAGCTACAGGACTCCTATATGGATCACTGAATCCGATCTAGGACAATTTAGAGCAAACAACTATGTAACTATATTCTTAGATGTCTATGATCCTCCTACTCTTTCAGGTACTATAGTTTACTATAAAACTAGTGGAGAATTTCCTCCTGGTCTAGCACTGGATAGCATCACTGGAGAAATTGCCGGTCGTGTTCCTTATCAAGATAGAGTAACACAAACTTATACTTTTACCATGCAGGCTGTGAGCTATCCGTCTGTACTAGCAACTGCGGATTACGACTTTAAAGGTGTTTGGAATAATAGTATAACCTATCAAGTAAATGATACTGTTAGGTATATCAACGAAATATTTGTTTGTATAAAAGAAAACAAAGGACGATTACCGTCTAACAGTGATTTTTGGACTCAAGGAACAGCTTCATCGTCAAAGATTTTTACTGTAGATGTTATAGGAGAAATAGAAACTGCTATATCATGGAAATCACAAAATGACCTAGGATTCATTAAACCAAATCAACCTAGTCAATTGTTCGTCGAAGCCGAGAGTTTGTTGTACGGCGGAAGAGTGGCTTATGAATTCGTTTCCGGAACACTACCGTCCGGCTTAGAATTTTTACCTACAGGTCTGATACAAGGAAAAGTCAAACAATTTGCCGATGCCGACGGTCCAGGACTATTGAGATTTTATGAAAGAGATTCTAGTATACAAGATAGTACCGGTTCAAGAGATTTTAATGTAACCTTCGACGGCGGCGATACTACATTTGATAAGGTATTTAAATTTACTATAAAAGCTAGAGATAGCATAAATTTAGCAGAAATTACTAGACTATTCACTGTTAGAGTAGAATCTGATCAAAATAAAAGCTTCGCTAATCTTTATCTCAAAGCTTTTCAAAGTAAACAGAAAAGATTGTCTTGGTATAATTTTATAACAGATTCAACTATATTCAGACCAGAATTACTTTATAGATACGGTGATATTAATTACGGTGTGCAGACTGACCTGAGAATGTTGTTATATGCCGGTATCGAAAGTGTAGAAGCTGTAAAGTATGTACAGGCCATGAGTCGAAACCATAATAATAAAAGGATCTTATTTGGAGATGTTAAAACTGCTAAAGCCAAGGATCCCGCAACACAAGAAACTATATACGAAATAGTATATGTTGAAATGATAGACGAATTAGAAAAAGAAGGTAAAAGCATCAGTCAAACTGTAGATCTTCCAGACTATATTAACAGCAGGGTATTGGTTAGTTATGATGCTATAAAAGTAGATAGTGATATTCCTTTTGTCAGTGATCGTGATCATCAGCGTGTATTTCCTAATAGTTTTAAAAATATGAGGCGCAGAATTAAAACTGTAGGTGAAAGAGATCGAGAGCTATTGCCACTATGGATGCGTAGTATACAGGATACTTCGAGATACGAAACAGGTTGGATATCAGTTATGCCGTTATGCTTTGCTAAACCAGATGCTAGTGCTGAAATAGTAGCTAGAATTAAAGCTTCTAATTTTGATTTTAAAACTATTGATTTCGTAGCAGATCGATATATAATAGATATTTTAGACGGAGAAATAGAGGATAAATACCTTGCATTTCCGCAGCGTGGAGAAAAATTACCGTGAGTAACATAAATTTTAGTTCTATAAATGAAAATTTTCCTGTAGCAGGACAGGATAACGATACCCAAACTTTTAGAGATAATTTTGACAGTATCAAAAATGCACTGAGCACAGCCAAAACTGAGATCACAGATCTCGAGGATAATGTTGTAAGAACAGACGGCGAAAATGATTTCAACGGAAACATAATTCAAAATGCCAAATTTCAAAACAATTTTGAAGTGGTTTTAGAAGGCCAGGTTTTCGATACAGGCACTAATACTTTTACTATAGATTATCAAAACGGTCCTTATCAAATCTTCACAATAAGCAATAGCAATTTTACATTTGACTTCCTTAATTTTCCTACAAATGGAGATAAGGTAGGAAAAGTAATGATTGAACTATACAGCTTAGATGGGAATCCTAAAACTGTAAATTTTAGTTTAAGCGGAAGCGGTGCTGACGCCATTAAGAAAAATGGATTCAGTCTTCCTATTACAGTCACTAGCCAAACTAATCCAACAATTCTAGAAATTTGGCGTCACGGATATGCTAGAACCACTGTGGGTTCCGCTAGCACAGACAACTTTTATATCGTCAATCACGGCACATTCTCATAATGTTTCACCCCTTAGCAGGCGACCTGTCACATCTCAAAGATAATGAGATTGAAGAAAAATTGCTAGAATTGAACAAAAAATATTATGCTGCTGCCCGTTTAGGTAGCAGAGATCTCTTGACACAGTTATCAACTTTAATTACAATGTATAGAGAAGAACTCAAAATTCGATATGCTAAAAAGAATCAACAAGATGATGACGAACTGGGTCAGCTGATCAATGTGGACTGAAAATAACACACAAGAACAACTGATCAAAGGAATAATAAAACATGGACCTGAAATATTGGAACATTGTTTATGTTCTGATGATCTTTCAAAATACATAAATCGTATACACGATGAGCATCTAGATTATCCAATTCCGCCAACTTCTTTTGATAAAACCAAATGGTTTATTCCAGATGATTATTATCCAAATCTGACCGAAATGCTGTACAGTATGTGCGAAACAGAAGAACAAAAAGACAGAGTGAGCCAAGAATTAGAACTGTATATCAAACACGGAATTTACGATGTTCTTCATGTAATGAAATATATAGTAGATACACTGAGAAATAATAATGTTGTATGGGGTGTAGGCAGAGGCAGCTCTGTAGCCAGCTACGTACTCTATTTGATAGGTGTACACAAGATAGATAGTATTAAATACAACTTACCAATAGAAGAATTCTTCAAGGAGACAAAAAATGGGTAGAGTATACACAAGCGTTAGAGGTAAAGAAATTGATATGGAAAAACTTTCTCTAAGGCACGAAAAAACACCGGCAGTAGGAAATGCCAAGGTAAATGCTAGAGGAGATGAACTAGGTCCTGGTGGAAAAATTAAGCGTACCAGAGAAGAAGTTATGGCAGACTATTATGCTAAAAATCCCAATGCATTGCGTGAAGAAGTAGGAACCAGAGGAAATAAAAAGTAAAGGACTGATATGCCCACAACTTTCGAAGCACGACAAATTAAAATCCGTGCCATGAAAAATGACGTTATTGTCTGTGACATGGATTTTGGAGAAATAAGGCTTTCAAGCGGTATCATACTCCGCAGCGATGACGGTAAAAGCCACGGTATTAAACCAAGATGGGGTCGAGTATACAAAGTCGGCCCTGACCAAAAAGATGTTAAAGAAGGACAATGGATCTTAGTAGAACACGGTCGCTGGAGTCGTAAAATCAAAATCAATGACGGTGAAAGCGAAAAAGATATCCAAAAAGTAGATGTAAACTGTATCCTAGCTGTCTCAGACGAGAGGCCAAACGAGAGCGATGTATTTGTAGGCGACAGCGTTTAATGGGTTTTAAAAAAAGCTGGGATATCGCTGAAATATCTATCCAGATCCATTCTCTAGCCAGAGAATGCGCTAGTCCTTACAATGATGGCTTCACTTCTTTCGAATGCAAAAAAGACCTTCATCAGCTTAAACACATTATAGATCACGCACTATCAGAATCTCCAGATTTCGGAGAAATGGAGCAACTGTGGTTGCAAGAACAAGAAAAAAAGCGTATCATTAAGATTCTTAAATCTTAGGAAGATACAATGACTAATCCGTTTCGCGACCAAGAAAAATTTATGGTTGCCTGTGATCAAACTGTAGATCGAGGTAACACAGATCAATTTAATATGTACCTAAAATTGATCGAAGAAGAAGCAGAAGAACTAAATCAAGCTATCATCTCAAAAGATCGAGTAGAGATGTTAGACGCTCTTACAGATATTTTAGTAGTTACTATCGGAGCCATCCATTCTATGGGCGCAGACGGCGAAGGTGCTTGGAACGAAGTTATGAGAACTAACTTTGCTAAAATAGATCCTAACACTGGTAAGGTACGTAAGAGAGATGATGGTAAGGTATTGAAACCCGAAGGATGGCAACCTCCGGAACTTAAAAAATATCTATCTAAAGAAAACAGCATCATTAAACAAGGATACGAACAGTGAATATGGATATAGCGGCCTATTTTTTGGCCAGTAGTATTTTAATAATGCTAGCATTGATAGTATGGGTGATAGCCATTTTAGTAATTAATAACCTATTTCACAAATATTGGAAACATATGAATTTGTATAGGATAGTTGATCCGGATGGTCGATTTGAAAACAAGGATAAAAAATGAAACAGCTATGGGTAGAAAAATATCGTCCTAAGAATATCGACGGATATGTGTTTAGAGATGCACATCAGCGCAAGCAAGTTGAATCTTGGATCAAAGATAAAAGCATACCGCATTTACTGTTAAGCGGTACCGCCGGTATCGGTAAAACTACTCTAGCTAAAATTTTAGTCAACGAACTCGGAATTGAAGAATATGATGTTCTTGAATTAAATGCCAGTAGAACAAACTCGGTAGAAGATGTTCGTGATAAAATCACGAATTTTGTTTCTATGATTCCTTTTGGACCTTTCAAGGTGGTGCTATTAGATGAAGCTGATTATCTTACTCCGAATGCTCAGGCGGCGTTACGTGGGGTCATGGAAGAGTATCATTCAACTGCTCGTTTCATCCTCACCTGTAACTACCCTAATCGCATTATCCCTGCTTTACATTCACGATGTCAAGGATTTCACATTGAACGAACGGATCTTACTGAGTTTACCGCTCGTGTTGCTACTATACTTGTCGATGAAGCTGTTGATTTCGATCTTGAAACGCTAGATCACTATGTCAAAGTAACTTATCCAGATCTTCGTAAGTGTATCAATTTGGTACAACAAAATGTCAATGACGGAAAATTGAATCCTCCTAACAAAGGAGATCAAGGCGAAGCGGACTGGAAGTTCGACATGATCGATCTGTTTAAAGCAGGTAAGATCAGCGATGCTCGTAAATTGCTCTGTGGCAAAATACAAGCAGACGAAATGGTTGAAGTCTATACTTGGCTGTATCAAAATATCGATATATTCGGCAGCGAAGTACAACAAGACAAAGCTATCATAGTAATTAAACAGGCCATGGTCGATCATACATTAGTAGTAGATCCAGAGATCAATCTAGCGGCAACTATGATCAAACTGAGCAAGATAAGTGAGCAATAATAAAAGTAATGTCGCTAAAGGTCAAAATAGCTATGACTCGAAAATTGGCGACAGTCTTGTAGCATTTTTTAATAAAAATGTAACTCCGTATCCTACTGAAGTAGGAGGTCCTGCATTTGATCTTATACCCATTGAAAAACAAAAAGACATAATGGTCAATGTTGCTCGTATGCACGGGCAACAAGAATATAATCGTATCATGGAATTAGTAGCTGTTCTGCAAAAGCAAGCAGCCAGTATCAAAAGAAGATTAGAAATAACAGACTGGGTACACTCTGCAAAATATGATTTTCAAACATATCACGGACAAATTTATTGGTTATGTTACGATCATAGAAAAAAATTTACAAGATTAGTTAGTCACGGTCCTAATGATTGGACTACAGGTGCTCCGAACGATTGGGAATACATTTGTAGAGTCAAATGGATGGGCGATTATACCTGGTTAGAAGTAGACGAACAAGGGAATCCGGTAGAATGAAAGACAAGCTAAAAAATGCTTATATGAAAACTGCAGAAACATTTGCAGAACTCAGTCACGCTCAACGATTGCATGTTGGTGCCATCGTAGTCAAAGACGATCGTATTATTTCAATTGGTTACAATGGTATGCCTGCTGGCTGGGATAACGATTGTGAAGATAGAGTATATGCCAACGAGTGGAGTATTGATAACAACGAATGGCAGTATGAAGACGAACACAAACATCCGTATAACTTAAAAACAAAGCCGGAAGTACTTCATGCCGAAACAAATGCAATCGCTAAATTGGCTAAGAGTACCGAATCTGGTGCAGGTGCCGTTATGTTTATCACTCATAGTCCATGTTTAGATTGTGCTAAACTTATCTACCAGTCCGGTATTACTAGAGTTTTTTATCGTGATAGTTATCGTAACAATGACGGAATTAACTTTCTTGAGAAATCTGGAGTACAAGTGGAGAAATTAGATGGATGAAAGATATATGATCGTCACTTACATAAAGAAGCCTAACGGTAAGTGGGACGAGGTTACAGAATTCAAAAGGCATTATAGAACAAAACATATTCAGTCCGCTAAAGTCATACTCGACCTTAAAGACAAAAAAATCATCAAAAACGGACTCAACCCCGAAGCAGGGTTTGATGATATGTTAGAATTTTATAAGAAGATGTTAGGGGATCGGTTGACCCCCTACCTTCCTCAGGAATCTCCGTAGATCGCTAATACCTCCTTGACTGCTTCATGGCGTTCGATGTCACCTACCGTAAAGTGACAAACATCTACATACCTATTCTCCTTAAAGTCGTTAAACAGTTTTAAGAATTCTAATAGACCATTGTTGCTAGGACGATCTGCCTGTTGCAGGTCTCCAGTGACAACCATCTTAGATTTCGATCCTAATCTTGTGAGCAACATTTTCATTTGACTGGGAGTTGCGTTCTGCATCTCATCAGCAATAATCACAGCTTTCTTGAATGTACGGCCTCGCATATATGCCAGAGGGCTAACTTCGATCACCCCCTCTCTTATCATATTTTCAATATCTCTGGCTGCGTAGTTTTCTGCAAATACATCCATAATAGGCTTGGTCCAAGGTTCCATCTTTTGATTTAAATCCCCGGGCAAGAATCCGTGTTGCTCGTCCACGGAAACAGCAGGTCTAGTTATCACTACTTTATCCGCATCACCGTATTTGAGTTGATCTATAGCCCACTGAACAGCCAGCATGGTTTTACCCGTACCGGCTGGGCCGATAGCGAATATAATCATTTTTTGGGGGTCGTTTAGTTTAAGTAGGTAAGTTTCCTGACTTAGATTTTTGGGATATATTTGAACTCTTTTTTGATGTGTATCTCTGAAACGCGGATCAATATTTATAACATTGTTTTGTAAAACTGCTGCTTGCGCTCTTTTTCGCTTCATATAAGGTTAGCCCTCCTTTAATTGTGTTAGGCACGGACCCTAAACCGTAGTGCCCGTACCCGGACACAACTGTATTTAATATTCACTTGTAAAAGTTATGTGTTATGATTAAATTTTCGCGATAAATACAAATGGAGAAGCTATGACTGACATCAAAGACATTATTAATAATATCCAGCAGATCTACGGTTCTAACGACAGCCTAAAAATGCTTAAAGATTTCGAGCGTGTTTTAGACGAGCTAGATGTGTATGTTTACGACAACTGGATCGACGGCGAACTAGTTAGCGGCCCTAAAGAAAGCAGATATCACGTAGAATGCGTGTTTATGTGGCCAGAGGACAAAATGCCCGAACCGCAAGGTGGAAAAATTTTGCTAGACTACGGATGCAAAGTGCAATTCGCAGAAACCAAAATCGCTAAAGTTCGAAAAATTAAGAAACCCGATGACATCCGCCCAGGTACACGCAAGGGTAAAATTGACCACGAAAACATTTGGATGGTAAAAATAGTGATGCCTAAGAAATTGATGAGCGATATTAATAGAGGTTATACAGAATTAGATCGCAACAAAATCGAGGATATAGTTACACAGGCCGCAGTCAATGCAAAAATAGATCCGGCTGAATTACAGGCACAGGAGATGGCTAATGCACAAGCAGCAGCACCAGCAGCTTAACGAAGGACTCCGTCCGATGGATCTAGCAGAAATGGTGCTAGACACGTTCGGAGTAGACACATTCAAATCAAAGATGGGCGAGGATCGCGATGTCTGCGTTCTAAGTTTTAAAATCAAAGATCGTTCACCTGCTAAAGATCTAATGGAATTTGTAGAGAAGAGCTACGAATATGTACTAGATGCAGATGTAAGTTCAGGAGAAGATAATAAAGGACAATATTCGGTATTTGTAGAATTATCTAGAACTCCAGAACTAGCAGATCAAATTAAAGAAATAGCGCAAGGGGTCACAAGACTTACAGGTATCAAAGAATTTAAATTCAAATACCATAAAGATCCAGAAGTAGAAATAGTCAGCGAAGAAAGTCTTCGCTCAAGAATTCCTTCAACTGCTAATGATTACGATCAATTTGTACAGCGTGTACAGGTAGAATCAGTTAAGAAATTTTTCAATAGAACATTAATGGATGATTTGACTATCGATGATGATGTCATAACCATCCATAAACCTTTCGATAAAAAGGTCCGACTAAAATGGATACAAGAAGACCAGGCTGTTTTAGAAGGTGCTATTTCTTTAGATCCAGAGGCTACAGCAGAAACATTCTGGCTCACTAAAGTTTTAGGCGACTACGGAATTAACAAAATTGGTAACAGTTTTATTTTCACCAACGGTGACCAAACCATGACATTGCAAAGGATAGACCAATGAGCGGATTTACATTTGACTTTAAAAAAGAACAACTGAAAGAAATGATTCCTAAGAATCCCTATGTGGATCAATGGTTTCACGCTATCAGCGAAATTCTACCAGAATATGAAATCAATACACCTCAGCGTGTAGCAGCTTTCTTAGCACAGTGCGCACACGAATCAGGAGGATTTATTTTCCTAAAAGAAAATCTAAACTATAAAGCAGCAAGTCTACGCAAAGTATTTCCTAAATACTTTCCAGACGATGCTACTGCGGCAGCGTATGCCAACAAGCCAGAAAAAATCGCTAACAGAGTTTATGCGAATCGTATGGGCAACGGAGACGAAGCATCAGGTGACGGTTTCCGTTATTGCGGTAGAGGATTGATCCAATTGACCGGTAAAGACAACTACACATTCTTTGCAGCATCATTGGATATTCCGGTAGAAGAAGCATCAGAATATCTACAGACATTCGAAGGTGCTGTTCAATCAGCTTGTTTCTTTTGGGAACAAAATAATCTTAACCAATGGGCAGATAAGGGAGATATCCTTACATTGACCAAGCGTATCAACGGTGGTACTATCGGTCTTGAAGATAGACAGAAACATTATCAACACGCTCTGCATATCTTCGGAGTACACTAATCATGTGGTACTTCCAATGGATGCTGAGTTTAATACCAGATAGCATTTTCATTTGGATCACATATGGCCTAATGGGATTGGGCCTATCTCTATACATAGCCAGCAAACTAGTAGCTTGGATTCCTCTGATGAGTCAATACAAGCTACCAGTAGAAATAATCGGTGTAATAGTTCTAATAGGCGGTGCTTTTCTATTCGGAGGTTACGGTGTAGAAATGAGTTGGCGTGCCAAAGTAGCTGAACTGCAAGAACAGATCAAAGTAGCTGAAGCAAAAAGCCAAGAAGTAAAAATACAAATACAGGAAAGAGTAGTCTATAAGACTAAAGTAGTCAAAGAACGCGAAACTGTATATGTAGATAAGATCATAGAGATAGCCAAAGAAGTAGATGCCAAATGCGAAGTTGATCCTCGTGTCATAGAACAAATTAACAAAGCCGCAGAAGATCCATTCAAAGGAGATAAGAAATGAAATACCTAGCTCTTATCTTCACCGTTTTCTTAGTAGGCTGTTCTACTGCTGTTCCAGTGAAAATGAAGTTTCCAGATGTTCCAGAAGCACTAATGACCAAGTGTGAAGATCTAGAACAACTTCCAGCAGATACAAAACAATTGAGTAAAACAGCAGAATCGGTAATCAAGAACTATAGCAAGTATCATCAATGCCGCATTAAAGTCGAAGAATGGCAGGAATGGTACAACGCTAACAAAAAACTCTACGATGATATCAAGTAGGAAGCAGAATGAAATTGTTGCATAGTATGTTCACTGACGGAACTGACGACGGAATCAGCAGTAAGCGAGCAGTAACCATCGCAGCGTTTCTACTCTGTGCTGCAGGTTTTATCGGGGATCTAGTTTGGGATAAAAAAGTAGATCCTAATGTATACGAAGCTATGATGTATATCGTTATAGCAGGACTAGGTTTTACAGCATCTGAAAAGTTTTCTAAACAGAAAAAAGACGGTGATAATAGTAGCAGTTAATTGACTGAAGTTTTATTCAATTTTTGGGTAAATAACAGTGTAGTTAATATTCAAGATTGAAGGAGCGATATGAACGCAGATCTAAAATTATTCAAGTGGGTAATATTTTTACTAGCACTACCATTAGGTTTAGCCATATTTGGCGGAGATAGTTTCCGCTATCCTTGTCAAGATCCAGCAAACTGGGACAAAGAAATGTGTAAACTACCTTTGTGTGACGTTACAAGAACTTGCCCAGAACACATTTTCAAAGGTGGTAGAGATCCTAGATTAGGACCTCCTAAAGACGGAGTTACTCCGGCAGCAACACCATCTCCAGTAACACTAGATAATAAAGGATGCAAATAATGGAACTATTATCAAAATTTAAAAAAGAAGATAAAGACACAGGAGAACACTTTATCTACACCGAAGACCAGTTAATGGCTCGTCTGAGATTCTTTATAGGAATCTGTCTTGCGTTAACTTTAACTGGTATTGTATTTGTCGTGTTATATTCTATTATTTTTGTAACACAACCACTGAATGCAATTAGTCCGATTGATCAAAAGTTTTTTGAATTGATCATTCCTATCGCTACTTTCTTAACAGGTACACTAAGTGGTATCATGTTAGCAGGTAACGACAAAGATCTAAAAGCCAAAGCTTTAGATGCTGCTAATAAACCTACTCCAGTAAGTCCAGCACCATCCAGTACACCCCCATCATCCGGCGGTGGAGGATTTAGTGCTAGTGCAAGTTTCGGAGGAGCTAGTTTGAGTCTTAACAAACCTGCTGCCCCTAGTGCATTTGGTGCAGCACCGGCTGCTGCTAGTCCATTTGGAGGAGCTCCAGCACCAATGATGAGTAGCACAGGCAAACCGATGCCTGTACAACCAGAACAGCCAGAACTGTAAGATATGTTTAATACAGAAGAAGGTTGCCCAATATGTGGTGGTAAACACCCTAAGAAATAAGGAGAACTTTATGAAACATTTAATTTTTGTAGCAGGTCTGGCACTAGCTGTAGCATATCCTGCATATGCTAACAATCACGATAAGCCAGAAACTAAAAAAGTCTGTGTAGATGCGCAAGGCAAAGATGGTAAGCCTATCATCGATCCTAAGACCAAAAAACCAAAACAGAATTGTAAAGAAGTCAAGGTACATAAGAAACATGAAGGAACAGCGGTACCTACTAAAAAATAATTCGAGCTCAGTAAATCTTCATTAAATATAAAGGACTGCTTGACGTAGTCCTTTTTTTATCATATAATACTACTATGGATTATTACGCAACATTAGGATTAAAACGAGGTGCTTCTGAAGAAGAAATAAAGAAAGCCTATCGCCAGATGGCTATGAAGCATCATCCGGATCGAGGAGGCGATGAAAAGAAGTTCAAAGAAATCTCGCAGGCCTACGAAGCACTATCTGATCCTGAAAAAAGAAGAATTGTGGATATGGGTGGAGACCCGAATGCTCAACCAGGAATGGGCGGGTTTAATCAAGGACCGTTTGAATTCCATTTCGGATCGGGAGATTTAAATGATCTATTTGGTAACTTCGGTTTTGGCGGATTTGGTCGGAGACCTATGAGAAAAAATAAATCTGTAAACATCTCTATCAATATAGATTTAGAAGATGTTCTACAGGGAAAAGAAGTTAATGCTGAGATTAATTTACCTAGTGGGAGAAATAAATTAATCAATATTGTTATTCCTCCCGGAATAGAGAACGGTCAACAAATTAGATATGAGGGTATGGGAGATAACAGTATTCCAGAAATGCGTCCCGGTGATTTAATTGTTAATATCTTTGTACAGAAACATCACACATTTGAAAGAGAGGGTACTTCTTTAATTTGTGAAAAAGAGATATCTGTATGGGATGCTATGCTAGGTACCGAAGTTGAAATAAAAACACTTGATAAAAAAACTTTAAACATAAACATACCTAAAGGAATGCAGCCAGAAACTGTGTTAAGTTGTAGGGGAGAAGGATTGCCTAATGTACGAACTAGACAAAGAGGTAATCTACTGATAAAAATTAAAGTAAGAGTACCTAAGAATCTAAATACAGAACAAGAACAATTAATCAAGCAGATAAAAGATGGATTTTAAATTAGGACCACATCAAACATTAATTACAAAAAGCGATCCTTGGATCTTCGACTCAGACGGAGATGCTGAAGAACTCGAAAAAAATATGATAGACTTTATGGTCAAGAATCATGGTATAGGTCTAGCAGCTAATCAAATAAATCTTAACAAAAGAATTTTTGTTATGGGTAGTGAAAACATACCAGGATTTCCAACACCCTTCGCACTGTTTAATCCTAAAATCATAGAATCTAGTAAAGAAATGGTTTTAGATCAAGAAGGTTGCCTAAGTTATCCTGGATTATTTTTAATGGTTAAAAGACCTAGTTGGGTCGTAGCAGAATATCAAGATAGTAACGGTAATACCAAAGAAATCAAGATAGACGGTTACTTGGCCAAATGCTTTCAACACGAATACGACCATTTAGAGGGTGTCTGTTTCGTTGACAGAGTATCGCAGTTGAAGTTAAACTTAGCAATGAAAAAGATAGGAAAGAAAAAATGATTGAACCGAGTTCGACCCTTCAAAGTATTTTTGAGCATTCGATTGCGACTGCTCGAAAACTTCAGCACGAATATATTACTGTTGAACACCTTGTTTACAGTATAATGTGTAATGATGAATCATATGCTTTCCTAGAAAGCTTTGGTGCTGATTCAAATTTTATCAAAAGTAACTTAGAGCATTACCTAAAAAATAATCTCAACGATATAAAAACCAGCGAAACAAATTACAAACCTAAAAAAACAAATAGTGTAGAGCGTGTGCTGAATCGTTGCTTCACGCAGGTATTATTCAGTGGCAGACAGCGTATGGAAGTAGCTGATGTTATTATCAGCGTACTTTCAGAAAAGAATAGTTTTGGATTCTACTTCTTAAGTAAAGGCGGAGTAACCAAAGAAAAATTCGTTAAGTTTTTCCAAGAAAATGTAGTAGTTGAAGAAGATGTGGAAGAAAATCAAATCGTGACGACAAACCAAGTAGACAGAATCCTAAATCAATATTGTACTAATCTAAGCTTGAAAGCTAAACAGCGTAAAATCGATCCAGTAATTGGTCGAGATGATGAGATCGAAAAGATCCAATTAGTGTTAGCCAGAAGAAACAAGAGTAATGTTCTAATGGTCGGTGATCCGGGAGTAGGTAAAACTGCTATCGCCGAAGGTATCGCTCGAAAGATCTTCGAAAAGAAGGTTCCTAAATTTTTGTTAGATCATACTGTGTACAGTCTAGATATTTCTGCGCTATTAGCAGGAAGCAAATATCGAGGTGATTTTGAAGAGCGTATTAAAGCAGTATTAGCTGCACTAGAACGTAAAGGTAAGATTATACTGTTTATCGATGAAGCACATATGATGAACGGTGCGGGTGCCGCCAGCCAAGGAACAAATGATCTCGCTAACATATTAAAACCAGTGTTGACCAAAGGTATCATGAAGCTTATGGCATCGACTACTTGGGAAGAATATCGCAAATATTTTGAAACTGATCGTGCGTTGATGCGCAGATTTCAGCGTGTGACTGTTGACGAACCCACGCCAGAACTAACTATAAAAATCCTAAAAGGTGTTAAGAAGTATTACGAAAAACATCATAATGTTAAGATTAGTGATGCAGCCATAGATCAAGCAGTAAAACTTTCTACAAAATATATGGCAGATAAAAAATTGCCAGACAAGGCTATTGACATCATCGACTGTGCCTGTGCTAGATACAAGCTCAAAGATGATGAAGCAATGGAAGGGGTGGAACAAATCGTTGACATTGAGCAAGTTACCTACGAACTTAGCAAGATGGTCAATATGCCTCTAGAATCTGTAGCACAAAAAGAAAGCAAGAATTTGTCAGATCTCGAAGGCGGAATGAAAGCCGCAGTTTATGGTCAAGACAAAGCTGTAGAAACTTTACTAGACAAAATCTTTGTAGCACAGGCAGGGATGAAATCCCCTAACAAGCCTATCGGTAGTTTCTTGTTCTTAGGACCCACAGGTTGTGGTAAAACCGAAACTGCTAAACAACTAGCAGATAAAATGGGTTTACAATTAATTCGCTTCGATATGGGCGAATATCAGGAGAAGCACAGCGTAGCAAGACTTATCGGTGCTCCTCCGGGATATGTAGGTTACGAAGATAATGCAGGTATGCTGATTACTAAACTACAAGAACATCCTAACAGTATTCTATTATTAGACGAGATCGAAAAAGCGCATCCAGATGTTTCTAACATCCTGCTAGCATTTATGGACAATGGATTCGTAACCGGATCGAATGGTAAAGTAGCAGACGGTCGTAATACTATCCTTATTATGACATCGAATCTAGGTGCTCGCGACAATGAAAATAACACTATTGGTTTTGGGGAATTAGAGAAAGATGGGGAAGATGATAAAGCTATTAAAAAGTTTTTCAGTCCGGAATTCCGCAACAGACTAGATGCTGTAGTTAAGTTCAGCAAACTGTCTACTGATACTGTGTCGCAGATTGTCAAGAAGTTTGTATCAGAGCTAAATGGTCAGTTAAAAGATAAAGGAATCGAGATAGTATTAACTAATGCAGCGCAAAAATGGTTAGCAGAAAAGGGTTATGATAAGAAAATGGGCGCAAGACCTCTTGCTCGATTGATAGATAATAAGTTAAAATCCCCATTAAGTCGTAGAGTATTATTTGGAGACTTAGTTGACGGGGGCAGAGTCACGGTAGAAATAGAGAACGACGATCTTAAATTTACTGTTTCGGAAATGCCTAAGCCGATGACTAAAGCAGAAAGGAAAGCTTTAAAGGCTCAATTGCAGGCCGAAAAAGAGACAGAGAATGCAGCAGCTACTACCAGCGAAATCGACCAGTAGAAAATTCTACAACAAATGGTTATATAAAATCACCTTACAGATAGGTGGTGCTAATGTATTGAGATACGAGCTGGATCGCGTAGGAGATATGCTGTCTGAAGATAAAAGAGATAATGGGTATTGGGGTTGGCAAAGCAAAGCCTACAGCGATAAAGAGTTCATAATGAACCTTGTAAATTTCTTACAGGGAAAAGATAAAGATTCGTGGTCTAAGCGTGTAGAAAGAAATTATGCAGATTTCTATACTAACGATCTAGATTTTTTTAACGAACTCAGCGAATTAGCAGTAGAAAGGATTAGGCATAGGTTCGCTCCAGAGGAAGGATCTATAGATATCCTCAGCGATTCCTCTACCAGTGTTGCTGTAAAAAAATTGCCACACGATCGTTATCAATACAAAGTTTATCTATTACCACATAAAATGAAGTACGAAAAAGAAGAAAAGCAAAAGTATGTGGATTGGTTGAAACGACAAGTTCCTAAATTAACCTGCACAGAAGCTGTAGAAAAATGGTTCGTAACCACTGATTGGAACTGGGATCGAAGATACATTCTTGTAGAAGATGAAAGTATGCTACTGATGCTAAAACTTAGAAATTCTGAAGTTGTGGGCAGAGTATACAAATACATTTTATGCGATAAATAAGAGATGTCCACTCAAAGTATAGTTCTAGCAAATAATATAACTGCCGAAGCCACAGGTTCTGACTACAGTTACAGCTCAAAAAACAAAGGTGCTGGTTACAGTAAAAACGGAGACGGTGTTCATACCGCTGTATATGTAGTAGACGATTTCATAGGCAGTATTAAAATGCAGGGTACATTAGAGCTATATCCAGGCGACAACGACTGGGTTGACATAGATAATACCCTTAGAGGTCTATCAGAAGACAGTTCTGCTTGGACTAGCGACACTTATTCCGTAACATTCACTGGAAAATTCATATGGGTACGTGCTGCATATAATGTGCAAAACGGTACTATCACCGAAATCCGTTATAATTACTAACAATTGCTTTTCGATAAATATAGTATTGCTCCACGAGGAATACTATGAGAGACCTTTTAAGTAAATTAGACGCTATTGTCAGCGAAACAGCACTACAAAGCCCTGAAGATCTACAGGCAAAACGCAAAGCTCTACAAGATCTACAGATGGATCCTGTAGCTTCTACAGATCCAGAAATCAAACAAGCGATCGTTCAAAGAAAAGCTGACCTAGAAAAGGAAGCTAAAGCCAAAGGATTTGCCGAGGAATTTGAAATCGGAGATGCGTTTGGTATTAGTTTTTCCGAAGATTTTGAAATCGGCGCAGAAATCGTCGGCTTTTTAGAAGATGGAATCGTTATCGAACTAGACGATACAGCATTAAATCATTTACATGAAAACGGTATCAGCTTCTTAGATGGTGAGCTCTCCGAAGGTCTACGTGATCCTAAAGACAATCCTTGCTGGAAAGGCTACAAACCTGTGGGTACTAAGAAGAAAGGTGGCCGCACAGTTCCTAACTGTGTACCTAAAGAAAGTGTAGAGGAAAGTGGACTACAATACTATACCGGAAAGAAAAAATACGGTAAGGATGGAATGGCAGCTCTTGCACAAGCAGGTCGTGAAGGTGCCTCAGAAGAAGAACTAGGTAAAATCAAAGACAAATATAAAAAAGAAGATCATGGCCCAGAGAATCCAGATGCATCTTACAATCAAGGTGAATATGATCGCGAAGGCGATATGGCCAAAGATCAATTAAGAACCATCGACGATGCTGCTGAAGAATTATATTCGATCATTCAAGCAGACGAAAATCTCCCGGAATGGGTCCAGGCTAAAATCACTAAGGCCATGGACTACATCGACACTGCTCGTGATTATGTAAAATCAAACAAATATGCCGAAGATGCCTCTGTAGATGAGGCAGAATATCGCGGTAAAAATGTTCCGCTGGGTAAAAAATTGCCCGGTGATGTTAAAAAATCAAAAGTATATGTACGCAAGCCTAATGGCAATATTGTTAAAGTAAACTTCGGTGATAAGAAGATGCGTATTAAGAAATCTAATCCTGCACGAAGAAGAAGTTTCCGTGCAAGACATAATTGTAAGAACCCAGGACCACGCTGGAAGGCACGCTATTGGTCGTGTAGGAGTTGGTAATATGTTACTTAAAGAGATGTGGAGTGCTATCGGTGCTCCCAAACAGGCACAGGACGATATAGATTGGCTTGACGATCTACATTTCTATATAGACAACAACGACCAATTATTAAACAAATATTTTTTTCCGGCGGTGGAGAAGCATAAAAAATATCAAGATCATCCGCAGGTCTTTAAACTTTATATGAAACCCGTACAAGAATGTATGGAATGCTACTGTGAAGAATTTGATATCGAAGGTAAAGAAGAAAAATTTCCTAAAGCAAAATTAATAGAATTGGCCAAGCGTTTCGCTATGGAACAAGGTAATTTTATAAAGAAAGGCGATTATGAGGCTTAGGCAGTTATTTGAAGATACAGAAAAACATGTATCATTCTGTTTCGGGAGAATGAATCCTCCCACTATAGGTCACGCCGAAGTCTTTAAAACGCTAGCAGGTATAGGTGGAGATTATTTTATTTTTCTTAGCCAAAGTCAAGACAAAAAAGAAAATCCGTTAAGCTTTGAAGAAAAAGTAAATTTTGTCAAAGCCATACATCCACAATACGCTGGACATATCATAGAAGATCGAAATCTTAATACTGTGGTCAAAGTGGCCAGCTATCTATACGATCAAGGATACAGACACGCTACATTTGTAGCAGGCAGCGATAGACTAGATCAATTTAAAAACCTACTTACACAATATAACGGAGTAGAAGGCAAGGCCCACGGTTATTACAATTTTGAACTTTTAGATTTCAAAAGTTCTGGAGATAGAGACCCTGACAGTCCGGGCGTAAGCGGAGTAAGTGCTAGCAAAGCTAGAGCTGCTGCTGCTAACAATGATTTCAAAGGATTCCAAGAAGCCACAGGTGCAGGCGAAATTGCTAAAGAAATGTTTGATGCCGTAAGACAAGGTATGGGAATTAAAGAATCTGTTAACGAAGGTATGAAACAAAATATAGCTGCGGCAGCATTAGCCGCTGCTAATCTTTTAGGAACTCCTGCTCAGGCTGCTGAAGAACCTATCAAACCTATCACTATTGCTTATGTAATGATCGACGGCGAAATGAGAAAATATAACCTAGGAGATAAATTTGATAATGCTCGTGAAGCAGAAAAATTTATCACTAATATATTAGATAAACAAGGCCTTCAAGGTTATCAATTAGAAATCAAACACGGATATCCTAAGAAAAAAGAAGTAAAAGAGGCACCGATCGAGATGGATCCTAGCGACCCAATGGATCCTATGATTGTAGGACACGATAAAGCTAATCCAGCTAAACTAAAATATCGTATGTTAAGAGCAGCAGGACAAATTAAAGATTTAGCCAGCAGAGTCGATAAAGCTAGTCCCAGCGAATGGCAAACAATGACTCGTCAGTTTGAAGAGCTAAAGATGAATATGGAACAAATCCGTCACGCTTTAGATGAGCTAGCAAAACTTAGAAAAAAGGGCGGAATTCGTTCTAGAGGAATAGATCCGTTTATATCATGAGAGCAAAAGAAATTTTAATCGACGAAAATAAAAAAGATCGTAAGGCTAAAAAATATAATATAAAGCCTCGTAATCCTATGGGTACAGCACCACAAACAGGAGCCGGTGCTCATAGAGATAAAAAGAAAGAACAAAAGCAGGGTCATGAAAAGCATAAAGGAAAGATAGACGAAAGAGTAAGAGATCCAGAAGACTGGGATGAAGGTAATACAGAACCTCCTAATAACTTTGCAGTCTATATCAACGGTAAAAAATGGAAAGTATTTCCAGGTCGCGGTACATATGCAGACGATGAAAGAGAAATGAAACAGTACTATGATTTACAAGCGTGGGCTAAAAGAAAATCCGACGCCACTGGTAAGAAATGGGAAGTTTATAGAACTGGTGAACCCCCTACAGCATAATGGAATTATCGGAATTAAAACGACTCGCCGGTATTACAGAATTCAAAGGCTACCAACCCTATGAAGGTAGCAACATAAGTATCACTGGTAACGAAAAAGGTGAGCTTATGAAGAAGCATAATATTAAACCCGGAACTCCAGAATGGTTCCAACTTTGGTTCAGCTTACCTTATCTAACCGGAGAAAAACCCGTAGGAGATAAGAAATGGTTGAGATAACAGAATCAGCAAAAGCAAAAGTAATTGATCTATTGAACGAAGAAAACAATCCCGAACTAATGCTAAGGACATTTGTTCAAGGCGGAGGGTGTTCAGGTTTTCAATATGGATTTACTTTTGATGAAGAACAAAATGATGATGATTTTGAAATCGCATTAAATGACAAATGGAAAATGGTTGTTGATGCGATGAGTATGCAGTACTTACAAGGTGCTGAAATAGATTATAAAGACGATATAAATGGTAGCCAGTTTGTGATTAAAAATCCTAATGC
>JACCDW011654319.1_pt1 | contig 30578 bp, 59 predicted proteins | sample 7449781 | NCBI WGS metagenome assembly JACCDW01 (sample SAMN15323449, study PRJNA562643) | freshwater metagenome | isolation source: river surface water | place: USA:Blue River Watershed | collected 2017-08-18
ATCATTGATTGGACTATAGCTAAGTCCTTCAAGGAAAACAAATCGGCCTGAGGCTGCGACAATTGACGGGTTAAATGTTACAAATGTCCACAACCATCCAATGAAGGGTGGTTACAGTACCTGAATTAACGGGAACCCCTAACGGTTGGCATCTTGAAAGGGTGCATAGTCGGAATTAACCGGGTGGACAACGAAACACAATAAGAGGAACCTAATAATGCCTAACTACTGTTCATGTGATTTGATTATTAAAGGCGATGAAAATACAATTAAAAGGATCAATCAAGATATCATCTATAAGGATCCAAATGAACCTTACTTTGATTTTAATTCAATTAAACCAATGCCAGATGACCTAAGTGGTGTCACAGCTGGTGGGAATGAATATTTATATAGAATTCTTTTTCAAAATGAACCACCAGTTTACCCTAGGACAATTGAGTTTGAAGAGCGTGTAAGATTAGAGAAATTGGTTAAAGCCAAATTTCCTACTGCAAACAACACTAACATTTCAAACTTTGTTTGTTCATGTCATGATATCAGAAAGGATATGGAAGCTGTAGAACAGTATAAAAATAACTATGATAAATATGGCCATACTTCATGGTATTCATGGGCGATTGAGAACTGGGGAACCAAGTGGAGTGGTAGTGATTTTTCTTTGAAAAAGGAAAAATGCAATGAAAAACAAATCTTCTGTACTTTTGATACAGCTTGGAGTCCTCCACTTCCTGTAATACAGAAATTTGCGCTTATGTATGTCTCTGCGACAATTACTTTGAAGTATTTTGAATGTGGAGCAGCTTTTAAAGGTATGGTCAAGTACAAGAATGGAGCTTTGGTTAAGCAAGATCAATCAGATTATAGAGGAAAAAGGGGAGGGTAAGAAACACAAAAAAACATTGAATCCGCTTTGAAAATTGGTTAATATGAACTAGGTCAATCACCTTCTCATTTGCTCTTGGGTGGTTGATTTTGCGCCCTGTAGCTCAGTGGCGAGAGCAGAGTTCTTGAATGCTATTGGGTAAAACCAATAGAGTGCCGTAAGAGGCATGATGAGCGGTAGGATAGGAAACTTCCTACTGGATTGCTGCGAATTCGGTGAAACCTCTGGTGTAACAACCGTGGCAACGCCGAGCCAAGCGGATAGAGAAATCTATCTGGCGTGTGTAGAGACTAAGTGCAGCAGGGCTAAGGGAGAAATCCTATGCTCAAGACATAGTCCAGCGCACAAAATTAGTATAGAGATATACTAATGTAGCGAAAGCTATAGTGTGATGATAAAGCTAAGGTCGCAGGTTCGATCCCTGCCAGGGCGATTAGCCTACAGATATGATTTGTATCTGTAGGCTATTTTTATGGGCATGTAGACCAATTGGCAGAGTCAAGGCACTTAAAATGCCTGTGTTGTGGGTTCGAATCCCACCATGCCCAGTGCGACAGTTTGTTATTTGAATGTTATGTGTGTCTCAGCAATGTTAATATAATAAGGAGATAGTGTTGTGAAGAACTTTGAACCAAAATACCGTCCTGTTCGTTTTCGGGATGTATCAAAGATTAATGAAAAACTAGAAAGGAAGCACAGCAAGAAATTTTTCAAGAAAAATCACCAGCAAGGCAGGAAAATCAAGCAAATTTTGCTGGACGGCATGGTTGAGGGGTAGGTTTACCTTATAATGCCGGGAACTTTTCTGAAAGGATTTCCATGTACGCCATTGAAGGGGTTCTTCGGTACAGGCAAGAGCCTGAGTTTTTTGAAACCGTACAGTATCTATACGATAACAAACATGTCAACAATGACGGTTACTTTGTAGATGAAAATGGTAACGCAATTGGAGGCGAAGATGTTCCTCATGTTGATAAGGACATACTTTGCATATCATTGCCGTACCATATCTACAAGGGTGAAACGATAGAGCCCCTTATTAAAGGAACAACTACAGGTATCATCATCGCCATATCAACAGGTGATGATTTCCTAGCCTATGTATATGAAGATGGCAATCATAGCGAAGTAGATTTATTTGAGTGGGCAAAAGAAAATGTACCTGAACCACAACCTGATGTTAATTCTGAAGAATATCAGGTTTGGAGAGAAAATGTAGAAGAGTTTTTCAGAGATACAATCTAAAGGGGCATCCCATGATCTTTGATGAATCTGATCAAAATGACCAACCTGATAACTTTGATGTTTCAGAAGATTTGGTTAATAGAATCAGAAATATAGCCTGTGCTATGGCATTTAAAACTGCTAACCCAAATACAAAGATAGATATCAGCAAAATAAAGATTGCAGAAAAGACAGTTAATGAATTGATGCCTGCAATTAGGGCAGAAAAAATCATTGACGACCACCATAATGGTGGTTTTGAGATGAAAGTTAAGGATGTTGAAAGAATTGCGGTTATAATGGCTAAAGAGATAAACACAGTTGTCTCTATAAAAATGGCCGCTGAAGGTGAGTTAGAAATGGCATGGGATGATGAAGCACAAGACTTCATGTTCAGGCCAGCTAATAAGCCCAAGGGCAAAAAAGGGTTTTGACTGCCTGTAATAACCATGAAAGGGGATTAAAGATGGCACCAGCGACGAAAAAAAGCAAACAATGTGTTGAAGAGGAACCAAAGCAGGAATCTTTTGCTAAAAACGAGGAAGAAGTAGCTGAAAAGCTGCTAGGTATTGTTGGAACTCCTCCAGATTTTGTAAGTGTTAAAGCTAACAAGGTTAATCGGTCATGGTATAGAGTCAACATTAGGTGCCTTAAACCGGGAGTACAAGGTTTAATTAAACTAACAAGAATTCAACACAGTTACTTCGTCCAATATAAGAACGAAAGCTTTGTTGATGGTGATAAAGTAGAAAAGCTTTATTAATATTATGGTGCTGGCTGGCATATGTCAGCCAGCACCGTTTTGTTGCGACAATATCATTGTTCATTGTTATGTGTGTCGGTCACCAATACAAATGAGGAATAACAATGCAATACTTGATGATTGAAAACCCAGGTGTGGCACCTACCGAAGGGTATATTCTCTTTGGTGCAACAACTAAAAGGCATTCTGATGATTCTCGTATCATCGGTACTTTTGGTTCCGGTAACAAACACGGTGTGGCTTTGGCACTGAGGAATTCTATTCCTCCCACAATCTTCTGTGGCAATCAGAAAATGAGTTTCTACACCAAACCTGTAACTATCAAGGGTGTGGGTGGAGAAACTACTTGTCAACGGATTTGTGTTAAGTTTGGTGGTAAAGATATCACTGGCAAGAACACTTCTTCTGACAAAGAACTTGATCAAACCCTTGAATACGGTGCTAAGGATTGGGTTGATGTTTCCTTTGCACTGAGAGAGTTTGTATCTAATGCTATTGATGCCTGCTACGAGCAAGATCTTGATCACAGAATGGTGGATGTAAGTCTTGTTGAAGAAAATCAAGTAAGGGCTAAAGCAGGATATACACGGATCTTTGTTCCTGCTAACTATGATGTTGTTGAGTTCTACAAGAATCTAGGTAAGTGGTTTCTGCATTTTTCTGAACCAGAACTGCTAAAGGCTGCTGTTCTTCCTAAGAAGGATCGTAACCTTGGCGATAAGAAGAATGCTGTAATCTATCGTCGTGGTGTGCGAATCAGGGAGTTTGCTAATACTGATTTGCCCAGCATGTTTGATTATAACCTGCCTGATCTAACCTTGAATGAAAGCAGGGATAGTTCAGATTGGGATTGCAAATACTATGCTGGCACAGCTTTCAAGGATACTTCTCTAGAAAATACTGTTGAGTTTATCAAGTCCTATGTTGAAGGTAGTAGATTTTGGGAACATACCTTTGATGAATATAGCTTGAGTATCAACTATGATAGCAAGGAGAAGATCAAGGTTGTTAGTGAGAAGTGGCAAAAAGCACTGATTCTGGCAGCTGGTGAAAATGCTTGCTTCTCTAGTTCTGTTGTCAGGGATATTGTTTCTGGCAAAGGATATAAGCCTGTATCTTTTCCAGAGTCTATGCATAACTTTATTGTTAAGCTGGATGTTACCAGCTTCATCAAGATTCTTGGTGAAGATGATATCAATGGTATCACTGTTATTCCACCAACTAAGGCTGTTATTAACTGTGTGGATGATCTTTGGGCCAAGATTGATCTTGTTGGCTTGAATTACAACAAGCCAAAGCCTGTATCTAACTGCTTCACTAAGAAGACGGAAGCAGGATCTATGGTACTTGGATATTACAAGAACAGTCAGATTTATATTAACTCTGATATTTCCGAAGCTGTAACAGACCAGCTTAGGGATTGTGTGATTGAAGAGCTTGCACATTATATTACTGGTGCCTTGGATGGTAGCAGGGATTTTGCAAACTGGTTGATTCGGTTTGCAGTCGAAATGAGCAAGGCTATCTGATTTGGTTTTGCGACAGTGGTTTGTTTGTAAGTTAAGGAGGCAGACTTATGAAGATGAGTTTTTACGGCACTAACAACAACTTCAATCCCGGAAATGATACCTTTAAGTTTAAGTATTTGGCCAAGGAATTGTTGCCAAATACTCTCAGGCTTCGCAATGAAGCAAGGGCAGAACACAAGGCTTTGACTGAAAAGCGGCAACGATTGCTGGCTAACCCTGATATTGAGAAGGATAGCAGCATTATTCGGGAGCTTAATTCTTCAATTCAGAAAAAATTGAAGGATGTTGAACAGTTTAGTCTGCTTGCTACAGGATTTACTCGGGAACCAGATAAGGAATTGTTACTCACTTTGGATGATATGGCATTCTTGGAATTGGAACAAGAAGATCTGTAAATCTGATTAAAGGGAGGATAGAGAAATCTATCCTTCCTTTTTATTCTTTACTGGGGGTTGTACTAAAATGGAAATCAAAACATACAGGACAACTAAAGGTCTTGATGCAGGTGAATTCAGTATAACCCAACAATATAATACTGATGAAATGTTTAGAACTGAGATTAACGATTTAAAGAAAAAGAATGTTACTTATATTTGTTTTATTTTTTATATAGATGGATTACATTCTTATACCATAAGTGTTAATGAAGATCCAAGTGATTATATTACTAATTTAAAGAAAATTAAAAGTATGAAAATTTATAATGTTATTAATTGTATGTTTGTACCACATTATTTATGCCATCGTAGTGCTAATCACAACATTCTTGCATCATTTTATGTTTTCCCTGATTTATCTAAATCATCAAACTTTAAAATTTTTTATGGTGCAGTGGAATATACAAAGTCACGCTTTATAGTAACTGCTTAAAAGATATTATAGGGGCATTAAATGAAAATCAAAGACTATGCAGCTGGTAGTTATATTTCTTCTTTAAAGTTTGACTTTTTAGATCAGTATAATTCTGACGAACTTTTTAGAAATGAAATTGATGATTTAAGAAAAAAGAATGTTACTTCACTTAGCCTTTTTTTCTATATAAATAAGCTACATTCTTATATTGTAAATCTTAATAATGATTCAAGTGAATATATTACTGCCTTAAAAAAAATTAAAAGCATGCGAATCTATGAATTTGTTTATACTTTGTTTGAAGAAAAATATAAAACTTATGCTAGTAATCATTATAATCTAATTGCAGTGTTTTATATTGTTCCCAACCTTACCAAGCAATCATGTTATAGGCTTTATTATGGAGAGGTAGAGTATGAAAAAGAACCCACCCTGCGACAATAACAATCACCATTGTTATAGGTGACCAATGGAAATAACCATAGACTGCCACCATCCTGAGTTTGAGTTTTTTAGAAAAAGAAATGTAGAAAGAATCAAGTTTACCTTCTTAAAAGAAGATATAAGAGGTTATAAACCATATCTTTCTTTGAAAGCCATAGCTATTTCTCTAAATGATGAAGATGAATTTTCTTTAATAAGTTTAAAGCAATCATACCCAAAACTTGCAAACACAATTAAAAAAATTGTATATGAAATTAATTCAGGACTTCATGGTTATCTTGCAAAGGGCGATTATCATTTTCATGTTTTCTTGTCTGTAAAAATGGATTATTTCTCCTTAACTAATATGGAAGCAAACCCATGAACATATTTGTTTTAGATGAAAACCCAGAAGTAGCTGCATCTTATCATTGTGATAAGCATGTTGTTAAAATGCCTACAGAAAGCACACAATTGATATGTAGCAATCTTAATATCTTAGGGATTAAAACAGTATACAAAACAACACATGTAAATCATCCCTGTACAATCTGGACAAGGACTAATAGATCCAATTTCATGTGGGTTATTACTATTGGTCTAGCTTTGTGTGAAGAGTATACTAGAAGATATAAAAGACGACACAAGTGTATGGATATTTTACTTGAGAACAAAGGCTATGCTCATTTGTTTCCAGTTGGGGAATTAACTCCATTTGTTCAATGTATGCCAGATGAATATAAGAGAGAAGACCCTGTAGAAGCATATAGGGAATTTTACATTAAGAAAAAGCGACCTTTTGCCTTTTGGAAGTATTCACAGATTCCAGAATGGTTTCGACTTGCGACAGTTTCCCCATCTAATGTTATTCCTGCCGACCTGACCGTCTAATAACGGTGCGATCTGCATCGTTGGCAGTGTCGGTTTATTAAGCCGGGAGTTACAGTCTCAGGGCCAATTTAATTCCTTCTGAGACGGGGGTTGTTTGGTCTGTAACATCCCGGCAATTTTACTACTACATAGGAGCATTCAATGAGTAAGCGTTTGTACATTATGCGTGGTCTGCCCGGTTCTGGTAAGTCAACTGCTGCTAAGAACTTGTCCGACAATGTTTTCAGTACAGACGACTTTTTCATGGTTGACGGGGAATACAAGTTTGACCCTGCCTTCCTTGCTTCAAATCATTTGAAAAATCAAAATGCCGTTTTGGATGCCATGAAAAATGGTGTTGCTCCCATTGTTGTTGCAAATACTGCAACTAAGGCATGGGAAATGAAACCTTATGTCAGCATGGCTGACTCTTATGGGTATGAAGTTGTTATTACTTATCCTGAAACGCCTTGGGCTTGGGATGCTGATGAATGTGCTAAAAGGAATGTTCATGGTGTTCCTTTGCATGCTATTCGTGCAATGGCTTTAAGGTTTGAAAAGGATCTAACTTTAGAGGATATTAGAAATGCAAGGGCTCCCTTCTAGTTCGCTTAAAGATTTACTTGTTGCACGATTTAATGCGCCAGATACTGTACCATTCCTGTTTAAAGTTGGTCAAAAGGTAGTTCTTAGGAAAGATATATGTAAGGATGGTCAAACACCTGCTTTTTGGAAAGGTGCGACAGTTAAGGTCTTGAGTGTTAAGTCTACAGCAATACACAAAGATCACATATATGAATTGCAGCATGAAAACGGGCAAGTTGATGAGTTTAGGGAAGAAGAAATCACTAAAAAGCGTGTGGTGTAACGGATTCGCCACACTATAATGATGCCAGCGCAGGCTTTTGGGTCATGGTAAAGGAGTGCGCTCTCCTTTGCTCCTTCACGGAGGAAGTTTAATGAAGAATTTTGTTCTGGCTGCTTTGGCGTTGGGTCTTATTGCTACTTTTGCTGACGCTGGACCTTTTAGACGATATAGCAGAAGTGGGAATACCACCTATCAGAACAATGGCAATCAGGCAAGATTCCCTGTAGCCAATGCCTTTCTTGGAACTGCTGCCGGTGTAGCCAGTCATCTGGCCTCTATTGGTAGAATTGGGCATTTTGGTGGAAACCCCTATGCTTATGAAGGGGTTGGTATGGGATCTACACCACAAGCAGCATTAAATAACTGTTGCAATAATGGTGGTGTAGTTGCTGACTCTGGTGTGTGCCAAGGTGCTAATGGCATGTGGTATGCATGTAAGAGATATCACGGTCGATAAAAGTATATCACCGCATACAGTAGCCCTCCAATGACCGGGCGGGTTTTGAAGTGGCTACTGTTAGACCCCTTGGAGATTGTCCACCTCCAAGGGGTTTTTGTCCGTAAATAGGAGAATACAATGTCTGAACAGACTATGATGACTTACATGGCATTGTTTGCAATTTTCAACTTTATTGATTTGGTGGCTTCTGTATATCTGTACATGATATACAACAAAATTCAGAAACAGCTTGATACACAAAACAAGCTTAATAGCATTCAATCACAGTTTAACAGGAATATTACAGATATTGCAGGCAAATTATTGGGAGCAAAAAATGATAGTTCCTCTTCCTGATAGCTTTTTGACTGTAACTACTGTTGGCTTGAATGGTTTGCCAGATAAAAAGGTAGCCATAAGAATAAAGGATATTCAAAAAGTAGAAGAAGCAAACTACAATATCATGGATATCAACGATCAAGGGGAAGTAACCTCGTTAAACCGTCTTTTATCTTCAAAAAAACTTACAACCCCTACATCAGAAGGTATTCTTCTAGTACATTATGATGAAGACCAATCAATGTACATCAAGGGTAAACTGCAATGAGCACAAAGATTTATACAGCTTACAGAATGTCCCCAGATGTATTTGAAAACAAATTCATTCCAAAATTTAAAGCTACAGCTATAGAGAATGCTGGCAAGTTCCTTTTAGAGTTCATGTCTAATGCACCCGAACAAGAAATTATTAATAAATGTAAAAAACTATATGAAGAAAGATTAAAGTGGGATAAAGAACCAGATCAATTGGATGATTTTATTTATAAAATTAAAGATTCTGTTAAGCTTGAAAGAATACTTGAACTTATAGTAAAAATACCATCTATAAACCGATTGGATGCATCTTTTAATGCCTTTTTATATAAAGGCATGTATTATGTAATCCCTTATGGTTGTGTAAGAGAAATCAAACTAAAAGGTGTTGAAGACTTTGGATATTGGGACAATGTAGATCAACCAGAAGGCATAACTATAAAAGAATGGAATGCTAGAGGAAGATTGTGGGACAAGATAGCATTAGATGACTGGAACAAAAGAAGACTAACCTATATTGCTATTGAGTTCAAAGAAAGCATTGGAATGAGTGATTTACTAAAGGATCTTATCAAGAAAGAAAAGTTCTTTGATCCTTTAGATAGGGCAAGTTGGGCAATATATTACAGTTGTTATAGTGGAGTTGAGGATGAAATTGTATACCTAAGGGTGAAGAAGAGGAAAGAGGAAGAAGAGTTGCGACAAAAGGAAAAGGAAAAGTTATCCTCACAAACCGAGGAATAGAAATGTTTACTTTGGAAGAGGCTCAATTTGCAGTATTAGGCAGAACCGAGTTTGCCGTTAAAGAACTGCCAGATACCATTGCCTACGATTACATTGTTATTCTTGAAGATACCTTCACCGAGCAAACCAGACTTGGTTGGATTCGTCGTAACTTTCGTGGTGTGACTTTCTGCAAGCACACCGGCAAAATGCTGTCCCTTCCCTTTCACAAATTCTACAATGTAAACCAAAACGAAGAATCAAGATTCGATATCCACAAGGATAAAGACGCTACCATCTATGAAAAACTAGATGGCAGCATGGTTCATTTCTATATTAAATCCAATGGAGACTTGGTAGCATCTACCTGCCGCTCTCCTGAAAGCATTCAAGCGAAGGAAGCCTTGGCCTTTGCCAAAGCAAACAAAACCCTTGAGAAAGCAATCATTGATTCAATCAATGATGGATTTACCCCCATTTTTGAATGGGTAGCTCCACACAATCAAATTGTCGTAGTGTATTCCAATTGCAGATTGGTCTACCTAATGTCCCGAGAAAGAAACACTGGTAAATACTTCTACGAGGAAAAGTATCAGGATAAAGCCCAAAAATATAACTTCAAGTTCTCAGATATCTTTAATCATGTTGATAAACATGAGTTTGAGGGATATGTCTGTCATCTTAATGATGATATCTTCAAGGTTAAAACTCCTTGGTACTTGGAACGGCATCGGGCGGTTGATGCCTTGATGAAACCCCTTTACAAACTGTATGAAGTGGCTCTGGATGGTCTTATGGACGATCTAATTGCTACTGCACCTGATAACCATAAGGAAAAGCTAAAAGCTATCTACAGCGAAGTACAGCATGATATTCTTAAAGAAAGAGTTACTGTTGATGCTGAGTTTGATTCAATTGTTAATTTTTTAGGTGGGGATCATGCTTCTAAGTACACTGATAAGGACTATCGTAAGACTTTTGTAGAAGTTGCTAAGAAAGGTAATAACTTTTCATGCATGATGCAATTGTTTCAAGGTAGAGATCCAAAGGAATTGATTTCTAAGAAGTTGCTAGAGAAGTATACCCAACTGTATCCCACCAAGTTAATGTCCTAGTTGCGACAACAAATAAACTCAATGTTATTCTTGGAGGCGGCAATGAAAGTTCTACAAGACAATCACTATTCTTTTCATTACACTTGCAAGTCGTGCCATTCGGTTCTCCATGTTTCACCTAATGATCTGAAAGGTGGAGACTGTGAGGCGCATTCGATCAAGTGTCCACTTTGTAAAACTGTACAGTTCTTAACATCCAAACAAATTCCTGCACATGTATTGCACAAGTTGGAGCTTGGGCAATGAACACAAAAAAAGATCACTTTGATGGAATTCCCAATGAGTTTAATGGTACTACACAAAATATCAAAGAAGCACAAGATTTGTTAATTGAATATGAACTTATGGCACGAATAGCAGGTAGCAGAGAAACATTACTGCATAGGTGTAAAACCACTGAAAGCCCAATATACAAAAGTCATTATGATGTAAAAGAATGGTGTAGAAACAGAGGTTCAGCTATCAGATTGTATTTTGAAGGGGTTGTATTCTCATACATTGAAAGGATTAAAAATGAAAGCAAAATGGATTTTGCTTCTATTGGTACTTCCCATATTAGGGTGCAGGACGCAGGGGAAATGGGGTGCGGAGTCATCCATTGCGACCAGTATTTATCCCAATGCGCCTACTCCAGCACATGAATACTTTTGTGAAAAAGTTGACCTATCAATGAAGCTAAAGCGGGAATGGTAACGACTGCGACAATTGGGTAATTGTTTGTTATCGGCAACAAGGGAGCAATAAAATGAATGTTTTCACCGTTGAAAATGGCGACAAGAAAATTGAAATCTCTGGTATCTCTCCAGATGACCTGCTTGAACTTGTTGAAAAGCACAAGAAGAAAATTCAAAAAGCAAAAATTGGTACTACCATCTATGAATATAACAATCTCAAGGATATCACCGAAGTAGAAAACGGTAAAAAGATTGCATTTAACTTTGCGAAAAACACCCTGCATCTTGATATGACTAAAGGTAGGTTTATAAATCCAGATGGAACCTTCCTTGGTCCCAAAGCATGGAATGAAGTAATTAGAATTCATAACCTTGTTAATTATGCTGAAAAAACCGATGTACCTTGGATTAAATGTTTTTTAGTCTTGATACAACATTGTATATTTCATAACTCCCGTGTAAGCCAGAGATATGCAGGACTAGAAGCTATTGATAAGCATCCTGACATTGTTAAAAATGTGGAATCGTTTGCAAAAATCAAATGGTGCCAAGAAGTAGATGACAGTAATATTCACTGGTTGGCAGAATTATGCCACCGGGGAGACAAGCACTACAAGGATGTAAAAGGAGATAAAGAGTGGTTTTTTGTTCACAAAAATGAAAGAGTAGATCAAAAGTATCTCTACAGAGGATATGGGCAAAGGAATCCCCAATCAACTTTGGCAGGGTGGATGCGTTATTACTTTACCGCATTGAAGCATGAAGCTGAATATATTTTTAAACATGCTTGGGAAACCTACAATGCCCCGTTAGCTGAGATGGAAGTAATCAAAGAAATTGTTGAAAAGTACAATTGTGAGTATAAAGCTGCTGTTGCATATATTTTGATTACTTTGCCTAAACAAGGCATGCGATACAGACCTGAACACCATAATTCAAGTGCTAACCAATGGCGTGACTATTTAAAGATGTCCACTGATATGGGTGGCAAATTTGAAAAGTACCCCAAATATCTTGCTACTATGCATGATATTGCCATGACTAACTATGAGTTAAAACAAGATGATATACTTAGAAACAAGTATAAGAAAACTTATGAAAATATAAAAGGCTTGGAATACAAGGGAGAAAAGTATTCCATTGTTATTCCTGCTACTATAGCTGATATTGTGGCCGAAGGGAATACCCTTGGTCATTGTGTTGCAAGCTATGTTGATAAAGCGGCTGATGGTAAAACTATCATTGCATTCTTGAGAAACAATGATGATATCAAGTCTTCCTTGGTAACTCTGGAGATATCCACAGAGTACAAGATTATTCAGAAAGGTGGAAGAAGCAATAAGACTCCTGAGAAAGAAGAACTTGAATTCCTGAATGAGTACACCATCAAGCATCTTTACAAGATGGGTGCTAAAAAGGAAACCAAGAAGGTGCGACAATAACCCAAAAGAATGTTATTCCACAGGGAAATAGCGCAAAGGAGAATATGACATGGCTGTGAGCGTTACTCAATTTACAAATATGATAACGCCTGTAGGGTGGCCTATAGGTCCCACAGGACTTACCATGCGTGGCATGAATGAAGGTTTTAACATGGTTCGCAAGCTGGTTAAACCAGAAACCATCAATGCTGCCGCCCTTTGTCTTCCTAATGGCACCGTAATACACCTTGATGATCTTACTCCAGAAAACATTTTGGAGAAACTCAATAACTTTAAAGCAAATAATGTTGGTACTGCTCCTGTTTCCTATGATGATCTTGAATCTATTGAAGAATGTGATGGAGGCAAAAGGATAGCATATAAATTTGCAAGAAACACTCTATTCCTAAACATTGAGGAGGCCAAAGTACAGTATGAAGATGGGTCTTATCTAGACACATATCCATCTAATGTATTTTGTCTTAGTTGTGTTGCACCAGTCTATAATGCTTCACGAGGAACGGAAATCATAAAGACTCCGTGGGTCAAAACTTTCCTTGAAATTTTCTCTGGATGTAGTGATATCCATTGTGCCTATATGCCAGAGTACAATATTCTTGAAAAACACAAGAATCTATTGCTTGCAGCAGAAAGCTTTGCAAAAGTAGAATGGATTCAGAAGTTTAATAAAGTAGAAATGAATAATTTTTTAAAGCAGGGTATGTTTAGAAATAGTTTGCATACTAAAATATATCCACACTACAAAGATGTAAAGAATGAATTGAATTGGGCTTCAGAAAGGCTAGAAGAGGAACTTTCTTCTACCTTTTACAAAGGAACAAACAAAAATCAACTTAAAAATTATCTTCACTTGCTTGCAACGGCAATTAAAGAAGGATATTTTGAAGAATTCAAATATACTTGGGATAGACACAAAGTGTTAATTGGGCAAACATGGAGTATTGTTAAAGAAATCATAACAGAATATAACTGTGAATACAAAGCTACAATTGATTATATCTGTGTCTCTCTAACAAGACAGGGTAGACCATTTAAAGATGGAAACAATAGCTCTGTAATCCTATGGAGAGATTACTTGGATATGTGCAAGAAAATGGGAGTCAAACATGATAAGTACCCCAAGTATCTTGTCAGTATGCATGATGTTGTGGCTTATAACTATGAACTCAAGAAAGATGTTTATAAAAGAGACGCATACAAAAAGATGTATGAAAACAAATTGAAAAGTCTTGAGTACAAGACCAAAGAGTATGCTATCATTGTTCCCAAGAATGTTAGTGAGTTTGCTAGGGAAGGTAGTCAACTTGGGCACTGTGTATCAAGCTATGTAGAGCGAGTCATTTCAGGCAGATCCATTATTGCCTTTATGAGGGATCGAAAGGACCTTGAAAAGTCCCTAATAACAATCGAATTGGACCCTAAGAACCTGAAAAGGGTTCAGACAGGTGGAAAGGGCAATCGACCCCCAACCGAGCCTGAGAAGGAGTTCTTGGCCATGTACGAGGCGGAACATTTGGCCAAAGTGGCGTGGTAATTTGCGACAACTTTTGTTATAAATGTTGCAGGCAGGAGGGACCCATGACAGAGAAACAAATCAGCATAATTAAATATGCCTTGAACTTCCTGCTTGCAAACTTTGATACTGATATGGAAGACATATCATCAGAGGATGATATCAATGATGCCCATGCAGCATTTGATGACTTAATGAGGGCAAACAATGTCAAAGCCTAAACTAAATTTAACTCGTCCAAAATATGAAAGCAAGGAAATCACTGTAGATGCTGCTACAACAGCATCTATCAATAAACATGTATCAGAAATAATGGGTGCTGTTTCCCATGTTACAAGGCTTATCAAAGAAGAAAAAGTTGATACTGCCCATATTCAAACTGTATTAGAGCTATCACAGTCTTTGTTACTTGAAATTGCAAATGAATTTAAACTGCCTTGCCCCGGTCAAGAAAGACTGCAATCAGCTAGAGAAGCAATTAAATACCATTCTAGCATGGTTAAGTATCTCAAAGTTGAAATGGCTAAGGGTGTAACCACAGAAGCTATATGCACCAAACTAGGTGAAATGAAAGAGTTTATTTATGATTGGTGGAAAAACGAAGGGTTTTTAACTGCTGAAATTACTGTGATTCCATACCATGATGGAGCATGGTTTGCATGTGACTTATCAACATATATTGATAAACATGGAAGTTCTGAACGAACAAGTTCTTACTTCAAGAAAAAAGACAAGAAAGAAATAGTTGATAGTATCAAAGAAAACTTTGATGTAAAGAGCAATGATAGGGATCTTTACATTCTTGATACAGATAAAAACAAGAAAGTATTTGCTAATAAATTTACAACTATGTTTCCAGGGTCTACAATTAATGAAATCAAAGTCATGCATATTGGTGAATTGATTGTCAGAGAAATAAAAGTAAGAATCCCTGCTAGCTCTATTGTTATTCCTCAAACTGCGACAGAATAACAATTCATTGTTATTGGCAAAGGAGAATGCAATGCTTAAGACATCAACCGCAAATGTCACTGTAAATTTGGAAATAAACTTTGATCTTCTTAAGAACCAAAAACTTGAGCTTACTAAAATAGTAGAAAACACAGAGAATAAAGAACAGGTTGAAATGCTTAAAGGTGTTATTAACCTGCTGAATAATATTCAGTATCAATCTTTAGATCAAGACGGACTGGATGAAGTGGCTGTTTTCGGTTAATTTTCAACAAAGGGGTAATATCATGGTGGAAGATGTAGTAGTTGTTGGTCCTTATGTGGATTGTGCATATAAGGAACAACCTGTTCAACAGGTTTTTAATAGGCGTTTGTGTAAAACTAAGTCTTGTGACTTGTACAATACCAAACTTCCCAAAGGATCAAAGTATTGCTCTCATTGTGGAGCAGAAGTACAACTTGAGAAGAAAATTGTCAATGCACAGACTTCTCAAGATGAATTCCTTGCCAAGGTAAGGGCAGAACTTGCTGCCATCAATAGTCCTCTGGTTTTTCCAGATAAGCAACTTGCCAAGGTAGTCAAAGCGACTAACCATCACTTTTGGCATGTTAAGCCGCAAAAACTTATCAAGGGCAGTGCCCATAGCGATGGTGTTGTTCATCCTGTAACACAGGATAGAATTGCAAGTGATATTGATACCTTCAAGAGCATGTTCCAGAAGGAATATACCATTCTTGTAAATGCCTATGGTGTTGAGAATATCTCTCTACACTGGGGTGTCATGGTATATCTCCCGCTTGTTTGATTGGTTGCGACAGTTTGTTGTTTGATTGTTATTTGTGTCCCTTAACCCACTAGGAGAACTTTAAATGTTGATTAAGTCGAACAATGTTGGTCGTTTCATTCACTGCTTCAAGAAGTCTGTTGCAAAGTATGGTGTCAGCCGTACTGCGGAACGATTTGAAATGTCTGGACAGAATGTGCGAAAGCTGTCTGAACAACTGGGTGTGGAATGCCGAAAGCAAGCCTATGTGCCTCTTCGCTCTCTGTTCAGCACCAAAACTGATCTGATGCAGTTTCACCGTGATCTCAGGAATGTTCCTATCAAGGATCTGGCTGCAAAGCACGGTGTCTCTGTTCCCACCCTGTACGCTTATGTGAAGCGGAATAACCTCCCCTACCGGCAGCAAAGGTTCTCACGGAAGAATCTCAGCCTTGTTGGTTGATTCCTGCGACGATAACATAAACTAATGTTATCGTCGTTACTTGCCCCTGTGGCGAAACTGGACTATCGCAGCAGATTTCTACTCTGCGGGTTGGGGGTTCGAATCCCTCCAGGGGTATTTGGGAATAACAATGAGGAATAACAATGACTCCTTACTATCATGCCTTGTCATCGGTTAAGAAGTTTGGTGGCAAGCCAGAAGATTACATTAAGATTCACGATTGGTTTGATGAGACCAAACAATATACTGGTGATTTTACTCATAGGGCATTGAGGCACCATTCTGCTGGTGTTCAATGGGCTATTGAGAAGTTTGGCCATGCCATTGAGAATTCAGATGGCAAGATGGTCCCGACCAAAATCATTGCAGAACAACATGTTATGGAAGATTGCGGCAAGATTCCAACTGTTGAAAGCTGGTTGAAACCTATTATTGAACATCCTGTTAAATGGATGCTCAAGGTTGCTGTTAAGTCCGAAGAACTCAAAGTCCAATAAAGGAGGATTGTTATGGAAGCAGTAGCACTCAGTAAGGCGATTTATGACAAGGCTAAGTCTCTTGGTATCAAAGCTATCACCCTTGAGTTTTCTGGTGGAAATGATGAAGGATGCCTTGAAGTAACTCTTGACGACAATGGAAAGGTAGAACGGACTACAAAACAAAAAGAGACTCTTAATAAGTTCGGTGACGAAGTAGAAAACTGGGCATGGAATGTCTATTCCTATAGTGGTGCTGGTGATGGCAATAACTATGGTGATAATATCACCTATGACCTTGAAAACAACAAGGTTATCACCAATGAATGGCACATGGAAAGAACGGACACTCCTGAAGAGGAAAATGTTTTAGAGATTACAGAAGCAGATGGAACTGAGGAAGAATAACCTGCGACAATAGGTTATTCGATTGTTATTATTACCAATACGGAGAACCAAAATGTCTAGGGATTTTAGAAAATACACTGTTCCTCAACCATCTGGCGACCTTCCTCCTGAACGAAAGTTGGCATATGATAACCGCCATTATTTGAACAAGAATAAGGTTCAAACCTTTGAGCAGTACACAGATACCAAGAGGGAGATCGAAAAGGATAGGGATGCAGAACTAAAACAAATTTGGCAAGAATATGTTGCCAAGTTTCGTGAGAAGAAAGCAGAGTTCTGGAAGGATACCAGAGCTAGCATTGGCTACGAAAAGTATATTCCACAAGATAAGATTTCAAAGTTTGAATCATTCTGTGAAGAAGAATATGAATCAAACAATGAAGGTTCATCTAGTGATGAATCTTACTACGCCTACCTTTATATTACTGCCCAAGAAGAGTTTGACTGGATCAAGGAAATGTCCGGCAAAGAATAACCTGCGACAATAGGTTATTCGATTGTTATTACCATCAGGAGGATGCGAAAATGCAAGTAGAAGACTTTTTATCTGAAGATGTAGTTTCCTACATTGAAAGCATCCTTCAACTTTAAGAGTCACTTTAGTGTGGTCAGATAGGGGGTGGTGGACACCTGGGTCCAGTAATGCCACTCCTTACAAAGGATAATAATACCCAATGCTGAATCATACTCAGCAATACCGGAAAACCGGCAGAACTCCGCTTGGAGAATGGCTATTGGGGTCTGATAAAGCAGAACTAAATGGCTGCTGAATTTCCCTTCTGACCACACTAAAGAATACTAACACTGGAGAACAACAATGGGCAGAGAAGTTAAAAGGGTTAATATCAAGTTTAAGTGGGAACTTAATAAGGTTTGGCCCGGATATAAAAACCCACTTTATGGCATGTATAGCTATAAGTGTAAATCCTGCAAGAATGGGTATTCCAAACATGCAGACGCTCTTTATGACAAATGGTACGGAAATGCCCCCTTCTCTCCTTCTGAATCAAACAGCATCCCCTATAAACCATCTGACACAGTGATTCAGGATCGTGCTAAACGAAACTATCCTAATGACAGTCCACGCTTTGTTGAAGCGGAAGCTGCTAGACTAGCAAATTTGTTTAATTCAGCATGGTGTTATCATCTTTCACAAGAGGATGTAGATGCTCTTGTTGCTGCTGATAGACTGTATAGTCTTACTCATACATTTACCCCCGGTGAAGGATGGAAACCTAGTAACAAACCTAAGCCTACTGTTAGAGAAGTCAATGAATGGAGTCTAACAGGTATGGGGCATGATAGCACTAATGCTTATATTTGTATTAAAGCTAGATGCGAAAAGGAATCAAAAGAATTTCTTTGTCCTGATTGTAAAGGCCATGTAAATATCTTTTATGATGAAGAGTGCAAGGCTTTGTGTGATGAATATCCAAGTTATGAGCCTCCTAAAGGAGATGGATATCAACTGTGGGAAACTGTATCTGAAGGCAGTCCTATTTCCCCAGTATTTGAAACTCCAGAAGAACTAGCTACATGGCTTGTAAGTAACTGTTGGAAGACAGATAAAGGAATTACATACGAGGAATGGGTTAAGTTTATTCGTGGTCCCGGTTGGGCTCCAACTCTTGTGGTTGATTCAAATGGAGCAAAGAATGGAGTTAAGTTCGCTTGCGACAATCAATAATTTGATTGTTATTGACAAAGGAGAATAACAATGGGATACACGACTGAGTTTGCTGGTAAATTCAATCTCGATAAGCCTCTTGCGCCAGAGCATTTCTCTTATCTGAGAAAGTTTAATGACACTAGGCGCATGAAGCGAAGCGAAATAGTAGCTGATCGTCTTCAAGACCCAATTAGGATTATGGCTAGGCTTCCTGTTGGGGAAGAGGGTGAATTCTTTGTTGGTGCTGGTGGAATGGCTGGTCAAGATCGGGACGAATCTGTTGTTGATTATAATAGACCACCAAAAACACAACCGGGTTTGTGGTGTGGATGGACTGTCAATGACCATGCAAATGCCATTATATGGGATGGTACCGAAAAGTTTTACAACTATGTTGAATGGTTGAAGTATATTGTTGAAAAGTTTCTCAAGCCTTGGGGATATGTTTTGTATGGCAATATGCGCTGGCAAGGGGAAGATATGTCCGACACTGGCTATATTGTTGTAAAAGACAATGAGGTTAGTACGGCAGGTTTATTGCCTCTTGCTGCAAAAGAACCAAGTGTTCAAATTGCTGCTCCTCCTGCTATCCCATTAACTCCAGAAGAGTTTGCCAAAGCAATGGAAGCAGCATCTAATAACAGGCAAGGTGGAGAGGATGCACATTTTCAAATGGATAAGTTATTGTGCGATCAACTAGAGGCTTTGGGATACAAAGCAGGAGTCGAAGTGTTCAGGGGCTCCGATAGTATTTGGTATGCATAGTTGCGACAACAAGTAACTTCAATGTTATTGGCATAGGAGAATAACAATGACAGCCACTGAAGACTTTTTCACTGCCAATAGCAGCAACCTCATCAAGCTAATCAATGATGGCTTGAACACCTTGACAAAAGGTACTATCAAAGGTGTGGCTGTTGCTGATTTGGATGCATACAAGATTATTGTTAATACTAATAATGATCTTTATATCAAAACTGATTTCATTCAATTAAAAACCATTGGCAGGGTTATCATGAGCCCTTGCTGGGTTATCATGAAAGTTTCAAGCAAAACATATCCTGCTACCCGAGAACAACCAGAAGAAGTTCACTTCGATGAACTTGAAGTAGAAAGGTCTATTCACCCACTTACCACTGCAAACAATTATATCAAGACACTGTTTAGCATGTGTTCTGACCAATTGTTTGATAGCATGGCAATGGCAATGGGAGAGATTGAAGACCCTGACTAATCAACGCCTACATATCAACACCTGCATATCATCATGCTATAATATATGCATGAAGTCCATATTCAGATATCCAGGTGGTAAAAGCAAGAAACATATACAAGAAAAAATACTAAGTTTTAAACCTAAAAACATAAAAGAATACAGAGAACCATTTGTAGGTGGTGGAGGTATCTTCTTTGTTATAGAAGATACCTCCATATCACGATGGATAAATGACATAGACCAAAATCTAATTAATGTTTATCTTGCCTTACAAAATAATTTAAATGAATTTATAGACTATTGCAAAATTGTCACTCCTTCTAAAGAATGGTTTAATTTTTTTGCAGAGTCTAAAACTTGTGACCAAGCATTAAGATATTTTTTCCTCAATCGAACTGGTTGGATAGGCCGAGTACAATTTAAATACAGAAAGAGATTATATTACTCCTTGCCAGAGGGGTGGAAAATCGTTTATAGCGGCTTAATGGAAGAAGCCGGGGCTTTACTCAAAAATGTTAAAATAACAAGCGACAGCTATGAAAGAATGTTATTAGAGCCAAGTCAAGGCAATTGTTGGATTTATTGTGATCCACCTTATTATTCAAATACATTAATGAGTGAGCAACAAAGAATGTATGCTCATAATTTCACAATAGGCGATCATTTGAAATTTTACGAAATTGCAAGGAAGTCACCGCATAAACTGTGCATAAGTTATGATAATCACCCTGAAATAGTCAAATTATACTCTTCAGATGGGCATTTTAACATATATTCAGAATCTTGGAGTTATGTGGGTACTTCCGTAAGTAAAAAGAAGTCCGGTGCCGAACTCATAATCAAAAATTATTAGGGGTTGTACGTCAGGGCTGCGACAATAACATTTTCCATTGTTATGGGAAACGCCGCACCAGGAGACAACGATGGCAAAACAATTGTTTTGTGTGCTAAACGATGTGGTTCTTTCTGATTTGGGGGTTCTCATTCCCAAAGGTGCGCCGGTCAAAATTGAAGAATGGGATGTTAAAAAGAAAAAGGTTTTAATCTCTACAACTGTCTTTATACAAGATATCAATGATAAGAAGACAGTAAAAAGCTGTGCAGTTTACATTAACCCTCAAATATTAACTTACACAGGAGACAACGATGTATAAGTCTGAAAAGCAAAATGACAATACTTATACAATCTATTTCTCCGAATATGGTTGCAATAAAGAAATAGTTAAAACCGGGGTACGAGGCTGCAATGTAAACCGAATAATCAACAGGTATTATCTGAAAGACCTTGGTTTGTGCGACAAAAAATAGTATGATTGTTATAGGCAACGGGACTGGCGGCAGGACAATCCGCAACTAGGGCGGTAACTCCAAAAACAACGCCGCCAGTCCCACAAAACAAGAGGAATATAATGAACAAATCCAATTTTATTAGGTTTATCTTGACACTATCATTTTTCTTCCCATTTGCAATATGGGCGGGATTGGTAGGATATAAAGCTGCTGTCTTCAATATTGAGTGTGAAGGACATATCAAGAGAGCAGCAGACGCTAACACCGTTGAATTGGCTAAAAAAGAACTCAAAACAGTGCTAGATTACCTTGAAAAGAACAAACTTACTCAAGGATCTACAGCTGTATTGTGGAATACACCACAAACAGATATAGAATTCTTCTATGACAACATAAAGTCTAGCTATACCGAGCTAGACAAGGTAACAGAACAAACATCACAGCTTGAGAAGACTAATATTCTTCTAAAGCTAAGGGAAACCTTGTTAGATCCAAGTGGTGAACATGGATATAAAGTGACAAGACCAAGTGATCTATACCTATATCCCGGTGTAACATTTTGGTTTATATGGATGTGGGGTGGATTGATTTATAGTGGTATAGGTGTGGCACTTATCCTTGTTATGGTATTTGGGGACTGATTACTGCGACAATAACAAATCACTATGTTGTATGCACCAACAGGAGACACTAAAATGATTAAGGTTGACAACGAGTTTTACAGGAACGGGTTCTTTCTTCTGGCTGCTTACTCCATGCTGTGCAGCGTAGTCCTGTTTCAAAAGATCAGCAGGGTAAACAAACTCATTCGGGAAAAGGCAGAAGTCAGCGCACAAGTTACTTCTGCAAAAGAAATGCTTTCCATGCTGGAAATCAAAAGCGGCATGAAACTGGAAGCCAAGGAAGAAAATAAAGACTTTTCCGCCCAATAAGGAGATATCATGATCTTCATTTCACTAAAGACACATATCAAACACCCAAAGGTTTGTGTCACAATTGGTGATAAGGAACACAACTTTCCCCTTTCAAGGGAAGGTTGTGTTAAAGCTGGACAATTCTTGCAAAAGAATGGCAAAAGAGAATGGATGTATTCTAGCTCTGTAGACCATTCCGAAGAATGGAATAAGTATTTAAAGACTAATCCTGCTGATATCATCGAAGCTGCATATGATGCAGTTGTCGATGAAAAAGATGCAAAGAGAAAAAATGTAATCATCAAAATACTGGATTGGTGTGATACTACCAAATTCCAAGATAACTTGACAAAAGAAGAAAAAGCTATCTATAAGGATATAGTTGCTGAATCAAGAAAAAGGAATAAATAAGGAGATAACATGGCTAGACAAGAAGTTCTTAGCATGAATCCAACTAAAAATCCTAGTGGTAACTTTGATCTTGTTATCACTACCAAGAAAAACCTGTATAAAACCAGAAAACCATTTAGCGCAAATGACCTAAAAAGATTGATGAATATCATCAAGGAAAAAAGAACTGTACTCATTGAGCGGAATGATAACTTTTGGCAAGAAGTTGATACCGTTGAAGGGTAATTAGTTCTGCGACAGTTTTGAATTCCTTTGTTATCGTTGTTCCCAACAACCAAACAAAGGAGTAGTGAAATGGCTAAGAGCATTAAGCTGAGCGAAGAAGAAGTTGCCTTGATGAAGATCCATGAAAGGATCGCCAAGAAGCAAGAAGCCGAAGCCGAAAACGAAGGGTTGAGTATTCTAAGGGCACGAATCTTTGCCCCGGTTCGTAAGGGCAAACGGCATGGTGGCCATCTTCACGGCGCACAACGCCAAAACCGAGCCCCCTTTGGTGGTCGAAGTCTCTGAGAATTGGTCTGGGGGAAGGGAGTAAATAAACTCCCTTCCCCCTTGGCTTGTAATAAAGGAGATAACAATGCTTAGAGACATGATTGTTGATGCTGATACTGTGGTTGACCTTCTTGTAAAGGCATATCGGGAAGAATTGGAAGATAACGGAGACCTAGTTGCTGACGAACTGGTCAAAGGGTGGCCAAATGAAGTTAAAAAAGCCACCTATGATGATGGCTCAGACACAATCATGTTTTCAGTTAATAAAGAGTTATATGAATTGCTACCTGATGAAATCAAAAACAACGCTGTAAGAATCTAATTCCCTGCGACAGAATACAATTCCATTGTTATAGGTGTCACCAATAACACCAAAGGGAATCACAATGAGAAACTTCAATGCTCTGTCTGCTGATGTGAAAGCTGAAAACAAGGCCAACAAGTACGCCAACGAACTCAGGCCAAAACTTCTTGCTGTCTTCACTCCCCTGCTTGGTTCCAAAATCCTCAAGGGAGATGGTTGTCTTCTCAAGAAGATTCAAGAAAGCCTGCCTTCTCTCACTTTTGATGATAAAAGTGTCTCTGTTTACAGGCTAAGCAGTAACTATTCCCTTGGATGGACTGTGAAAGTCTGTGAGAAAATTCCAGATAAGGAATATACTTGCACCTACAGGTCTGCGACAGTTTACATTGGGGATCTTGAAGGCGGAACCCTGAAAAAACTGCACTTGGACAAGAACCCCCTCAAAGAGGACTATGTCCTTGAAGATATAGTTGCTGATATCAAGACCTACAAGGCTGCTAAAGCAGTAGCAGATGCAGCTGAATCTAAGTTGTTTCCTTTCACCGATTATAAGGATTACATCTAATGAACAAGATACATTCCTTGATTGCAAATGAAAGGTTTCCCCTTGTAAAGAAAGCAGGCAATGTAAGACTCTTTCTTTCTATGGCACAAGGGGAGACTTTCCGTGCTGCTACTACTTCCTCTGTAGTAGATGGAATTGAATATGTCACTTTGACAACTGAAAGCGGGTTTTCCATTACTATACCTTGGGTAATGGTTAGCTACCATGAGGTAGAAGTTAAAGTCTAAGTCTCTGCGACAATGGTTTCCGGCAATGTTATTTGTGTAACAGGAGGAAATAACAATGGGTGCAACATATTGCAGGGCTTGGAATACTGTGGAAAAAGTTGTTGACCATGTCAATAAACTCCACAAAGCCAAAGAACACTTTGTTTTCAAAGATGCTTTCTCCCCAACAGTTATTTGGCAAATCTGCCCAAGTGAAAAAGGGGATATCATTGTTTGCAATATCATTGAATCCTCTATGAATGGATTAGGGTATTCCTCTTACTGTGAAGCGGAATTCCCTTATTACTTCTCCTGCCCTCCTGAATACCTCGACAAAACTGCCGTAAGGTGTCCAGAATGGCGCAGGATTGTTATGAAAAATGTAATCACCCCCGGTACTGGCAATAAAGAGTTAGCCAAGTATCTCAAGGATAAAGGTTCTAATGTCATTGTATGGAGTGCTGACTAATGGCTAGAGAAATTACTGTTTCTTTCTGTGTTGGTGGCCATGTCAAGCAAAATATCGAATTAAGTCCAGATTGCAAACTTACAGTTGAAGAAATTCAAGAAAAACTAGACAATGGAAAACTGTTTACAACTATTCAAGAAAACGGTGAACTGTTAGATGTTGAAGGCAATGTGTTTGGCAAGATCACAAATGTAGATAACCATTGTGAATATACAGAGTTTGATATAGAGGAGTCCTAACTAATGGGTATTGCTGAGCTTATCATTGATATTATTAACCTTAAAACCAAAAAAATTCCATTATCAAACAAAGCAACCACAAAGATTTATGATATCTGTGTGAAACTGTATATTAAAAAAGGGCAAACAGGTGTTGAAGACTTCTTGTTACAAATAGGATGGGAAGATTATGCCTTTTGTGAACCGTGCGAAGCTAGAGAACCAATAGACAAACACGGAGGTTATTGCATGGTGTGTGGTTCAGGAGCATAACCTGCGACACTACCAGAAACCAATGTTATGGGTGTAACCCCTAAGAGGAAACAAAATGAGAAGCTTTCTTGAACAGTTAGCCGCTTGGATTGCTTTAGTGTTTGCGTCCCTTTTTGTGATCTTCTTGGTATTAGTTCAACTTGCCATTCCAATTGGCATTGCTGCGCTAATCTTTACCCTAGTCTATAAACTCTGGATATGGATGTAACAATGAAAACAATTGCAAACTGGATTATCTTCACGCTTATCTTTCTTTCAGGATACTTTACAGGGCTAAAAGTTGCTGGCAACATTGACTGGTCATGGTTTGTAGTTCTGGCACCTATCTGGGTTCCATTTGTAACTCTGTTCTCTTTGATCGGTATCCTTGCTGTATTAAAGGAAGAATCATGAACGATGCAAAGGTAGTAAGGTTCAATCTCAATATAGGTATTACTGAAAAAGCATACCTATCTCTATCATTTGGCAGAAGGCTAGAATACACCAGAAAGATCCTGCAATTCTGTGAATCTGCAGAGCAAGTATATCTAAGCCAAAAGAACCAAACCTTTGCCAAAGCTATTACTGAATTCAAAAAGCTATACAAACCTAAACAATGGTATGTATCAGCACATAGCAAAGAGAAAACCCCCAACTACTACGATGATTCTTTTGTGATCTATTACACCACCTAAATTTCACTTATAGGGCGTTTTCCACCTTTCCATATCATTGTTTCCATATCATCAAGGAAAATGCCCTATAAGTGAAATTTGAGCCACTAACAAGGAACCAATATGCACACCACTTTGATTGTTACTATGTTCTTTGTTGTAATGTCTGCAATGTACCCCTTTGCCTTTATAATCTTTAAGGAATTAGATATGACTATATCTAATAAGAAACCCAAATACGGAAAGAATACTGCGACAGAATAAGAATTCATTGTTATCGGTGTAACGAAAACCACCAAAGAGGACACTGATATGATGAAGGCTACATATCAACGCACCGCTGACCGTCTTGTTGATGCTTGCCTGTTCGATGTATATCCACACTCCCCTGCTTGTGTCATCGACTTCGACCTTACCGAAGAAAACTTTGCTGCTTACCAAAAAGCAGTAAGGGAAGGAAAAGTCACCGCCGACCAACTGCACAAAGCAGTAGGAAACGGACCAGAACTCTCGAAACTGATTGGAGTTAAGATCGTAACCATGTTTGATCTTCTGGGATAACTGCGACAATAACATTCCCCATTGTTATCGGTGTAACGAAACCCAACAGAGGATAAGAAAATGGACGATCTCGCCAATGTCGAACAGTCCCAAGAATTGAAAGACTTTGTTGCCCATATCACCGAAGTGAAAACCAAACACTTTCAAGATAGAGGGTTTGCAACCTCTTTCACTATGGAGCCCAAAACATTAGGTAAATGGGTTAGAATCGACCACAAAGAACCCCATTCCAATTACGCCTATGCCTTTGTTGCCTTGGTAGATAATGAAACCAAAGCATTAGGAAAGGTAAAAGCTGGAGATATTCACAAACCAGCTAGCTACAAACAACCAGCTAAACATGCAAGAGGATCAATATATGATCCTAAAACATGGACTTGTGTTCTTCCCTTTGGACTTCAATACCTTAGGTAAAGAGAAATACGCTGCTATCACGGCAGCGTTTTCTCCCCCAAACTTATCGGGGGTTGTACTAAACCAACACCCATAACATTGCGACAATCCACAATCCTAATGTTATGGGTGTTCCGACAACGACACCTCGATCAACGGAGTCAAAAGTGAGCAAAACAACACATGTTTCTTTCTCCGATTGGGGAAAGGTGGTTGAGGCCGCAATTTACCCCAAGGATGAAGATAGCAATGTGGTCCGGGTGCGAATTCCCACCGCAAGGGTGAAATATCCCTACCGCAAGGCTTTGCGCTGGCTACGGGCAAACCACCCCAAAGCTAGCCACAGCTATAATGTGGAACGGGGAGCCTGCGCCCCCGTCGAATACGACTAACCAAAAGGCACTCAAAAAGTGCCCCAATAAGTTTACCGGGGGTTGTACAGAACAACTACCACATTCCCCTTGCGACAATCCACAATTCCAATGTTATGGGTGTTCCCAAACGACACCCAACGAGGAAAAGAAATGTCAACCACCTTCACCGGCCACGGTGTTACGATGTTCAGCCTTGTCTCTATGAGAGGCCGATTGAAACTGGAAATGGCAGGGCTCAAAGGCAGAGGCCAAACCACCTACTCCATAATCAAACAAAGGTTTGGCTTTAAAGGAGATCGCCAAAAGGTCTACCAGCAATTCTGCCAGTATATCGAGGAAGAAGCCAAGAAACTCAAACCCGGCGATATCACAGCCAACTAAAAGATAGCGGGACTAACCACCCCGCTAATTTTTTAATAACTTATCGGGGGTTGTACTGAAACCCCACACCTGGTTTCCCTGCGACAATAACATTCCCCATTGTTATGGGTGTCACCATCTCCTCCACTTCAAGAGGCTACCATGACTGATTACGAAGTTATCTTCTCCTACACCACCGACCAAGCAATCGAGGATGGTGTCCTATACCACCCATACCCCAAAAAGTGGCCAAACCTGCTTGTCACCGTAGGCGTTCATCATGCCTGCAATACCCAAAAAGGCAGGACCTATGACCAATGCCTCACCCCACTACTCAATGATTGCATCATGGAAATCAAACGGCTCCAAGTAGCCAAGAAACTAGAATTCCCTGTCATTCTGGAAAATACAGTAGCCGATACCGTTTGGATCATGCCAAACGATAAAGGCGGCTTAACCGTCATGCAACCGTCTGAATATTAGGAGGGCAAAATGAAAATCACAAAATACGGAGATTTAAACAGGGCAAACCCATTTTGGGATGCTGCTTGCTCGAAATGTGGTTGCGAAATGGAAGCAAGACAAGATGAATTGACGAACATTGAAACAGACGCAAAAGGAGATTCTTGGGCACCATATTCTTGCATGACTTGCGGTGGAAAAGTCTTTTTCAGAAAAAGGAAACGAATCGGAGAGAAATAACATTGCGACAGTAAAGGGTCTCAATGTTATAGGTGTCAACAACAACCCCCTCGAGGACAGGAAAATGGATAATGATCATGACCTTGATTTTTGTGATGATGACAATCCTATCGAAGAAGAGGGCCAAGAAGACCAAGAGCTAGACAACTATTGGGATGATGAAGATGCCGATACGGACTACGATGATGATGGTCCGTATGACGACGAAGAAGACTATGATGACGAACCATCCGGTTCGCATGACCTAAGCGATGATGCAGACGCTCTAGCTTCTGCTGGCTTCGGCACGGATGAAGATTATGGCGGCTATCAAGATGATGGCTGCGATGACTTCTTCGATAGCGACTTCTAACCACTAAACCCTTCCTGATAAACTCAGGAAGGGTTTTTGTTGTTGATATACTAGGGGTTGTACATATCAACAAGTACATATCAACACGCATACATACACATGCGACAATAAGACTTTCCAATGTTATAGGTGTTCCCACCACCTGACAAAGACTCAACCGGAGATAAGAAATGAACCGCCAGTTCACCCCTGTCCGATCCCAATACCATGTCAAAGTTATGGGGAAAGTTAGGGAACAATCCTACCCCACCCCCAAAGACGCTGAAATGGCGGCAGCATGGATCTGCCGAAAAGAAAACATCTCAGAACGATTTGTTCAAGTTGTAGTTAAGAACTAACAACAACCCTTTCCCACAGTTTCAAGGAGGATAACAATGCTCGCCATTGACGAAGAAACTCCTACCTGCCACGAATGCGGCACAGAATGCAGCAACATTGAATGCGTCTGTGACGATTGTGAACTCCAAAAGTTCTATGAATGGCTGGAAACTGCCGGAATCTAAACCCCTGCGACAATAAAGAGACTCATTGTTATTTGTGTTCCAAAACCAATAGAGGACCTGAACAATGAGTCTCTTCATTAGCTATCGTCGCCACACAAACGGATGGACCGCAAGCGCAAACGGCTTCATCTCCAATCCACACTTCAAACAAGAAGATGCAAGACAAGAACTCATCTCCCTTATAAAGGGAGAAGATTCTGAAGAAGATAGGTTATCAGTAGGCTTATCTATCTTAGAGAATCCTTGGGAATAAGAATATAGGCGGGGATAGCACCCGCCAACCCACCGATTACCGGGGGTTGTACTAATCACCAAACCCCTGCGACAATCCACAATCTCATTGTTATGGTCGTTCCTGACATATCAACACCCGCATATAGGGGCATACTATGCAGAATCTTCGCCAAGCCTTCATCATGGGTGCAGTCACCAAAGCATGGGCCAAAGGCACCGCCAGAGTCACCCTAAGGCCCGATGGCGTTACCCCTGAAGAACTCACCCAAACCGCCGAAAAGGTAGGGCTCAAAGTGGAAAACCTGCCAGACGGGGATATCGTTTTAATCAGAGGAAAAACCCCAATCGCAATCTGATGCGACAGTTCCAAACCCCAATGTTATTGGTGTAACAGTAACCCCAAGAGGAAAAAGAAATGTCTGTCAACGCTCCCGCCGTCATCACCGCCGCCATCGCCCACGAACTAAAGGCAGGTAAACTGCCTCCGGGTGTCCATCATGTTGATACCACCATCACCTTTAAGGTAACTGGTACAGTCAAGAAAAATGAGGATGAACCGTACACGCCTACGGCTGAAATCCCTTTGCTTCCCACTATGGCATTGTTGCTTGAAAAGGCTGGCATCGTAGGTGATGCTGCTATCAACATGCTTGCCACTGCTATGAAGGAAGCTCTCATTCTCAATGAAAAACCTGAAGACGCCATCAAGAGCAAGCTCAAGGACTACTATGCTGCAGAAAAAAAAGTTCTTGCTATGATTGGCGATCTTCCAGAGAAGAAAAGATCAGGAAAGACTATTTATGCTGTCTCAGTAGAGGAAGTGAAAGCAACTGGCTTCCAACAGGTAGGCTAAGCATAAGGGGAGATAGCACTTGCTATCTCCCCGCTTTTAATTCCCTACTAGGGGTTGTACTAAAAGAACAACACACTCCTTGCGACAATAACAAACTTGAATGTTATTGGCACAACCCAACCCTCCAAGCAAGGAGAAGACGATGGCCCCTCAACTGGAAAAGAACCTGACTGCTTCGCAGAAAGCATACTACCATGTCGTGCAGAATAAACTGGACCAATGGGTTCCAGCTGCCGGGGGAACGGAAACCATATTCCAAGCCCGCTCAGGTGCTAGACTTATCTATCTTTACAACCCAGTGCAGGGTAAGCATGCTTACCTTAATGTGGATCAAGATATCATCTTGACCGATGAAGAAGCACGGGCACACCTCCAGACATGGTGAGATAGCAAGAGATAGCACTGCTATCTCGACTCACCTCTACTAGGGGTTGTACTAAAACAAAACAAAGACCCCAGGACGATTCCTGCGACAATCCACAATCTCAATGTTATTGGTGTAACAACCAAACCCCTTAAAAAGGAAAAGACCATGTCTCAACAAGCTGCCCAAACCGTCCGTGTTGCGATGTACAAGGGCCGCAAGTAC
>JACCDW010260240.1_pt1 | contig 30575 bp, 44 predicted proteins | sample 7449781 | NCBI WGS metagenome assembly JACCDW01 (sample SAMN15323449, study PRJNA562643) | freshwater metagenome | isolation source: river surface water | place: USA:Blue River Watershed | collected 2017-08-18
AGTAAAATACGTAAAGCTGGTTTAGAAACTGCTGGAGAATTTAGCGTAGAAAACTTGGCATTTAAAGTATTACGTGCTCGAGGACTAATAGATAAATTACGTCAACATATTTTAAATTTAGAGGATGAGGAACTAAGCCTTAAATCATTATGAAAATAGAACATTTATTAACTGAACATAAGAAAGGTGTTAAGGCAGTTAAGTATGCTAAGAAACCTCAGCCTGTTGTTGGTCCAGAAGCACTGAAAAAGAAAGCTAATGCTAAAACTGCTCCGCCTAAAACAGAATTAGAAAAGCATAAAAAGTTAGCGACAAAACTAGAGGATACTGGTTTTCAAGATGTAACAGGCCAGTCAGGATTTGTTAAAAGCACAAATACTTATTCTATGAAAGGGTGGAAACCTTATCCAGGATCAGCAGAAGAAGCATATAATAGATTTTTTGATTATGATATAATGCCTCAGAATGTTGATGCTAAAAAATGGTTCGAAGAACACGGAATAATGTTTTTACAAGGTAGTGGAAACCTACTTAAGAAACTTGATCCTACTCGTGGCAATATGTTAGCCAAAATGCCTCCAGAAGGAGTAAGAGCCCATTATGATAACACTAAGGTTTATGTTAAAATAGATCCTAACGCACCGGATAGTATGTTACCTGATCAACCAGGAGGAAGTTCCGAACCAGATGCTGCTGAACCACCTAATCAAAAGAAATCTGCTCCATCGTTAAATTCAATTCCATTTAACGCTGATGTACAAAAACTACAACAGGCAATACTAAAACGTGATCCTAAAGCATTACCAAGATATGGAGCGGACGGTAAATTAGGTAAAGAAACTAGAACTGCAATGGCCAAATATCCTGATATAGCTAAACAATATCCAGGCATTAAGGAAGGCAAAGAAAAATTATCAGCACAGGAAAAATTCAAACGTGGTGTTAAACGTGCTGGTTATGATATGGATGCTGGTGCTAAACGTATTGAAGATTTACTAGCTAAACAGAAGAAAGAACGTGAAGACCGTGAGAAACAAGAGAAAGACATGAAAGAGGCTAAACAACCAGAAGCTCCTAAACCACGTAACTTTGTGGCTAAAAATATGAAGACTGCTGGAGCAGGCAAACATAAAGATGCTAAAAAAGCTATGAAAGATGTTCGTGGACAAAAACACAAAAATAAAGAAATAGCAGAAGCAGAAATGGCTAAAGTTGTAGACTACAAACCAGGTCAGACTGCTACTCTAAATACTGGTCCTGGCATGACAACTATTGTAGATTTAAAGAAAAATCCAACAAGCTTAACCAAGGACCCAGCAACAGGTAAATTAAAACTAGTAGGACCTCAAGCACAGGGAACACCTGGTGCAACAAGTACACAGGCTTCGACTATTAAACCAGGCGATGCTGTTGAAATAGGTAAAGTAGAATCACTCCAAGACATACGTAGATTGTCTGGTTTAAAATAAGGAAAATATTATGAAAATTAAAGACGTACTTATAAAAGAATATCAAATGGGAAATATTGGCCAACCTAACCGGACATCTCAAGCAGCAGCCGCACCAAAAGGTCAAGCAACACAACCAGCTGCACCAGCTGTATTTAAACCAGCCGATACTAGTTTTTCTTCGAATTACTCTCAACGTAACAGAGCAGGTTTTGTGCCAAATGTTGCTACAAGTACACCTGGTAGCGGTCAAGCAGCGCAGCCTAAACCGACATACGATCCTAATAATCCGCAGAAAAAAGCACCACCTAAGAAAGCTCCACCTAAGAAAGCTCCACCTAAGAAAGCTCCTAACCAACCAGTAGATGCAATGGCAGGTTCTGATGCAGGAGATCAACAAACTAGTAATTACACTGGCCAAGCACAAACTTCTACTCCGGCGCCTACAGGTCAAGCGGCACCTAATGCTGAATTAGACAGACTAAAACAATTAGCTATAGGCGGTGAACAACCAGCTCCTGCACCAGAAGCACCTTATGGAGGTGCAGCCGCCAATGCAATGGCAGCAAAATCTGCACCTACTCCTGCACCGCAGACTAATGCACTAGGAGTTCAATCACAATCTGGAGGAGCATTTGGACAACCTGCACCACAAGCAGATAATCCTAATCCACCAGCGGCTGCATCAGCACCGGCTCCTGCACCAGCTCCTGAACCAGCTCAAGCTGCACAACCTGCACCTATGAAAACAGCACAGGATTTTACTGGTCAACCTCAAATTAGTCCTGATACAGGGTTAAGTACTGCTCCTAAGCCAGTAATGAGTGCTGGTGGTAAGACTAATGTTACAACAGGTTCAGATGATGAATTAGCTTGGAGATCAAAACAAACTGGTATAGTTGATGTTACTAAATATCCAGGACCAGGTAATTGGGATCCTAAAACAGGACGCAGCAAAAAAGATATTGAACAAGGACAAAAGAATTTACAAGGTATTAAAAATTTCTTTGGGTTTGGAGACAAAAAAGCACCTGCAGAACCGGCGCCTGGGCCACAAAATGCGCAACCAGTAAATCTTCCTCCAGGCTTCGCTGAATCGGTTAGAGAATTAGATCGTATTAAAAAACTATCTGGATTACGATGAAACTGAACGAGTTATTACAAACATTTGAAATATACACAACGAACGAGGAGAAAGCAGTTTTAGAAAAACTACAATATCCTCGTTTGTTAAGTAATTTTAGTGAGCATGAACAATTTGTTATAGAAGGCTTAGTTAGAAAAAGCTTAGTAATCAGAATTGGACAAGACAACCCGAAAGTAATTGCAAATGAATTTTAAAAAACAGGCAGAGAAATTAGAACATTTTTTAGAACACGAATTAAAATCTAAATTACCCTTATTGCCGTTAAAAGACGGTAGTATTGTATATAAAACTTATAAAATAAAACAGAATCAACAAGGAAGTTGGGAGTTAATGTATTATAGGGGAGACAAGGTAGATAGCTTTAATTTAAAAGTCAGCGCAATATTAGGAGCCAAGTTTCATTTTTCTAATCAACTAGACACTTATAACAGGGTGAAGAACTTAGATATAAAATATTGGACTAACAGCTTTGATGCAGCGATTTTTAATGAAAGACATAAAAATTGTAAAGATATCGCCAAAAAAACAGTTTACTTCTCGAGATGGGAGCTAACTAAAAGTAGAGCAACTAGATATAAAGAACAAATACAAGGTATGTTCGCTCGTAATTTTACATAAATAATAAACAAACTAAGGAACACTTAAAATGCAAGTTAAAGATCTTTCACATCCAAAAAGCAGCAAATCTTTGAACGAAAGTATGGCTAAAAGATTTGGTTATAAGTTGAATCTTGATAGATTCAGTGATGAACAACTTATGGTAGCTCGTGACAGAGTTATGGAAAAAATTGCCAATTTTGAAAGCAGCAGAGAATATGATGCTGTTTACGAAAGCGCAACATATCATAAGGATCGTGCATTCCTAGATGTTCTTGTACAGGCTATTAATGAGCGTAAACTAGACCCAGAAGAAGAAGGCAAGCGCGAAAAGTATGTAAAAGGCATGAAAAAAGTCAAGGGCGATTTTAAGAAACGTTATGGCAATCGCGGCGAAGAAGTAATGTATGCCACAGCAACAAAAATGGCCAAAAAAGAAAGTGTAGGCGAAGCTATGGATGTGCTACGTCAGGCATTAAGTGAAAGAGTATTAAACGAAGGCGAGGAAGAAAAAGCAGCCTTAATCATGAAAGCTCGTGATATGGTTGATAAAATTACAGGCTGGCTAGAAGATACAGCGTCTATGAAATCAGAAACGTTGTTAGAATTAGTAGACTCTATAAGAGACGAATTAGGTTCCGATATCAGTAATCAATTTGAACAGAAAGTAAAACCTGCAATAGAAGAAGTTTACAATACATTAGAATCAAACAGAATGGCTTTAGCTCAGGCTGTGTCCGTTCTTACAGGGGAAGAAGGTCCAGGTGCAGCATCTGAAATGGGAGCAGCTCCAGGAATGGATACTGGAATGGAAGACGAAATGGCCGCAGTAGGTGACGAATTTGCAACCAGTGCTCCTGCTGCTGGTGGTGCAGAAGCTGCTGGTCGAGCTCGTAGAGAAAGTATTGAATATAGTAGAAAAATAGGCCAACTTTTAACATCAAAAAAAAAGTAACGGAGAGCGCGGACCTAGTTCGCGTTCTTTCTAACTTACAACATAGAGCTAACTCTAAAAAAACAACATCTAGTTATAGCTGGCAAGCTATTAGTCAGATCTATCAAAATGTGTCTGGACAAGAGTTAGACTATGACACGTTCAAAATAGAATTCGATAAAAATCCAAAATTACAATCTGTAATACAAAGTTTTAACAAATACGGATTAGTAATCAAAACTGATGAAAAAGAAATGCCTACCGAATTCGGACAAAAACCTAAAACCAGCAATGCCGATGCAGTAAGAGCAGCAGACAAAGTTCTTCAACAACCAGGTTGACAATAATATATCTTGCTATATAATGTTATGATGACATTATTACAACCTAAATACGACTATAAAAGTCTTTCAAGAAACGAATCCGGCGGAAAACGATCTTACACTTGCCCAGATGGTAGTAAAGTTCCTAGTGTTACAACTATTTTAGACAAGACCAAATCTGAAGAATCTAAACAGGCATTGGCCAATTGGAAAAAAGCAGTTGGAGAGAAAAAAGCTCAGGAGATAGTAACCGAAGCTGCTGGACGTGGCACAAGAATGCACAAATTTTTAGAAGATTATATTAAAGGCGAGCCCTTAAAAGAAAATCTAACCAATCCTTATGCTGCACAAAGCTTAATAATGGCTAAGAAAGTAATTAAAGATGGCTTTCCGGATGTCAATGAAGTTTGGGGCAGCGAAGTGCCTTTGTACTTTCCAGAATTATATGCAGGAACTACTGATTGTGTAGGAATACATGCAGGTGATGAATCTATATTAGACTTTAAACAGACTAATAAGCCTAAAAAATTAGAATGGATTGAAGATTATTTTTTACAGCTTACAGCGTATGCCTTAGCACATAACGAGCTGTATGGCACAAATATACAAAAGGGCGTAATTATGATGTGTGTGCGCCCACCAGAAATTGAACCTGGAGTTTGGGGCGAACCTCAGTATCAGCAATTTATTTTAGAATCCAAAGACTTTAACTATTGGACTAATCGCTGGTGCGATAGGGTAGACAACTACTACAAACTATACGGATAAATATCAAATAACAAGGATATTTACATGGCCGTAGTTCAAATTTCCAAAATTCAAATCCGTAGAGGTAAAGAGTACCAAGACGGTATCCCACAACTTTCAAGCGGTGAATTTGCCTGGGCTGTTGATACCCAAAAATTATACATAGGTAATGGCGCAGTAAGTGAGGGTGCTCCGGCTGTGGGCAATACAAGAATTATCACAGAAGCAGATAATCTATTAGACATAGCCACTAGCTACATTTACAAAGAAAACGATGCTAATATTCAAACTTCGTCCAATGTAAATTACCCTATTTCAAGAACACTTCAAGAAAGACTAGATGAACGTGTAAGTGCCGCAGCGTTCGGTGTTGTACCAGGATTAGAAGACCAGACCGAGGCTATACAAAGAGCTGTAGATAATCTATGGTTAAACAAATCTACTATGTTCTTTCCTGAAACAAGAGTAACATTGGAATTTGCAGCAGGCACATATTATATCAGTGATACAATATATTTGCCTAGTCATGTAAGAATAGTAGGTGCCGGTGTAAGAAAAACAATATTTCAGTTTACTAGCGTAAACAAAACAGTGTTTTCATTTATTGAGGATCAATCTACAACCACACTTAGAAAAACAATCACTTATCCTTTAAACCCAGGTGATCAAGGTAGTCCCGAATATAACTTTCAACCTAAGTATTGTTTACTACAAGGATTTACACTAAACACCGGAGATACTACTAATCAAGCTATCGCTTTGAATGCAGTAAGAGACAGTCAATTTAGAGATTTAGAATTAACTGGTGGTTATGGCGATAGTACATTTACATCTAATAGCATAGGTATTGGAATGTATGCATTAAGTAGTATAGTAACCTGTCAAAGAAATGATTTTACTAATATTATCATAGATGGTTTTGCTAATGCAGTGTTAGCTAAATTTGATATTATACACAATCAATTCAGTTTCTGTCATATTCTTAACAGTCGCTATGGTTTTAATTTTGGTACAGGTGCAGACTTAGCCAACACAGGACAAGAATACGGACCTAGATATATTTCTATTTTAGAATGTTATTTTGAAAATGTAGATAGAGAAGGTGTATTAGTTTCAAATGGATACGGAAATAAAGTTTTAGATAATGTGTTTATCAATGTAGGTAATGATGGTGGAGGAAACACAAACAATGTTTATAGTCAAATAAATTTTGTTGCTGCCGGCAATTCTGCGACACAAAATAGTTTTGATAGATTTACAGATTTATCTATTCAAGGAAGTTTAGGTGAAACTTATCTTCCTGAAGTCACTGGTTCTGTGAATACGAATCACGGAGAAACTAAATTTAAAGAATTAGAAACTAAGTTTACTCCAGAATTTTTATTTAGATTACCAATCGTTCAGTCAGCAGGATATGAAATACGATATGTTCTAAAAAGCACTAGTCCAGCCGAATCGAGATCAGGTGTAATTACTATTTCGACACATTACTCGACAGGTGCCGTTCAACTTTCAGATGTATATGATTACTCCGGTGCAGGAGATGCATTGAATATTCAATTTGATGTAGCTAAAGTTGGTTCCGATTTACGATTAAGCTACGTTAATTACAATGCAGCCAATTTTACCGGAATGACTTTTACTTATAGCCTTATAAGTTAATCAAATATATTTGACTTTTCTGTTTTATAGTTGTATATTATTTGCTAATAATAAAAGATAAACAATGAGTAGGCTTTGTCGCCAATATCATATCCGTGTATCGAGGATATGGTCTCTCCAATAAATAAAGTTTCATTCATAAGAGTAAAAAGAATATGTCTAATATCACTGTCATTAAAAGAAACGGAAAAAAAGAATCATTAACGATAGAAAAATGGCAGACACAGATAGCAAAAGTATGCAGCGGCATAGCAGACGTAAGCCAAAGCATGATCGAAATCAAAAGTCAACCACATTTCTATGATGGTATTACTACTAAAGAGATTGATGAAATAACGCTACGTGCCATAGTAGATCTGATTGATATAGAAAGCAATCCAGATCTAGGTCATACCAATTATCAATATGTAGCAGGAAAACAAAGATTAAGCATGTTACGTAAAGATGTATATGGTTCTTATACACCTCCACATTTATACGAAATTGTAAAAACAAATGTAGCTACTGGTCTATATACTAAAGAATTATTAGAATGGTATAGCGAAGAAGACTGGAATAAAATGAATGATATAATAGATCATTCCAAAGACGAACAATACAGCTATGCTGCAATCGAACAACTGATTGAAAAATATCTAGTTAAGAATCGCAGCACAAAGGAAATATATGAAACTCCACAGGTTAGGTACATGGTGGCGGCTGCTACGGTATTCCATAAAGAAGAACCAAATCAAGCAAGGATGCGATATATTAAAGAATATTATACAGCGGCCAGTGACGGTCTTTTTACTCTCGCTACTCCCGTTCTTGCTGGTCTGGGGACGCCAACCAAGCAGTTTAGTAGCTGCGTCCTTATACGCAGCGACGATGACCTTGATAGTATCTTCGCTTCTGGAGAAATGATGGCAAAGTATGCCAGTAAACGTGCGGGGATTGGATTAGAAATTGGTCGACTGCGCCCATTGGGCTCCCCTATTCGCGGTGGCGAAATCATGCATACTGGTATGCTGCCTTTTTTGAAAAAGTGGTTTGCTGATTTAAGGAGTTGTAGTCAAGGTGGAATACGCAATGCTAGTGCTACTGTTTTTTATCCAATTTGGCATCATCAGTTTGATGATCTTATTGTGCTTAAAAATAATCAAGGAACAGAAGAAACAAGAGTACGACACATGGACTATGGCGTGGTGCTCAGTGCTTTCTTTTGGAGAAGGTTTAAGAATAAAGAATCCATTACTTTCTTTGATCCCAATGAAGTACCAGACCTTTATGAAGCTTTCTACAGAGACACGAAACGGTTTGAAGATTTATACACCAAGTACGAGAAAGTACCTGGTCTGCGCAAGAAAGTTATATCAGCAGAAGAAGTTTTTAAATCTGGAATTTTAAAAGAACGTACAGATACAGGTCGTATCTATCTCGTGTTCATTGACAATGTTATGAATCAAGGACCGTTCGATCCTGAGTGGCACACTATCTATCAAAGTAATCTGTGCTGTGAAATTTTATTACCTACTAAACCTTTTAAGAGATTAGATGATGACGAAGGAAGAATTGCCTTATGCACCTTGGGTAGTATTAACTGGGGAGCGTTCCGTAACCCAGAAGATATGCGACGTGCTTGTCGCATTTTACAACGTAGTCTATGTAACATATTGGACTATCAAGATTTCTTATCAATTCAAAGTAAACTAAGCAATGACGAAATTCAACCTTTGGGTATTGGTGTTACTAATCTTGCTTATTGGCATGCTAAACGCGGCTTACGATATGGCGAAACCGATGCATTGGGAGAGGTTAAATCCTGGATCGAGCATCAAGCATACTACCTAACTGAAGCCACAGTCGAACTAGCCAAAGAAAGAGGCAAGTGTAAAGACAGTGATCGTACTAGATACGGACAAGGTATTTTTCCTTGGGAACTACGTGCAGAAGGTGTAAATGAATTAACTAATTTCACTCCTGAACTTGATTGGGAACCTCTACGTGCTGAAATGAAACAGCACGGTGTTCGTAATGCTACACTAATGGCTATTGCTCCAGTCGAAAGTAGCAGTGTTGTTATAAACAGCACGAATGGTATTGAGATGCCTATGAGCTTAATCAGTGTAAAGGAAAGTAAAGCAGGTTCGTTTACACAAGTAGTTCCTGAGTATCACAGATTAAAAAACAAATATCAATTGATGTGGGATCAAAAAGACTGTGCAGGTTATATTAAAACTGCGGCAGTATTGGCAGCATATGTAGATCAAAGTATTAGCACTAACACATTCTACAATCCAGCGCACTATGCAGATCGTAAAGTACCAACTACATTGATTGCTAAAAATTTGATGCAAGCACACTATTGGGGTATTAAAACTTTCTATTATAGTCTGATTAATAAAACAGGTTCTAAGAGTCAAGAAGAGTTAGGTGAACCTAAGATGAATGGTTATCATGAATATCATATGCCAGAATTATTAGACGATGCTGATTGTGAGGCCTGCAAGTTATGAGTTATGAGTTTATAAAAGGATTCATAGCAGAAGGCAAAAACGAAAAATTAAATGTTAAGCCTTTGCCTTATAAAAAAGACGAACTTAGTCCTAGCATAAGTGAAAACACACTTAACTATCATTATGAGAAACTGGCTAAGACTTATGCCGAAAGATATAACAAAGGCGAAGGAGATCCTGTGTTTAATGAAGCAGGAGTATTTCTTCATAACATTTTATTTCAGCAATATCAAGCACCTAATAATAAAAATAAACCAGAAGGTGCTATTGCAGATTTTATTAATAAACATCATAAAAGTTTTGACAACTTCCAAAAGGAATTTGAAAAAACAGCGATGGGTATACAAGGAAGTGGTTGGGTATATCTAAGTAAAAGTGGTAAAATAAAAACAATAACCAATCACGAAGTAAAGAAAGATATTGTTCTATTGATTGATTGGTGGGAACATGCTTGGGCATTAGACTATCAATCAGACAAGAAAAAATATTTAGAAAATCAATGGAAAATAATTAATTGGAATCATATAAATGAGCAAACAACAATATAACTTACAGACAAAGACAGATTACTTACATCGTAAAATGTTTTTAGATCCAGAGGGTCCAGTAACTATTCAAAGATTTGAAGAAGTTAAGTATCCTAAGATACAAAAAATTGAACAAACAGCACGTGGTTTCTTTTGGGTGCCTGAAGAAATCAGTTTGACTAAAGATGCAGGTGACTTTAAAGAAGCTAGTGATGCAGTGAAACACATTTTCACTAGTAACCTTTTAAGACAAACAGCGTTAGATAGTTTACAGGGTCGCGGGCCAGCACAAGTGTTTACTCCTTGTGTTAGTCTGCCAGAACTAGAAGCTTTAATGTATAATTGGAGTTTCTTTGAAACTAACATTCATAGTCGTAGTTACAGTCATATTATACGCAACATCTATAACGTGCCTAAAGAGGTGTTTAATACTATTCACGATACTCAAGAAATAGTAGATATGGCTAGTAGTGTAGGCAAATACTATGACTTGTTACATAGATTAAATTGTAGAAAAGAACTTACAGAGAATGTAACTGAAATCGAACATGTTAAAGCTATTTGGCTAGCATTGAATGCCAGCTATGCATTAGAAGCATTTAGATTCATGGTATCGTTCGCAACAAGTCTTGCGATGGTTGAGAACAAGATCTTTATTGGTAATGGTAACATTATCAGTTTGATTCTACAAGACGAATTACTACACAAAGAATGGACTGCTATGTTGATTAACACGGTGGTCAAAGAGGACGAACGTTTTGCTCGAGCTAAGATTGAATGCGAAACAGAAGTTTATGCCATGTTCGAAGATGTGATTCGTGAAGAAAAAGCTTGGGCAGATTACTTGTTTAAGAAAGGTCCAGTAATTGGACTTAATGCTAACATCTTAAAAGATTTTGTAGATTATACAGCAGCCAGCGCACTAAAGGAAATTGGTATCAAGTATCAACAGCCGGCACCAAAGACTACTCCAATTCCTTGGTTTAATAAACACAGTGATACTAGTAAGAAACAAACTGCCTTACAAGAAAATGAATCGACTAATTATGTTATAGGCGTAATGAGTGACGCTATAGATTACGAGGAGTTACCAACATTATGAAAGCAGTAGTATGGTCGAAGTATAATTGCCCATTTTGTGATCAAGCCAAAGCGTTGTTAAAAAACAAAGGCATTGAAATTGAAGAACGCAAAATTGGTGATGGATATACCAAAGAAGATTTATTAGAAGCAGTACCCACAGCACGGACAGTTCCACAGATATTTTTAGATGAAAAACTAATCGGTGGATTTCAAGAACTTAAACAATATTTGAAAGGCTAATATGTTATTAGAAAAAACAAGATTCGATGAAAATGATGTTGTAACTTTAAAATTAGTATCAGGCGAAGAATTAATGGGTAAATTCATCAAAGAAGACGACAAAACTGTTACTTTAGAAAAACCATTAATGCTAGCCATGAATCAAAAAGGAATAGGAATGGCTCCTATCTTGATGACGGTAAATCCTGATAGCAAACTAAATTTTAATAAGCTTGCTATCGCTATTATGGCACATTCAGATGATGAAATAGCCAAGCAGTACGTTTTTCAAACTACAGGTATACAACCAGTAACTTCTTCTGGATTGTGGCAAGGATAAACTATGCATAAATTTGTGTTATTGGTAGATGGTAAACTAATGACATACAATAGCTGGGAATCAATACCTGAACAATTTGATAATGTAATCGAATTTATTCCTGAGATACCTGAAGGACCTCATACTCATGAGCAACATGAAGAAATCGCAAAATGGAATAATAGATTACAAGAGTTATTAAAAAAAGAAAAATTAAGTGAGGAGTAAACTATGCCAGCAGTAACAAGAATTGGTGATGCAGATATTGCTCATTGTTCTGGAATGACTAGGGCTCAAGGATCCGGCGACGTATTTGCTAACAATATTCCTGTAAGTAGACAAGGGGATATAAACACAGTTCATTTATTACCAGGTAGTCCATGCCCTCCTCATACTGCTCCTATTACCAAAGGCAGTAGCACAGTATTTGTCAATAATCGAGGATGTGGAAGAATTGGTGATGGAATCACAGCCTGTACTGCCGTGGCAGCAGGTTCTCCAAACGTTTTTGCCGGTGGTTGACATAGAAAAAATAACAAATTATACTGTTAGTATGGATAAAATAATATTAACAGATTGTGATGGTGCCATCTTAGATTGGGAATATTCCTTTCATATTTGGATGAAAGAACGAGGATATGTTACTAAGCCTGACGGCAAAGCCAGCTATTATCTACATGATCATTTCGAAAATTTAGATCAAAAAGAAGCCAAACGTCTAATAAGAGTTTTCAACGAGAGTGCTGCAATTGGGTTTTTACCTCCACTGAGAGATGCAGCTCACTATATCAAAAGACTTCACGAGGAACATGGTTATAAGTTTCATTGTATAACTAGTCTAAGCAATGATAAAAGTGCTCAGAAGCTAAGAGTTATGAATATTCAAAAAGTGTTTGGTGAATTAACTTTTGAAAAGTTTGTATTCTTAGATACTGGTGCTGATAAAGACGAAGCACTGGAAAAATATAAAGATTCAGGACTTTACTGGATCGAAGATAAACCTGCAAATGCAGATTTAGGTCATACCCTAGGACTTAAGAGTATTTTGGTGTACCATGATCATAATGAGCATCACGAGTGTGCTTATCCTATGGTCAAAAATTGGAAACAGATATATAAAATCATAACACAAGGAGAAAATGATGAGTAAGTATCAAGAATTAGTAGCTTTAGTAGAAGCAATGGAAAGCGATTTTGAAAAATTCTACGACAAAGGCATTGGCAGTGCTGGTACTAGAGTTCGTAAAGGACTACAAGATATTGCAAAATTCTGCAAAGATACTAGAAACGATGTAACAGCAGTAAAGAACGAACGTAAAGAATCAAAAACTAAATAATTTGTAAGGAGATACTATGGGCTATAGAGCTAAAACCAAAACTAAAGCTGCGGTTAGACGAGTATTACGTAAGAGAGGAAAAATCTAAATGGCTAGAAAACTTTTAAGAGAAAGAGCTGCAAAAACTAAGGCAGCAAGTAGAAGATCAGTAACTAGAAGAAAGAGCAAATAATTATGTCACGTAAATATCCTACACCAATGGAACGTGCAGCTAAAAGAGCCACTAGAAAAAAACGTAAGTAATTATGGCATACTCAGGTCAAGTCTTAGATCATTATGAAAATCCTCGTAATGTAGGAAAACTTGATAAAAATGATCCGCAAGTAGGTACCGGATTAGTTGGAGCACCTGCTTGCGGTGATGTACTACAGCTACAAATTAAAGTAGACGATGGAATAATTACTGATGCAAAATTTAAAACGTATGGTTGTGGTTCGGCGATTGCAAGTTCATCGCTGGTTTCGGAGTGGGTCAAAGGTAAAACTCTCGAACAAGCGGCTGCTATTAAAAATACGCAAATCGCGGAGGAGCTTGCATTACCTCCAGTTAAAATTCATTGCTCGATCTTGGCTGAAGATGCCATAAAAGCAGCTTTAGCAGATTATAGGAAAAAACATGCATAGACTTTGTTTTATAATGACATTCGTCCTTATAGGATGTAGTAATGAATATGATATATGTATGGAACAACAAAAAGAAGAATACAGAACAAGAAATCCTAAAGCATCTTATGGACAGATTCAATCTAAACAATTTGAGTTTGAACTAATGTGTAGCAAATACAAAACTAAATGATAACTCTAACAGAAATAGCTGCTAAAAAAGTTAAACAACAATTAGACAAAAGAGGTCAAGGTCTAGGTATAATGGTAGGAGTTCGAACTACTGGTTGTTCTGGACTTGCATATAAACTAGAGTATGTTGATTTTCCTCCAATTACACGTGATTGGATGACGTACGAAAGCCATGGAGTTAAAATTTATGTAAATGGCAAAGATTTACCTTACATAGATGGAATGACTATGGATTGGAAACGACAAGGACTTAATGAAGGTTTCGACTTTATTAATAGTAAAGAAAGAGACCGTTGCGGTTGTGGAGAATCTTTTAGAGTCTGAAATGTGGACGAGAGAAGACACCAAAAATTGGTTATTCCAAATTCAAAATAGAATTGAAGACTTCGAATATTATCTCAAACTTACAGAATCTTGGTGTGAGTGTCATGGTATAATAAATGATGCTCAAATTTTCATGTGCTTTACAATGACTGTGGTTTGGGTAAATTTTATGAGAGGCGAAAAATTAACCAAAACCGAACTATTTGAAATATTAGGATTTGAAAATCATGAATACTCTAATGACTTATATGAATTAGGGCAAGAATTTCAAAATCTAGATCACGAAACCCTGCTATATAGAGTATGCCGCAATTTTGCGGAAGACTAGACAATTATCAATAATCGTAGTATAATAATTTTTTTTAACGAAGGAGACTTATTTTGAGTATGCATCTTGAAGGCCCTTGGTTATCAACTACAGGCAAACGTAAAGGCAAGCAAAAGTTTAGAAATTCGCAACAGGCTCAAAAAGCAAGACAACTAGAAGAGGATTGGAAGGAATTGCAAAAAAAATGGGGTGTAGATCAGCAGATCAAAAAAGCTAAACGAGCTTTGACAGCTTCCATTTATGTTGCTCCGAAGACAGTACACAGAGGATCGGATCAACCAAAAATTCCTAGTTTACCATTTACTGGCGGTCCATGCACTAAACCTGAACAAAAGATTTATACAGGAACTAAGGTAAAAGGTATTGGAACTATGCATAAATCTAATGCTGTGCCCATTTTCAGCGATGAAGAAGCCAAAGACATTAGCAAAATGCGTAGATAATTAAGACACAGATGAGATAACTAATTAACGGTTTGAAAAAAGAGACGTTATGACCCTCTTAATTCGACCTACAGCAGTTTTTAATATTTTTTGGACTGCTGGTGTACTTTGTACATTTCAATAATAGGAGGATTAACTATGGAAAAATATCTAAGAATCAGTATGCTCGTGCTGGGCGTGTTCTTAGTAGGATCAGCAATACAGGCTATTACAAAACATCGTATAGCTTATTATCAAAAAGTCGAGATGGCTACGCAAGAAAAAATTGCAGCCAAAAATCGAGAACTAGTTGCTCTTAGAGATAGGGAGCGCCAATTAGAATGCCTAGCTCGTAATGTATATTTTGAGTCAGGTACCGAATCGTTCGAAGGAAAAGTAGCAGTGGCTCAGGTTACTTTGAATAGATCAAAGCATCCACGTTTTCCAAACGATATCTGTCAAGTCGTATATCAAAAAACTATTTTTATGGAAAAAGTAGTTTGCCAATTTAGTTGGTATTGCGAAAACGGTGGCAGACCAAAAATTAAACATCCGGAACTTTATAAGGAAAGTTATGAAGTAGCTAAAAAGGTTCTATTAGAAAACTTTAGGTTAAGCTCAATGAAGGATGCACTATACTTTCATGCTGTGTATGTAAATCCAAATTGGGGTAAAGAACGTATTGGTGTAATCGGAAATCATATTTTTTATAGGGATAAAAATGTCGGTTCTTAACAGATGGATTGAACATACTAAATTTGTAATTACCAAACGTATAGGAGTTATCAGCTCTGAAACTATGGCATGGTTGGCTAATATTATGTTACATGCAGCTACCATTCCTAGTTTACTAGCAGTTAGTATGAGTTTAACAGATAGACTTCCAAGTGTAGATTTAGTATTATTAACTTGGGGTGCGTTGACCTTATTATTTGCCAAAGCGGTAATTATAAAGGACATGTTAAATGTTGCAACAATTGGATTTGGTTTTATTATTCAAAGTGTATTAATGATGTTGATATTCTTTAAGTAACCAAAATTGTTGACAAACTTTAACCTCTACGTTACAATTGTAATGTAGAGGTTTTTATTTTAATCACACACAGAAAGGCAAATATGAAAAAGGCTCTCTTAGCAGTATCTTTAATCAGTGTACTTGGTGCATGTTCTACAACTAGCATGGAACCGTTACGCACTGAAAATGTAACAAAACGTGAAGTTCCTAATTGGTACCTTGAACATTCCGATATTGGTAAGGAATCTAAAGACGGTTGGAAGTTTTGGGACAAAGAAGGCTATCTATACGCAGTAGCCGAAGATGTTAGTCCTAGTATGGAAATGGCTCTAAAAAAGTCAACACTTAAGGCCAAGGCTAAAATCCTAGATCGTATTACTGGTGAAATGAATAACCGAACCACTATGATCTATGATGAAGAAGGTGGTCCAGAAAAACTTGACGGCTATCAACAAAATCAAGATGTGATTGTAAACCTCATTGCAGAAAGTGTACTACGCACTTATGCAGTGGATAAGAAAATGATTGTATACAATCCGGAAACTGCACACTACCGCGCCTTTGTGTTAATGAAAATTACCAAAAAAGATGTAGAAGCTATGGCTAAAATGTATGACGAACAAGTTGAACGCAGCCAACGCAAACATGCAGGTAAGAATGTAAATGAAGTGGCTAGCGAACTTTTAGATCAAACTAAAAATAGAAACAAGCAATGATTCGCTATCTACTAATAGGTAGTATTGTCCTGTCCGGGTGTACTACCTATTCCCCTCGAGCAAATATTCCGGACCAATACTGTGATCTTAAGTCTGAGACAACTGTAGTCAAAGATAAAAAAGGCAGAGTCATTGATGGCAATACTGTAGAAGTTATGAAATGTAATGACAACAAAGTTGATAGACTATTTCATGCACAAAGTGGTATGGCTCAAGATTGCGGTGAATACAAATACTTTATTACCTTAAACAATCGTCCTGTAGAAAGGCGCGGATATGCATGTAAAAAATATGATGGTACTTGGGAAGTTGTGCCTCACCCTAGTATGTACCAGTAGTTTTGCACAGAGTTGGGATAGTCCCATTAACAATCGATGGCATGCTAACGATAGTGGTATCGCTGTATTGTTAAATTTGACCAAATACTTTAGTACTCAACTTAAACCTCAAGACAAAGAGTTGCACAGACATGCAGTTTATCATGCTCTGAATAATTTAGAGAATGGAGAGAGTGCAGAGTGGTTTAATGATAGAACTGATGCACAAGGCAAAGCAAGAATAGTGTACACACTGCCTGCAAATGGCTCTTATTGCAGACGAATTCATAGTTGGGTTAGATTAGGATCTGAGGAAAGGAATTTTGAAGATACTGCATGTTATAATGTGGCCACTAATATGTGGAACTTCTACAAATAAATAAATCTTATGAAAGTTACTATAGCGGACAAAAGTATTGCATGGCTCGCTCTTTTGAGTGGGCTTTCCATTTCTGCGGTTGCAGTTTATTATTCTGTTGCAGGCCTTATCAGTATTTTTGCTGCCGCAGCCATTCCTATTGCTGTAATGGGTATTGTTTTAGAATTAAGTAAATTAGTTGCAACTGTCTGGTTAAAACAAAATTGGTTCATTGCACCTCGTTTAATTAAAGCATATCTCTTAATAGCAGTGGCTATCTTGATGTTAATTACATCAATGGGTATTTTTGGATACTTGTCTAAAGCACACTTGGATCAAGCAGTGCCTACTGGTGAAGTTGCTGCTAAAGTAGCCCTACTAGATGAAAAAATAAAAACAGAACGAGATAATATCGATGCATCTAAACGAGCACTTGCACAGATGGATGCACAAGTCGATCAGATGTTAGGTCGTAGTGATACAGAACGTGGTGCCGAACGTGCTGTGCAAATTCGTCGTAATCAAGCTAAAGAACGTGCAGCCTTGCAAGCCGACATTGCTCGTTCACAAAAAAATATTGCTGCTCTAAATCAGGAACGTGCTCCTATTGCTAGTGAACTACGCAAAGTAGAAGCCGAAGTAGGACCGATTAAATACATTGCGGCTTTATTGTATGGTGACAATCCTGATCAAAATGTTTTAGAACGTGCTGTTCGTTGGGTAATAATTTTAATTGTTATTATTTTCGATCCATTAGCAGTTGTTCTACTATTGGCCAGTCAGTACAGTTTCCAATACTTTAGACGTACTAAGGAGGAAGAAAATGCTGCTACCAATACTATTACCCCACATAGTGATGTACATGTGGGTGGACCTATTTCTACAAATGAACCCGTACTTGAACAGCAATCTCTGCCAACCAAAAATGAAAAGCTAACACATTGTCCCCAGTGTGGAACAGAAGTTGTTACGGCTCCTGGTATAGGAGATTTTTGTCCTAACAAAGAATGTGATATTGTAGATAATTTGTATGGTGATATAGATCCTGAAACACAGGCTTTCTTCAAACGAATAAAATTAATTGCTAAGTTACAAGATATAGAAGATGAGCAAGCCGACATAGAGGAAGCTAATCGATTAATAGCAGAAATTCCTAAGGAAGATGATGAGTCGGAAGAAATGGCTAGTGATTTAGTAGAACTGTCGCTAACCGAAGAAATCGAAGATACTACTCCTTATCCGTTTCCAATGGTTCGCCCTTTAGAAGGTGATGCTAAATTAGAACAGGATCTTATAAACAATATGCCTGTACTAGAAAATGAAGAAACTTGGTCTCAAAGAGTAATCGATGAAAGTGATGCACGTAGAGCTTGGAAAGCAGCCAATCCAACTGATACAATTAAACGTCAACGCAGTCTGTATGAAAAAGGATTGATCGATACATTACCTTGGGAAACAGTAGAAAAGTTTGATGAAGAAAATAAACCTGACTATGAAGAAGATGACGGTCCTTTGGATGAAAAACAAATTGAACAAATAAAAGAAAATGTGGCTACTACTTATGTGCAAAATCAAGAACAGAGCAAAGATTCAATTTGGCAAAGGATAAAAAAACAAGACGATAATTAACTATATGAACTTGGGTAACATAATTCTAATAACACCGCCTGACAGATTATATAATTCAACAGTCAGCTACCTTTTGGTAAAACCTTCTACTAAATTAAAATTACAGTTTCAGCAAAAGCTAAGTAAACTTAGAGAAGATGTAAATGTCTATATTTTTGATGAAGGCGAAAATGATATAGATTGGTTATTATCAGTAAGCCAAACCACAGATTTTCAAATTATAGATATCGATAATTGTGATAAATTAACTTTAAATTTTGTATCTTTAATACTAACTCAACCCAATGCATTTTATTATACTAACGACGATTCAACGCCATGGAATTTAATTAGTAGAAATAGAATTTATGATTTAGATTGGATACAAGAAGTTCTTGATAATGACGATGAGGACCAAGATGGCTAAAAAAGGATTAGTTGTAGAAGTAAGAGATGGAGAAGATATCAATAGAGCTCTTAGAAAATTAAAAAATAAAGTTGAAGAGTCTGGTGTACTTAAAGCTTTACAAAAGAAAGAGTTCTATGAAAAACCTACCACTGCTAGAAAAAGAAAAAAAGCAGCAGGCAAGGCTCGTTTTATGAACAAGTTACAAAAAGAAAAACTTCCAAAAAAATTGTATTGACAAATACAAAATCTTTTAGTAAAATATAAATTTAGAAAGTTAATATGTTATCTGATATAATGATAGACTTGGAAACACTAGCCACCTCTCCAAATGCAGCAGTACTGACTATAGGAGCAGTTAAGTTTGATCCTTTTGGCGACGAATTATCCGATCCAAGCTGTGAAAAATTTTACATAAAAGTAGACATTGATAGTTGTGATGAACTACAGTTAGATGTTTCTGAAGACACTGTAAATTGGTGGAGCAAACAAAGTAAGGAAGCACAGGAAGAAGCATTTAGTACAGACAATCGTATACATGTAAGAGAAGCATTTAATCAGCTATATAAATTTTGTTGGGGAGCCAAACGTGTTTGGAGTCATGGTGCCGCTTTTGACGTTGTTATTTGCGAAAACATTTTTAGAAAGCTTAATAAGGCAGTACCTTGGAGCTTCTGGGAAATTAGGGATACTCGCACACTGTTTGATCTGGGTATCGACCCTCAGAGACCGCCGGTACTTAAACACCATGCTTTAGAAGATGCTTGGAATCAAGCGGTAGGAGTACAAAAGGTTTTCCAACGTTTACGCAGCAGTACACAATTTAATGGAAATTTAATACAACCTCTAGCTAATCAGAGGTAAATAATCTTGTGCAGCGCCATTGGGCTGTACAAGGGACATGAGTCCAAAAATCTTGCTTAATTATAAGGAGACAATTATGAGCAAAGTCATCGGTATCGATTTAGGTACTACAAACAGTTGTATCGCTGTTATCGAAAACGGAACAGCTAAAGTAATTGAAAATTCAGAAGGCGCACGTACTACTCCAAGTATAGTGGCTTATACTACAGATGAAGTTCTAGTAGGAGCCAGCGCAAAACGTCAAGCAGTAACTAATCCAAAAAACACCATATACGCAGCCAAGCGTTTTATTGGCCGTAAATTTTCCGAAACAAAAAACACTCTTATGCCTTACGATCTAGTCGAGGCTACCAATGGTGATGTTTGGATCAAAGCAGGAGATAAGGAACTAGCACCTCCACAAATTAGCGCAGAAGTATTGCGTAAAATGAAAAAGACAGCAGAAGACTATCTTGGTCAGGAAGTAACACAGGCAGTTATCACTGTACCTGCTTACTTCAATGACAGCCAGCGTCAAGCTACTAAAGACGCAGGCAAGATTGCAGGATTAGAAGTTCTGCGTATCATTAACGAACCAACTGCCGCAGCATTGGCCTATGGTGTAGATAAAACTGATAAGAAAGATCGTAAAGTAGCTGTATATGATTTAGGTGGTGGTACCTTTGATGTAAGTATTATTGAAATTGCTAATGTAGACGGCGATAAACAAATCGAAGTTTTGAGCACCAATGGAGATACTTCCTTAGGTGGTGAAGATTTTGATAATAGAATTATGGAATATCTTGTTAGCGAATTCAAAAAAGAACAAGGTGTTGATCTTAGTAAGGATGTAATGGCCTTACAGAGATTAAAAGAAGCAGCAGAGCGAACAAAAATTGAATTGTCTAACAGCACTCAAACTGATGTAAACTTACCTTACATTACCGCAGATGCTACAGGTCCAAAACATCTTAATATTAAAATGACTAAGGCAAAATTAGAAAGTCTAGTTGATGATCTAATTCAAAGAAGTTTAGTGCCTTGCCGTACTGCTTTGAAAGATGCAGGAGTAAATGCTTCAGACATTGATGAAGTTATCCTAGTAGGCGGACAAACACGTATGCCTAAGGTGCAAGAAGAAGTTGAAAAACTTTTTGGTAAAGCACCACGTAAAGATGTTAACCCAGACGAAGCTGTAGCAGTAGGTGCAGCTATTCAAGGTGCAGTACTAGCAGGAGATAGAAAAGACGTTCTTCTACTTGATGTAACACCGTTGAGTTTAGGTATCGAAACTATGGGTGGTATTATGAATAAACTCATTACAAAAAATACCACTATTCCTACTAAGGCTAGCCAGATTTATTCTACCGCAGAAGATAACCAGCCTGCTGTAACAATTAAAGTATTCCAAGGCGAGCGTGAATTAGTTCAGTATAATAAATTACTAGGCGAATTTAATTTAGAAGGTATCAAACCTGCTCCAAGAGGAGTACCACAAATCGAAGTCACTTTTGATATTGATGCAAATGGTATCATGAATATTCAAGCTAAAGACAAAGGCACTGGTAAAGAAAACAAGATCACTATTAAGAGTGATAGTGGACTTTCTAGTGATGAAATCGATAGAATGATTAAAGATGCAGAAGCAAATGCAGAAAGTGATAAGAAGCAAAAAGAATTGATCGACGCACGTAATACAGCAGATGGTCAATTACATTCTGTTAAAAAAGATTTAGAAGAACATGGAAGTCTCTTAACAGAAGAAGAGCGTAGTAATTTAGATACAGCAACAAAAAATCTTGAAGAAGTGTTAAGTGGTGATGATGTAACAGTGATTCAAGAAAATATAGGAAAGGTTTGGGAAGCAATGAAGCCATTGATGGAAAAAAAGATGGCTAAAGAATCAGAGCAACCTAAAAATGATGGCGTCGTTGATGCCGAAGTAACTGAAGTAAAAGAAGAAGTTTAAACGGTGCCCGGGTGGGGCCGAAATTCTTGCTTATATAAGGAGATATAAAATGATAGTAAATCCAATTAGAGATAGGATTCTTGTTAAACCAGAAGACAAAGAAGCTGTAACTGCTTCAGGAATCGTGATCCCAGACAATGCAGCAGAAAAACCAGGCAAAGGTAAAGTACTTGCTGTTGGTACTGGAAGAGTTACCCAGGAAGGCAATATTGTTCCTTTAGTAATCAAAGAGGGTGACACTGTCTTATACGGAAAATTTTCCGGACAGACAGTAAAAATTCATGATGTAGAACATCTTATTCTTACAGAAGATGATGTAATGGCAGTGGTTCAATAAGGAGAAAAAACATGAATCCAAAAATCGTAACGTTCGGTGATGCAAGTAGAACAAAACTTGTAGAAGGAGTAAACATTCTTGCTAATGCAGTAAGAACAACTCTAGGTCCTAAAGGAAGAAATGTAGTAATTGAAAAACCTTTTGGATCGCCAGTAATTACTAAAGACGGTGTTACTGTAGCTAAAGAAATCATGTTACAAGATAAACTTCAAAACATGGGTGCTCAAATGGTAAAAGAAGTAGCAGCCAAGACCGCTGACAAAGCAGGCGATGGTACTACTACTGCTACTGTATTAGCACAAAGCATTGTAAAAGAAGGTATGAAATTCGTTACCGCAGGAATGAATCCAATGGATCTAAAGCGTGGTATCGATAAAGCAGTGACCGCTATTGTAGATGAATTATCTAATATTAGCAAAACTTGCGAAACGCAAAAAGAGATTGCACAAGTTGGTAGTATCAGTGCTAACAGTGATGAAAGCATAGGAAATCTAATCAGTGCAGCTATGGAAAAAGTTGGAAGAGACGGTGTTATCACTGTTGAAGATGGCAAAGGTCTTCATGACGAATTAGAAGTTGTAGAAGGTATGCAGTTTGATAGAGGTTACCTAAGCCCATTTTTCATTACTAATCCAGAAAAGCAACAAGTTGAATTAGTAGATCCTTACATCCTACTCACTGATAAGAAAATCAGTAATATCAGAGATCTTCTTCCTACATTGGAAATGATCAGTAAACAAGGCAAGCCTTTATTGATCGTAGCAGAAGATGTAGAAAGCGAAGCTCTCGCAACATTGGTAGTAAACACTATGAGAGGAATCATTAAGAGCTGTGCAGTTAAGGCTCCTGGTTTCGGAGATCGTAGAAAAGCAATGTTAGAAGATATTGCTATTCTTACTAATGGTACAGTGATCGCAGAAGAGCTAGGTTTTTCTTTAGAAAAAGTAAGTTTAGATCAACTAGGTCGTGCAGCTCGTGTAGAAATAGGTAAAGAAGATACTATTATTATCGATGGCATTGGTAGTAAAGAAAAAATCGATGAGCGAGTAAAAGCTTTACAAGTACAAATGAATGATACTACCAGTGAGTACGACAAAGATAAACTAGCCGAACGTATTGCTAAGTTAGCAGGTGGTGTTGCAGTTATCAAAGTAGGTGCAGCCACTGAAACCGAAATGAAAGAAAAGAAAGATCGTGTCGACGATGCATTACATGCTACTAGAGCTGCTGTAGAAGATGGCATAGTAGTCGGCGGTGGTGTTGCTCTACTACGTGCTCGCAAAGCCCTAGACAATGTTCAGGGTACTAACAGTGATCAGGAAGCAGGTATTAAAATAGTATGGCGTGCTGTTGAAGAGCCAATTCGTACTATTACTTCTAATGCTGGAGAAAGTGCGGATGTTGTAGTAGCTAAAGTTTTAGAAGGAACTGGAAACTTTGGATACAATGCTGCAACTGGTGTATACGGTGACTTATTCGAAATGGGTGTAGTAGATCCTACGAAAGTTACTAAGAGTGCTCTTGTAAACGCAGCTAGTATTGCAGGACTTCTTTTAACTACTGATTGTTCAATCAACGAAGCACCAAAAGAAGAAAAAGCATCAGACCCTAATATGGGTATGATGTAATTGACACATACACAGTTTTTGTGTTATAAATAATTGTGCGGTGCCCGGGTGGGGCCGCACAATATTCTTGCTTAATTTAAGGAGAAAAAAATGACAGCATTAACACGTTTCGACACAGCAGCATTAAACAAAGCTTTAGTTGGTTTTGACAGATTATTTGATACATTCGAATCAAGATTTGCCAGCCAATTATCAACAAATTACCCTCCACATAATATCATTAAGACTGACGACACTCATTACCAAATTGAGATAGCTATAGCTGGTTTCAAAAAAGAAGAAATTAGTGTCGAAGTAGAACAAGACATGTTGACAGTGAAAGGCGAAAATAACGCGACAGATATTACTGCTCCTGCATACTTACATAGAGGCTTGAGCAAACGTAATTTTGTACGTAGTTGGCAACTAGCTGAACATATGATTGTTAATGGAGCAGAAATTAAAGATGGAATTTTAACTATTACTTTAGAGTATATTATTCCTGAAGAAAAGAAAGCTCGTGTAATTGACGTTGTAGAAATTAAGTAACAACTAGGGGGGAGTTCTCCCCCCATTACTAAAGGAACCCTCATGTCTACTGATACAGATATTAAAATTGACGAAAAAATTAAAAAGAAAATTGACGAACCAAAGTTATGGAAAGTTATTTTGTTAAATGATGATTTAACTCCTATAGACTTTGTAATTGAATTATTAATTACAACTTTTAAACATAGTCAAGAAACTGCTAAAAACATTACTATGGAGATACATAATAATGGTAGTGGAGTAGCAGGCATCTATACATTTGAAATAGCAGAGATAAGAGCAGTAGAAGCAACTACTCTAGCGAGGTCAAACGGATTTCCACTCCAGATTAAAATGGAAGAAGAATGAGTTTAAAAGAAATTACTAAAGAGCTTCATAGTGATGCAGAGAGAACTATATTTGCAAAAAAATTAGTATCTGGATCTTTTACTAAAGAAGAATATGCTAACTATCTTTGGCAAATGGTGCTAGTTTATAATGGAATTGAAACTGCGGCTAACAGTCAAGGAATGTTGAAAAATCTTCCTGATATCGAACGAGCACATAAGATATATCAAGACTGTATAGAACTTGTAGGTCCTAATCATAATCTATCTTGGTTACCTGAAACTATTAGTTATTGTAAGTATTTGTTAGATTTAAACTACAATCAAGAGCGTAGACACTTAATCAAGGCTCATTTATATTGTAGACATATGGGCGACTTATACGGAGGACAAATGATTGCTAAAAAATGTCCAGGGTCTGGTCGCTTTTATCAATTTAAAGATGCAGAAAATCTTAAGACTGCTATACGTGCAGAACTAACAGATGATCTAGGAGAAGAAGCAAAAGTTGCCTTTCAATGGGCCATTAAAATTATGAAAGCGTTGGTCAAAGATGAGTAATGTTTGGGATACTCTTATCGACATACAGCATTTACTAGAAGATCAATTTAATGAAACCGGAAGAGAAGTATTTGAACCTGGCATGGATCGTTTTAACCAGCCTGGTTGGGTTAATCGTGTATGGAGTAGCGATAGTTATCGCAGAGCACATATCGACGTCGTAGATGCTAGAGATTCTAAGGGTCTATGGATGATGCATTGTTGTGTATTTCCTCATGTACATAACCCGGCTCCTATATATGGATTCGATGTAATTGCAGGAAAAAACAAAATTACCGGATGTTTTCATGATTTTAGCCCAGCCGGAGACAGTGATCATCCTTTAATAGATTGGTTTGCCAGTCAAGCTGCAAAATTGCAATGGAATAAAACTAGAAAACTTCCTGAGTGGGCTGAACGTATTTTTACTGGTAGTATGATAGCTGCGGGCAATGTCCAAGACGAGCATGAATTGTCACAAATTTTTAAAGTGGCAAATACCAGTATCAGGCACTATTTACAAAATATATCCCTAACTAATTTTACCCATAAAAACACTACAGATAACCAGAATTACTACTGTGAAAATCAAAAGCAGAACCCACATACTCCAAAAGTAATGGCTAGTTTAGGCTTGGACGAGGAGGATGTACGTATTTTTATTCAGGAATGTTTGTTCCCAGAAATACGATAAATACTTAACTATGAGATTTTTTGAATTTAAGCAAACTAAACCTGGTAATGTTACCATTCCTCAAATTTTGGACATCGTAAGCGATCCAACAGCAGATCCTAATCTAAAAAAAGACATCATGAATGTTCTTCAAATTTTGGCTTCAAAAAAACCTAAGATTCAAGATCAAGAACAGAATCAAGTAAATGAACAAGATGACCAATCTGATCTTATTGGAACAATACAAAGCGACGAACAATACTATCAAAAGATACTTGATAGTGATCCAAGACTAAAAGCATTTTTAGAAAAGAAGATAGCACAAGCATCTAATCCAGATGTTGTTATACAAAATTTAGATCAACAAATTGAAAGTATTCTTGCTTCCATAAAAGAGATACCAGAGGATGTAAGAGAAGCAGTAGCTCAACAAGTGTTCACAGTAGTAAGAAAATTGAAAAATTCGGAAGTAGTTATTAAATTTTTACAAGACTGTGCAGCAGGAAATAAACCTATTGATCTTCCTAGCATAGTTCAAAAAGGCGGCTCAGGACAATTACTGAACCCTGGACATCCTTATTTTGAAATTGCCAAGTATCTCGCTAAAATAAATCCAGGCACTGGTAACTCAGCATCAGGTCAAGGAGAATGGATGTTAGTCTTAGCTGGTGTAGATACTAAGAAAATTACACCTGGCGATATTGAAATAGCTAATTTAAAAACAGAAGTTAAAGCATCTGATTCGAAAGGTAATACTAAATTAACTGATTTTGTATTAACTAGCAGTAAGTTGCCTGTAAGACAAGCTAGGAATCATTTAGCAAATTCTATTAATGATTTATTAGGAAGAAAAGAAATACATCTAGGAAGAGCCAGCGAAGGCGGCATATCTGCTTTAAATAGAAAAACTCTAAATTGGCTTAATCCTTTGCTAGTAGAAATTAACTCAAAGCAATCAGGATCAGTACAGAAGATTTTCAAAGAAATGTGGAAAATGGTTTTCGAAGATCCTGAACTAGACAAATATATAGATAACGTAGTAGCAGCAATTAATGACGATGGATCAATAGAACTTAATAATTTATACGGACCCACTGCTACCCTGGCAGCTGCCTATTACAAACTATCTAACAAACATGATATTTTATTATTATTAAATATTCCTTCTTTAGAATATACAGTTATCAATGATCCTACAGAAATGAGTAGTTTGTTCAATGCAGAAGCACAGTTATTGTCTATGTCTTCAATATTTGATTTTAGAGATAACCCTGGTGCACCTACGTTTACTAGATTATTCACACAGCTCACTGGTAAAAAAGCTAAAAAATAAACAGGTACTTTAAAATATACTGTTTATCATAAATAAAAATATGAAAACTCTATTAGCTGCCATCTTACTGGCCACCATAGCCTTGGCAGCTAACGCTGAACCAAGAAGCCGACAGATTAAGTTTATGTGTGGTAGTTATAATGATGTAGAAGTAACCATGGAAAAATATGGCGAAAAACTAGTTATGGCCACTCAATCACCTAACGAACAAACTGTTAATTTAGTATATGCAAATTTTGAAACGCAGACAACCAGTTGGTTTATACATGATTTACAAACTGATGAATATTGTATGTTAGGTGTCGGGGATAAGATTTATATACCCGACGATAGTCCGTTGAAAACAACAACAGGATTAGGAACCAAAGTTTTGTATAAATGAGCCTGGATTTTCCAGGCTTTTTTTTGGAGTAAAATATGACATGGTTCAACCATAGACCCAAACGAATACCAATACCGCCACCCATTCCGGAGCCTCATCGCACACCAGCAAGGTAAACTAAATACTGGATGAGAGCAAAAGACTTTATGCTTAGTGAGTTAGTCACTAGAGCAGAAACCACCGATCACTTAATTAAAAGACTAAACTACGCAGCAGATCTTTGTGAAGAAATGGGCGATGTTCCACTATTAGTTCGAGAGTTTAAAACTGGACTTAGGTCTGAAACTGTACTGGCTAAAGTTATCAATCGAACAGACAAAGAGGGCGACCGTAGCCCTAAGTATGTTAAAGGCGGTGTAGGAAAAGAAGGACAAGTTGCCATCTTGGAAAAATTAGGAATACAAAATCCTGTGTTTACAAAAATGGATCTTCCTAATGAAACTTTTGCTTTTCACGGAGATCCTCATATTTTTATTCCCCCTCCAGGTAGTCAAGCATATTGGAGTCCTAATGTTGTCGACCTAGGAGGACAACGAGTTATTAGAAAAGACAGTGGTGCAGAAGACGACGAAGGCAGAACAGCCGACGGAGGGATTATTGTAGGACACATGGCTAAAAACGCAGACAAGTGGGCATCGACTTATCGTAATGAAATGCCTACAGAATATATGCGTAATGAAATTATATGGGACTGCGAATTTTATTACTTGTTAAACATTGAAAGTTTTCTTAACAGATTCTCTGGAAAGAAAAATAAAATGAGTCTTACTACTGGATTCATTGGTAAGAAAAAAATTGATCCTAGCGTATGGGCAGAGCGTGTTCGTTCTTATACAGATGTAGCTAATTTTCTACGTAAGGAAGGCATAAGTTATGTTAAATGGTATCAAGATAATGTAGAAAATAAAAGCCCTGGCGAACGTCAGGCACAAATGGCCAACAAGCCTAGTAAACCTAGTTGGACTGTTACATCAGATAATGGCCGCAGTATTTTAGTAAGTGCCAATAATGAAGAAGAAGCAATCTGGCAAGCATTAAATTCAAGAGGTGCCTCTGGCCAATATGGAATTTTTCCTAAAGGCAAAGACAGTATTGTAAGCGTAGAAAGAAAATGAAAATTTACGAGTTAACTGAAACAGTAGAAGACAGTCAACTGATCAACAAGATAGCCAATGCTGTGGCTAAGTGGATGTATCAAAACGAGCCAGCAGAACATCCTGTACAAAGTATTGCTAAATTAACTGGAATTAAAGATTCACCTCTGAGTAAACTAGGAGTAACATTCGATTACTTAGAAAAAGACACTGTAGCAGAATATCATAGAGAACAAGGCGGTAAGCCCTTGATTGTAATTAATCTTGATGAGTGGCATGAAGGCGATTACGCAAGTATAGCAGAATATGTAGCTCACGAATTAAGACATGCTATGGATGATGTAAAATTTAAAGGTAAACATCATATAAGTTACTGGGCAGCACAGGACAGATATCAACAACCTAAAAAGAAAGACGAACCTTACTGGAGCAAACCTAGTGAAATAAATGCTAGAGTGCAACAGGCTCTACATAATGTAGATTACATAAAAAGAGATAACCCAGGAGCCAGTGTTAAAGAACTTTGGCCAGAAATAAAAGATATGCTGGACGAACTTAAATTAACAGAATATCCTGGTTATCAACGAATTGTCAAACGTATACTTGCCTACGCTGAAAAAAATTAACGACCCTGCCCTCTATAGGCTTTATGAGTCTTTTTTTCACTTTTATTCATTGAGCTGGTTTTAACTTTGCCGCCCTGTTTGGTTAATTTTACAACAGCAGTGTGTGCTACTGCACCGGTACCTTTTGCTTTAGCCATAAGCCCTCCTTAATTCCAAATTTATTTATTAAATATGTGTATTATGGAGCATTTGTATTATTATAAACTCGATGTAACACTACCAGATCTTGACATATCAAAACTCAAAGGAGAATTGTTTAGGTTCTTAACTCCTTCGTATTATAGCTATCATATTAAAGATTTAGAGTATTTTCAAAAAGAAATATTAAATCATATAAATTTTGTTATACCACCTGACCGTGTATTTTATACTGAGATCTTAATAGATCAAGGATTATATCCTCATGTGGATGAAAATAATTTAATTTTAAATTATTACATTAATGCAGAAAATTGCAAAACCTTATTTTATAATTTACGAGTACAAGATACAATAGAAGATGTGCATGTAAAAAATACAGATTTGAAAAAGGCTAGAAATTATCAAATGCAAGAATTGAAAGTTGTAGATAGTTTTACTGCTAAGGATGGCGAATTTTATTTTGTAAATGGACGTAAAATACATAATGTGTACAGATATGATAAAGGATCCCAAAGAAACTTTATTAGATGGGAATGGGATAATATAAGTTTAAATGAATATGTTGACAAGCTAAATGGATAATTATTTTAAAAAAATTGACTTCAAGTTAGAAAATATAGATCTAAATTTACTTAAGGGTAATTTTTTTGAAGCATACGGTCCTACATTTAATAGTTTTTATATTAAAGACGAACAGTATTTTAATAATTTTATCAGTAATAAAATAGAATTTCTTATCAAACCAGATTGGGTTAATTATACAGAGATAACAGAATATGGTGCTTATCCCCATATCGATCACAGTCAAACGGTTTTAAATTATTATATCGAGGCCAATAGTTATACTACCATTTTTTATAAACTTAAACACGAAGTTGATACAGATCCTATGTATCAAACTAGACAAGATGGAAAATTGATTGAGAACAGAACCCGATCTTATAATTTAGGAGATTGTGTACCCGTATGTAGTTTTACTGCCAAATCTAACGAAGCATATCTAATCAATATTAGACAAATACATTCAGC
>JACCDW010577537.1_pt1 | contig 30546 bp, 32 predicted proteins | sample 7449781 | NCBI WGS metagenome assembly JACCDW01 (sample SAMN15323449, study PRJNA562643) | freshwater metagenome | isolation source: river surface water | place: USA:Blue River Watershed | collected 2017-08-18
ATGCAGCTCGTTGCAGCGCAGGGCGTCACGCTCGCCGCACTCACGGATCACGACACCGTACGCGGCTGTCCCGAGGCGGCGCAAACCTGTGCCGATCTTGGTATCGGTTTTGTACCGGGAGTGGAGGTCACCGCCGGCTGGCACGGCCAAGAATTGCACGTACTCGGTCTCGGCATAGACCCGACCAGCGAAGCGCTCCACGCCCATCTGTCGATGGTGCGACAATTACGCCACGCGCGTCTGATCGAAATCGGTCAGAGGCTCGAGCGCAAAAAACAACTCGTCGTCGGCGAGGCGATCGAGGAGCTTTGCAGAACCCACGATAGTCCGACACGGCTGCATCTAGCGAGACTCTTAGTTTCTCGCGGTCTTGCGAAAGATGTTGCGCACGCCTTCGATCATTGGCTTGGCCGCGGCCAAGCGGGCTACGCACCGGCGGAGTGGCCTGTGCTCGAAAGCGCAGTCAAAGCCATTCGGGAGGCGGGCGGGCAGCCGGTTTTGGCTCATCCGCATCGCTACAAAATCAGCGCTGGAGCCTTGCGGCGCTTGCTCGCCGAGTTTTGCAGTGTCGGTGGCCTCGGGATGGAAGTGGCCGTCGGTGGCATGAGCAGCAACGATTTTGATCGGCTCACGCAGCTCGCCCGTGCCAATGGCCTCGCCGCCTCCACCGGCTCGGACTTCCACGACCCCGGCATTCCGTGGAATCCGCCCGGCCGCTTCGCTAAGCTACCGCCCGACCTCGAACACGTCGCGGCGCGGCTCCAGAGATGACGGACGAAATCGAAAAAATCGACCGCGAACTCTTTCGCAACATCGAAAAACTGCGCCAACTGCGCATCGAGCACCGCGATCTCGACGACGTAATCGCACGCCTGTCGATGGATATCCACGTCGACGAAATCCAACTGAAGCGGCTCAAGAAACGCAAGCTCATGCTGAAGGATCAGATCGAGCGTTACGGTAGCCACCTGATTCCCGATCTGAACGCCTGAGGAACGAGTGATGAACGAAAACACGGTCACGTCCTCGAAGCTACTTGTCGAGTTGCTGAGCGGCGATGGTCTCAATGAGGCGATCGCCATCCTGATCGTCATCGCGATCGCCGTCATCTCGGGTCGCCTCGCAAAGGCCGCACTCGTTCGCATTGGCAGCGACGTGATGGTGCGCCCGTGGACGGGTCGCCTGATCGAAACGGCGGTGATCCTGACACCCTATCTCGTGGCCGCGCTGTTGATCGGCTTGGCAGAGAATGCAGCCCGGCAATTCGGCATGGCGTACAACGTGCTCGCGTTGACGTCACAGCTCGTCGTCGCCCTCGGCGTCGTGCGGATCGCGGTCTATTGCCTGCGGCTGCTGCTCGGCGATACCAGCTTCGTCGCGCGCTGGGAAACTCGTATCGCTTTGGTCCTCTGGCTCGGCCTCGGCTTCGAGCTGCTCGGATGGTTCAACTGGCTGGAAGACACGCTCGACGCCATCGACCTGCTGCCTGGCAAGTCGGTCTTCAGTCTGTGGGCCCTGCTCAAAGGACTCATCGTCATCACCGCGTTCGTGCTGATCACGAGCGTGATCGCACGAGCCATCGAGCGACGCGTGATGTCGCTCGAAACCCTCGCACCGTCGACGCGGGTCGGCATCAGCAAGTTCACCTACTTTCTGTTGATCAGCCTCGGCATCCTGCTCGGCATCAATGCAGCGGGTGTCGACTTGACGGCACTCACCGTACTCACGGGTGCGATCGTTTTCGGTCTCGGTTTCGGTATCCGCGATATCACCAGCAACTTCGTCAGCGGTTTCGTGCTGCTGATGGATAAGTCGATCAAGCCCGGTGACGTGATCAGCTTCACGCAGCACACCGGTACGACCTCCGAGAACTTCGGCTGGGTGCAGGAACTGCGCGGCCGCTACGTCGTCGTACGCGATCGGGACGGCGTGGAATCACTGGTGCCAAATCAAAACCTGATCACCAACTCGGTGATCAACTGGAGCTACTCCGATCAACGCGTCCGTCTTCGACTGCCCGTCATGATCAGTTACGACGACGATCCGGAGCTCGCGCTCGAACTGCTGATCAAGGCCACCAGCGATCATCCACGCATCCTGCGCGACCCCGGTCCGGTATCGCGACTGATGTCTTTCGAGAACTACGGCATGAAGCTCGAGGCGCGCTTCTGGATTCGTGACCCGATGAACGGCGTCAACAATGTTCGCTCCGACGTGAATCGCAAGATCTGGCAACTCTTCAAAGAACACGGCATCAAGATTCCCGTTGCACAGCAGGAAGTACGTGTACTCGAACCCGGCGCGATCATCGCGCGCCCCGCAAGCCAATCCGACGATGCCGATCCGCGCGGGTAAGCTGCTCATTCCCGACGACGAACTGTCGGTCGCATTCGTGCGCTCGGGAGGTCCGGGCGGACAAAACGTCAACAAGGTCTCATCGGCCGTGCAGTTGCGTTTCGACCTGCAGGGCTCCGTGGTTCTGACCGAGACAGTGAAGCAGCGTTTGCGACGTCTCGCCGGCCGCCGCCTCACCGACGAGGGCGCCGTGTTGATCATCGCGCGCACACAGCGCAGCCAGGAACAGAATCGCCGCGAAGCAGAGGAGCGACTCGCTCAGCTGATCGAGGCCGCCCTGGTTGAACCGAAGAAGCGCCATGCGACCAAACCGACCCGTGCTTCCAAAGTTCGGCGTCTCGATAGCAAGACACGTCGTAGCGGCATCAAACGCGGTCGCGGCCGAATCAGCCACGACGATTAATCTCAGGCGTGCGTGACTTGCAGGATGCTGTGACGGATCTGCTCCGACAGCACGTACTCCGCATCCGCCGCAACTCGCTCCAAGACGACGTCGAACACGAGTAGCCCCGCCTCGTCGGTGCGGATCACCGAGCGCTTGAGCAATAAGGCGATGAACTGATCGAACATCGCGCGGTCCGAAAACTCGGGCGAATTGAAGCCGTAGAGCATGTTGATGCGCTGCGCCATCAACTGGCATCGCTCGGAGAGTGCTTTGGCGGTCAGAACTCCGGAGCCCGCATGCGTGAGCGTTGCAATGGCGAGGTAATAGCGTTCGATCGTTTGCACCGATGCCTGTGCCAACAGCGATAGTTGAATCGCCTTCGGCGAACTCGGTGGCGGTCGACGCCAGAGATCGCTCCCATCGACCCGCTCGAGCACGCCGAGTTGCGCCAGAACGCCGAGCGTCTCGTCGACAACCTGAGCAAGCTCCGTCTCACTCCATTTGAGAAACAACTCGGCAGCGACATAGGGGTAGATACGCCATGCAAGTCGCTGGATATCTTCGGTGCGAACCGATGTGTTGCTGATGAATGCACAAGCGATCAACGAGGGTAGCGTGAATAGATGCGCCACGTTGTTGCGGTAGTACGCCATCAAGACTGCCATGTCGTCGTTGATACGAACGACATCACCGAGCTTGTGGGTCTGCCGCTGCAAGACCTTCATCGACTCGCCATAAGTCACGATATCGCTGCCATCGAGCGTCGTCACCGTGATGCGACTGTCGTAGGGCTGGAGCTTGAGCAGCGCCAAATACAGATCGAGCTGCCGAACGAGATCCTGTGCCACCATGGCCTGCCGCGGCATCGCCAAAAGCGTAATCGCCAGCAGATTGATCGGGTTGACGGCTGCAGCCGCATTGATATTGCACATGACCCGCTGCGCGAGTTGCTCTACGAGCTGGCCAACCCACGGCGCACGTCCCTCTTCATCCAACAACGATGATTGCCACGCGGGATCGTGTCGCGCGAGCAATTCGTCGAGATGGATGGGCTCACCCACGTTCACATGTACTCGACCGAACTTCTCGCGCAACACGCGCAGCGCCCGGAACAGGTCGCCGATACTTTCTTTGCTCTTTGGGCGACCCGACAGTTCGCCGACGTAAGTGCCCGCCTCGACGATGCGCTCGTAGCCGAAATACACGGGCAAAAAGACTACCGGTCGACGCGGGTCACGCAAAAAGCTGCGTACCGTCATCGATAACATGCCGGTTTTCGGTTGCAGCAGACGCCCGGTGCGTGAGCGACCACCCTCGATGAAATACTCGATCGAGTGCCCGCGCGCCATGATGGTCGCCAGATACTTCATGAAGACTGCGGTGTAGAGCGTGTTGCCGGCGAAACTGCGACGCAGGAAAAACGCGCCGCCCTTGCGTAGAAAGCGACCCACGACCGGGATGTTGAGGTTGATACCGGCAGCGATGTGCGGCACGGCATAGCCTTGCTTGTAGATGACGTACGAGAGCAGCAGATAATCCATGTGGCTGCGGTGACAGGGCACGAAAACCACTTCGCGATCGGGCCCGATCTGCCGCAACGTCTCGGCGTGATTGAAACTGACCCCATCGTAGAGACGGTTCCACAAGCGCCGCAGCGCGCCTTCCATCAGGTTGATGAAGACATGCGAATAATTGGCGGCGATCTCCTCGGCGTAGTCGCGCGCATTCAGGATCGCCTTGCGTCGCGAGATCTGCTTGGATTTTGCTTCGGAAGCTACAGCCGCACGCACGGCCCGGGTACGCAACACTTGCGTCACGATCGTGCGGCGATGCGACAAATCGGGCCCAATGCGAGCCGCACGCTGTTTGCGAAACGCTGCTCGCTGTAATCGCGTGAGGCGCGAAGCCTGCACCGCCACCGATCCGGACTCTTCCAGCAATCCGCGCAAGCTGACCGGCTCGCCGATTTCAATGAGCGTGAATCGACCATTGAACAGCACTTGCAGGAACTTTCGGAAGCCGCCCGTCAGCGCCCAGTTCTCAGATAGCAGCAGTCGCCACCAAGAGCCTTCTTTCTCGGGCGCCCGCCCCCAATACACCGCGACGGGTACGAGTCGCACATCGAAGCTCGGATCGGACTGCACGATCTCAATCAATCGAACGAGCTCGGCAGGTGCGCGGCGCTCTATGCGAGCATCAAAGAAACCTCGCGCCTGCAACAATGGGATCGCCGCTCGAACCGTGTCCTTGCCACGACCGACGAGTCGCCCAGAGGGGGTCGGCAGACCTTGCCGAGCGCACAGATTCTCGAGCACCGCGATATCGGTCGAACTGCGTCGCTCGAGCAAGTAGCAAATGGGTGCGGCGCGTTGTGCGCCGATCGTGCCGAGCACCGCCTCAGGTCGCACCTCGGGCTTGACCCAACGCGCGAGCAGCCAACGCAAGGGTGCGATCATGGGAACCCGCGCAAAAAGCCGCCCAACCAGAGCTGGATGTGCGGCAATGAATCGTGCAGCCGATGTCCATCGTTCACGAGATGCATCGTAGCGCCCTGCGATCGCGCAAAACGAATGCCAATCTCGACCGGCACGATATCGTCGTTCCAACCGTGCACGATGGTGATCGGGCAAGCAGCGCAAGCAGGCGTAGGCGGCAAGCCGGGTAAGTCGAAGGCCGGCGCCATCAAGAACAAGCCGCGTGCAGCAGTCGGTATCGAGCCCGCCACCGCTAGAAAACCACCGAGGCTCGAACCCACGTGCACCGCCGGGGGCAGTTCACGCGCCACCCTCATTAACTTCTCGAGACGACCCTCGACCGACTCGATGCCACGATAGTCGACCGACTCACACTGCCACCCCAAGTCACGGGCGGTCTCAGCCAAAGCGATGATCTTCGTACCCCAAGGCTCCGAATCCTTGCCGTGCGAAAAAATCAGCTGTCGCGTCATTGCGTTTTCTCGGTCGCGGCAAGCTCGCCTTGCCAGTTCGCACCGATCGGCAAAGCATTGCGCACGCGAGTCGCGCGCGCGACCACGGCGTCGAAGTTTTCGATGCCGCGCGACACGGCGAGTGGAACGCCTCGCGGCTCATGACTGACTCGCGAGACAGCAGCCCAGTCGATGCTGTCGCCCTGCGCCTTCAATCGCTTCTCGAGTCGCGCTGCGAGTGCACGAGTCAGCAACTTTTGTCTCGCCGTTTTCCAGTTGCGCGGGTCATCTTCGAGCACATCGAAGGCTTGCAGCAGCAACTGCCCTTCGTGCCAGCCGAAAACAAAAGGCTGATTGACGACCGTAACCTTCGTTCCTGGACCCACAAGGTCGTACAGGAACTCGACATCCTCAGGGAACAACCGAATGCATCCGTGACTGGAGCGCAGTCCGACGCCGGCGGGCTTGTTGGTACCGTGAATCAAATAGCCGGCCCAACCCAGATACATCGCGCGCGTTCCGAGCGGATTATCGGGCCCTGCCGGTACGACGGCAGGGAGGATTTCGCCGTTCTCGCGATGCTCGCGACGCACGCCCGGTCCCGGTCGCCAACTGGGGTTTTTGGCCATGCGCGTGATCCGGGTCGAACCGACGGGTGTGGCCCAACCGACTCGACCGATTCCGATCGGGAAGGTGTAGACGATGGGGTTTTCACCCTTCCCCACTTTCGGAAAATAATAGAGGCGCATCGCCGCCAAATTGATCACGACACCTTCGCGTGGCGCGTTCGGAAGCAAATGCTGGGTGGGCAACACGATCTCGCGTCCCTCGCCAGGCAACCAAGGATCCACGCCCGGATTGGAGCGTACGAGCTCTTCGTAGCCGACGTTGAAGCGTCGTGCGAGATCGACGAAGGTATCTTCGTGTTCGGCACGAGTGACTTGCACGGTGCCGATAAGATCGCTGCCTTCAGCCGGCAGCTCGAAACGATGCAAGCTCACCGCGTAAGGCAATGCCTCTTCCACCTTCGGTGGTGGCGCCACCCAGCTCGTCTCGCGCTCACGCTCGAGCGTGACGCAGCCGGTCAGCGCCAGCAGGCACAAACTCAAAGTCCAGCGAAGAACACGGTCAGACACTCGCATGGTCTGCGAGATTACAGCAGGATGGGGCGATTCGGCTGCTCGTTGCGATCGCCACCCTCGTGGGGGAAGTGTCGTGCCAGCAAAGCGGCGACGCCGTCGACACCCGCGATCGCGCCTTCACGAAAACGACCTGCACGAAAGTGTGTCTCCATTTCCTGACACACGGTCTGCCACTCGGCCTCGGAGACCTTCGATGCGATACCGCGATCCGCAATGATCTCGACATCGTGCTCGGCCATCAGCAGATAGATCAATACGCCATTGTTGTTGGCCGTATCCCAAACTCGATATTGAGAAAACACTTCGATGGCACGCTCGCGCGGTGTGCGGTCGGTCAGCAAAGCAGACACATCGAGTGCGGTCTCGATCACGAAACGAATCTCGCCCGCATGCCGCGCCTCGACCGTGGCGATGGCTGATTCGATGGCCGAGAGCGCGTGCGCCGGGAAGCGTCGACGCGTCACGAGGGGTGTGGCAAGCAGATTGGCCGTCCAACGTCGCAGATTCATAACGTGTTACCAGCGCCCCGAGGCGCCACCGCCACCAAAACCACCGCCACCACCACCGAAGCCCCCACCGAAACCGCCGCCACCGCCAAATCCTCCGCCACCAAAACCACCATCCCAACGACCACGGCGACCCCGGGCATTGAAAGCACTGGCCGGAATCACCCCAAGCACGAGGGTCAGGAAGAATGCGCCAAAGGCCGCTAGAGCCGCTGCGAACAACGCGGTCCCCGCAAGCCACACGACGGTACCGACGAGCCCACCGGTCGCCAGTGATCCGAAGAATCGCCCGAATACTTTGCGCAGTGCCGCACCCACGAAGAAAACGAGGATGAACAACAAGCCGAACAAGTCGCCGGTGGAATTGCCACCTTCGCCATTCCAGCTCGTTTGCGGTTCGGGTAACGGCTCACCGTCGGCCACTTGGATCATTCGCTCGACGCCCAATGCGATACCGCCCGGATAATTGCCTGCCCGAAATGCCGGCACGATGGACTCGTCGATGATGCGATTCGAGACGAGGTCCGTCAGCGCTCCTTCGAGCCCGCGCCCGACTTCAATGCGCACGCGTCGGTCATCGACAGCGACGAGCAGTAAGGCGCCATCGTCGACGCCTTGACGACCGAGCTTCCAAGCATCGACGACACGGATCGCGTACTGCTCGATTTCTTCGGGCGCGACGGTCGCCACGGTCAGCACGGCGATCTGAACGCCCTTGCGAGCCTCGAACGCCGCAAGGACCGACTCAAGCTCGGACTCTTGCTGTGCCGAGAGCACACCAGCCTGATCGGTCACCCGCGCTGTGAGCTCAGGTATCGGCTGCGGCTCGCCCTCGGCACGTGCCGATGACAAGCACGCCATTGCCGCGAGCACGCACGGCAACAGCGCCCAGCGCAGCCGAGAAACGCTTCGAATCACTGTGCCGGGGCGGGTGTGCCGAAATCGACCGTCGGGGCGGCCGAGATGGCCGCTTCATTCTCGACGGTGAAATTGGGCTTCACCTCGTAACTGAAGACCATCGCGGTCAGATTGGACGGGAAGCGCCGAATCGTACCGTTGTAGGCCTGTACTGCCGCAATGTAGCGATTACGGGCGACGGCGATCCGATTCTCCGTGCCTTCGAGTTGCGCCTGCAGATCGCGGAAGTTTTGATCGGACTTCAGCTGCGGATAGTTCTCGCTGATGGCAAGTAGCGTCTTGAGCGCACTCGTCAGCTCGCCCTGCACTTTCTGATAACGCTCGAGCGCGGCCGGATCATTGACGAGCTCTGGGGTGACCTGAATCGAGGTGGCCCGAGCACGTGCCTCGGTCACACCGACCAGCACTTTTTCTTCCTGCGCCGCAAAACCCTTCACGGTCTTGACGAGATTCGGAATCAAATCAGCACGCCGCTGATATTGGTTCACCACCTCAGACCATGACGCCTTCACGGCTTCGTCCTGCTCCTGGATGGTGTTGTAGCCGCAGCCGCCGAGCGCCAGTGACGCGACGGCGACGCCAGCGACGATCAGTCGTTTGAGTGTCGAATTCATGGGGAATATCCTCCGGGGCGATTACCAGATTTTCACTCTTTCGGCGGGCTCACGGTAGAGCCGATCGCCCGGTTTGACACCGAACGCCTCGTAAAATTCCGCCATGTTGGTAACCACACCGTTGCAGCGGTACTCACTCGGGCTATGCGAGTCGGTGATCAGTCGCGTACGCAGTTCGTCGTCGCGATACTTGCGGCGCCACACCTGCGCCCAGCCGAGAAAGAACCGCTGCGGTCCGGTAAACCCATCGATGATCGGCGCTTCCTTGCCGTTCAAGGAGATCAGGTATGCGCGATAAGCCACCGCAAGGCCCGACAAATCGCCGATGTTCTCTCCCAAGGTGAGATCACCGTTGATCGAGCGGTCAGCGATAGGCTTGTATTGACTGTACTGGGCAGCCAAACGACCTGCACGCTCGCGAAAGCGCACGTTGTCATCGAAAGTCCACCAGTCACGCAGATTGCCCTCGCCATCGTAACGACGCCCAGAGTCGTCGAAACCGTGGCTAAACTCGTGACCGATCACGCCACCGATACCGCCATAGTTCACGGCATCGTCCGCAAGCGGATCGAAGAACGGCGGCTGCAAGATAGCGGCCGGGAATACGATCTCGTTCATGGGCGGGCTGTAGTATGCATTGACCGTCTGCGGCGTCATGAACCACTCGTTTCGATCAACCGGTTGGTCGAGCCGCGATATCTGTCGTGCAAACTCGAATTCATTGACTCGACGCAGGTTACCGAGCAAATCTCCAGCGCTAATCTCGAGCTTCGAGTAGTCACGCCATTGGTCCGGATAACCGACCTTGACCGTGAAGCGCGCGAGTTTGCGCTTTGCTTCGAGCTTGGTATCGGCACTCATCCACTCGAGCTCGTCGATCTTGACCTCGAACGCTTGCCGCAAATTACCGACGAGCTGACGAATCCGCTCACGAGCTTCCGGGCGGAAGTTCTGCTCGACGTAGGCACGGCCCGCGATTTCACCAACGGTACGATCGAGCAAGTTCACGCCGCGACGCCAGCGGGGCTGCTGCTCCTGCACACCGCGCAAGGTACGTTCCCTGAAATCGAAACGGGCGGCATCGAAGGCGGCCGGCAGAAATGCCGCGCTACCATCGAGCAAACGAAAGCGGAAATAGGCGCGCCAGTCTTCAACGGGCACTTCGCGCACCAAGCGCGACGCTTCTCGCAGATAGCTCGGCTGGCGCACATCGACTGCCTGGATCTTCGCGGGATCGACACCGAGCCCTGCGACGAACGCGTTCCAATCGAGAGCGGGCGCGAGTGATCCCAGTTCCTGGATCGTCGTCTTGTTGTAAGTCTTGAGCGGATCGCGGTTCTCGACACGGGTCCAATGCTGCTTTGCAATCGCTGTCTCGACCGACAGAACGCGCAAAGCCTTGGCAGCAGGATCGGGTGTTCCCGACAAACTCAACAGTTGCTCGACGTAACGGACGAACGCCTCGCGGAATTTTCGATTGCGCTCGTCATCAGCGAGGTAGTACTCGCGATCGGGCATGGTCAAGCCGCTTTGTCCGATACCGGCGATGTAGCTCGATGAGTTCTTGCGGTCCTGACCAACGTAGAAACCGATAGGCGCTCCGCCACCCAAGCGCTGCGCGCGGCCGATGTATTCGAAGATCGCTCGGGCATCATCAATAGAATCGATGCGCGCCAACTCCTCCTTCAAAGGCGCAAGCCCTCGCTGCTCAATGCCCTGCTCGTCCATGTAGGCGGCATAGAGATCACCGAGCTTTTGCCGATCCGAGCCAGGCGTCTTTTGCGCATCAGCTGCGGCTGCCTCGGCGAGTGCTCGCAAGGCTGCGATCGCATCGTCCTCGAGTTTGCTGAAAGTGCCGTAGTTCGAGCGATCGGCCGGAATCTCAGTCTTGGTGAGCCAGGTACCACCGGCGAAACGATAGAGGTCATCCTGAGGTCGAACCGAGCGATCGAAGCCCGCAAGATCCAAACCTGAGCGCAAGGTTGATGTCGTGGTGGTGCTGGTGCTGGCGCTCAATGCTGCATCTGCAGCCCAAGTGACGGAAGCGCCCGCGCACGACAAGCCGAAGGCCCCAACGACTGCGATCCAATGCTGATGAAAACGCATCTGCCGATTCTCCGAAACCGTTCGAAAAGATCGACAGGTTACCTGTTTCCCGCGCCGTCGGTATGCTTGCGCCCGTGTCCCGATATCGCCCCCCAACCCGCCCAGGCTCGAAGTTCATCACGGCCGAGGGCCATGCCAGGCTCGCGGCGGAACTCGACCAACTGTGGCGCGTCGAGCGCCCCGCAGTCACGCGCGCGGTCAGCGAAGCCGCGGCTCAGGGAGATCGCTCGGAAAACGCCGAATACACTTACGGCAAGAAACGGTTGCGCGAGATCGACTCGCGGGTGCGCTTCCTGCGTAAGCGTCTCGAGGGCATGGTGGTGGTGTCAGCGCCACCCTCCGATTTGCAGCGGGTTTTCTTTGGCGCGTGGATCACGCTCGAGGACGATCAGGGCGCCGAGAGCTGCCATCGCATCGTGGGTCCAGACGAATTCGATCTCGCGCCTGGCTACATCAGCATGGATTCACCGCTTGCAAGAGCCCTGCTCGGCAAGCGCCTCGACGACGAGGTTCACGTCGAGACGCCGACAGGTCGGCGTCTCTTCGTGATCCTCGCGATCGATTACACGGGCGTCAAACCACCCGCACGTTCTTGAACTGCCACGGATCCTCGCGATCGAGATCTTCCGTGAACAAGCTCTCGCGGCCCGTGAGCGGATTCCAGTCGGTGAACTCGCCGACGACCGGGCCGAGATACGGCATGCAAATTTCGAGATTGCGGCGATAGTCCATATCGTCGGGCTCGACGATACCGCGCCGAGGGTTCTCCATCGCCCAGATCACGCCCGACAGGACGGATACACACACCTGCAAACTGGTTGCATTGTTGAACGGGCACAGCTTGCGAGCTTCGTCGATCGACAGTTGCGAACCATACCAGTAGGCATTTTTGGCATGGCCTGCCAACAGCACGCCCAGTTCGTCGATACCGCCCGAAGAGATTTCATCCATCAGGATGCGCTGATTGCTCTGCATGACGTAGTTGCGCCCGACGAATTCATGCACCGACAGAACCGCATCATCACAAGGATGGTAGGAGTAGTGCACCGTCGGTCGATAACTCACAGCATCGCTTTCTTTGACGGTCAGGTAGTCGGAAATTGAAATCGACTCGCCATGGGTGATCGCGAAAGCGTGGAAGTGTCCTGCCTTCGGAGTCCAGGTTCGAACGCGGGTCGCCGCGCCCGGGCGCGAGAGAAAAATGGAAGATCCGCGCCCGAAATCGTAGCGATTGCCGTCGGCCGGAAAATGCCGCTCGTGCGAACCCCAACCGAGTTCGCAGGGCTGACAGCCTTCGCTGACGAAACCATCGACCGACCAAGTATTGACGAACTCATCCACACGCTTACGAACGGGCGACACCTGCGTGTCCCGCTCGGCGATATGAATGACTTTCACGTCGAGCTTTTTCGCGAGCGCAGCCCAACCGTCACGCGAGGTCGGCTCATCGGTCTTCACGCCTGTCGCCGCCGCGATATCGAGCAAGGCTTTCTTGACGAAGTGGGACACGAGACCCGGATTCGCGCCGTGCGTCAGTACGGCAGTGGGGCCGCCCTTGCTGCCATCGCGCAAAGCGAGCGCCGCTTCACGCAGCGCGTAGTTGGTGCGACGCGCAGCCGGCACACTCTTGTCTGTGTAACCACCCGGCCAGGGCTCGATGCAGGTGTCGAGATACAACGCTCCGCGCTCTTGGCAAAACTGTACCAGCGCAATCGAAGAGACATCGACCGAGACATTGACGAGGAAATCACCCTCGCCAACGAGCGGCTCGAGCAAGGTACGCAAATTCTCCGGCTTGACGGGTTCGATGATGAACTTCACACCGAAGTGACGCGCCACTTCGATACCGCGCTCATCGGCAGAGACAATGGTGATGCGATCGGCGCTCGTGCCGATGTGTCGCATCATCAACGGCAAGACGCCTTGCCCGATGCTGCCAAAACCCACAAAAACGATACGGCCAGAAAAATTAACGTGAACCTTGTGATCGCTCATGATGCTCCTTGGAGAATGAAAAACGGCTGTTAGCCGATGCGCCAAGACGGTGGCACGGTTTGATCGTACCCCGGCAAGGATTCGATGCGCTGCAACCACCGGCCGAGGGCCGGGTAGTTTGCCTCGATTGGCAAGAAACGTCCCGCCAAATCTTGCGCTTCCGGTCGTGTCAGGGCACGACGGAGCAATTGGATCGCCGGGAAGATCACCATATCGATGGCGCTGTAGTCTTCGCCTACGATCCAATCGAAACGCGAGACGCGCATCTCGATGGTGCGCGCTTCCCGAGCCACGACGTGCATGGCGTCGGTCAAAGCATCACGCGACAAGGGGCGCTCTTCGTCAGCCGGGCTCGACGAGCCGAGCAGGGTTCGGCAAATGCCCATGATGTGCGGCTCGGTATACGCCTGAAACTCCTCGATCACGCGTAGGATGACCGCGGCCTCTTCGGGAGTTCGGCCGAAAATCGAGGGCTCGGGATACTTGCGGTCGAGGTAATAGAGCACGGCCACCGACTCGAACACCACGTAGCCGTCATCTTTGAGCACCGGAACCCGACCTCGCGGGTTCATGGCAAGCATCTGTGGCGATTTCTGCTCCTGAAACTCGAGCTGTAGCCGATGCCCTTGGAAAGGCAACCGCTTGTGCGCGAGCGCCAGCAGCACCCGCCACGAGTAAGGACAGCCGCTCGCCCAATAGAGATCAATCGCCATCGCGGGATTGTAACGGTAACGGTCTGGTCGGAGAATTCGCGCCTGCCCCCCCACGGAGGTCTCATGACACTTCGCACTTTGGTCGACGTCGACACCCTGGCCGCCCACTTGGACGATCCGCACTGGGTGGTGATCGACTGCCGTTTTGAGTTGACCCGCCCGACTTGGGGCGAAGCGGGCTTTGCCGCTGGGCACATTCCAGGCGCGCAATATGCGCACCTCGATCGCGATCTTGCCGCCCCGCCTACCGAAACCTCAGGGCGACACCCGCTGCCGGCGCCCGAAGCCTTCGCCGCGCTCGCGCGCCGATGGGGAATCAACAACGACACCCAAATTGTCGTGCACGACCAAGCGAGCGGTGTGTACGCCGCCCGGGCGTGGTGGTTATTCCGCTGGCTTGGGCACGAATCGGTTGCCGTGTTGCGTGGCGGGCTCGCCGCCTGGACGGCGAGTGCTCGCACGCTCACCACCGAAACGACCACACGCGCAGCTGGCAACTTCGTCGCGCGACCGCAGCAGAACTGGGTCGTGACGGTGGATGACGTTCTCGAATCCGTCGAATCACATCGCCTGCATGTCGTCGATGGGCGTGGTGCCGATCGATACGCCGGACAGAACGAAACCATGGATCCCGTCGCCGGGCATGTGCCCGGCGCGGTCAATCATCCCTTTGCGAGCAACTTCGCCGCTGACGGCACTTGGTTGCCCGAGGCGGAACTACGCGCCCGATGGGAGAAAACGCTACAAGGCCGCCCCGCGAACGAAGTCGTCACCATGTGCGGTTCGGGCGTCAGCGCATGCCTTAATCTGCTGGCACTCGAGACACTCGGTATCCACGGAGCTCGCCTCTACACCGGCTCATGGAGTGAGTGGGTTCGTGATCCATCGCGCCCGGTCGCTACAGGAGCTGCTGCATCTTGAACAAACCCGCCTGGTCGGTGACCGATTCGGTCGAGCTCTACCACGTCAACGCTTGGGGTCATGGTTACTTCGGCATCAACGATGCTGGCCATGTCACCGTGCGTCCTGAGCAAGTCCCCGGTCGCGAGATCGATTTATTTGAAGTTGTGCAGGGCCTGAAGGCCCGTGAATTGACGACACCCGTCGTCGTGCGCTTTTCAGGCATCCTCGCCCATCGCTTGCGCAAGTTGAACGAGGCGTTCGCACGCGCCATCGCCGAGAACGACTACCGCAACCGATATGCAGCCGTCTTTCCGATCAAGGTGAATCAGCAACGCCTCGTCGTCGAAGAGGTGTATCGCTATGGCGCTGAGTTCGGTTTCGGCCTAGAGGCTGGCAGTAAGCCGGAGCTGCTCGCCGTAATGGCGATGACCGAGAACTCACCGGACCGACTCATCGTCTGCAACGGCTTCAAGGACGATAGCTACATCGAGACCGCGATGCTCGCGACCAAACTCGGTCGCACGATCGTGCCGGTCGTCGAAAACTTCTCTGAACTTGATCTCATCCTCAAACACGCCGATCGCCTCGGCGTGAAGCCCAAGATCGGCATCCGCGTGAAGCTAGCGAGCGAAGGCTCCGGTCGCTGGCGTGATTCGGCCGGGGAGAAGTCGAAGTTCGGCCTCTTCATCACCGAAATCCTCGAAGCGGTGGAGGTGCTCAAGCAGCGTGGCATGCTCGATTGTCTGAAGCTCGTGCACTGCCATCCAGGCAGCCAACTGCAGGACATTCGTCGCGTCAAAGAAGCGATCAACGAGCTCGCGCACGTCTATGCTGAACTCAAGCTCCTCGGAGCGGGGCTCGAATATATCGATGTCGGTGGCGGTCTCGGCGTCGATTACGACGGGTCTGGCACCAACTACGCCTCGTCGATGAATTACGACATGCAGGAGTATGCGAGCGATGTGGTCTACCGCGTGGCCAGCGTCTGCAACGCACGGGGTATCGATCATCCGGTGATCGTCAGCGAATCGGGCCGCGCGATCGCCGCACATCACAGCGTGCTCATCTTCAATACGCTCGGCACTTCGGCGCTCGATCAGTTCCACGTCACGGGTCGCGAAGATCAGCAATACACCGATCGACCACTGCCGCAACCCGTGCAAGACCTGATCGGTGCTTATCGTGAGGTGAGTGACCGCACGCTCGTGGAGTGCTGGCACGATGCGCTCACGGCTCGCGAACAGTGTCTACAAATGTTCAAACTCGGTTTGTTGTCGCTCGAGTTTCGTGGCTTGGCCGAGCGCCTCTACTGGGCAACCTGCGCCAAAATTCGCGACCATGCGCGCAAGCTCGAAGAGACTCCCGAGGAACTCGAAGATCTCGAGAACATTTTGTCCGACATCTATTTCTGCAACATGTCGGTGTTCCAATCGCTGCCGGATAGCTGGGCGATCGATCAACTCTTTCCGATCATGCCCATTCACCGTCTGGAGGAATGCCCACAGCGTCGCGCCGTCCTCGCCGACATCACCTGCGACTCGGATGGCAAGATCGATCGTTTCGTGAGTCACCGCGAAGTAAAGCGCACGCTCGAACTACACGACTATCGGATCGGCGAAGAGTACTACCTCGCCGCGTTCTTAGTCGGCGCATACCAAGAGACGTTGGGCGATCTGCATAACCTCTTCGGTGATACCCATGTGGTGCACATCCGACTCGCCGACGATGGCACTTGGTGCATCGACGAGGTGGTCATGGGCGACACCGCCAATCGAGTGCTCGAATATATGGAGTACGATGTGGCCGAGCTATACCCGGCGCTCGCTCGCGATTGCGAACGTGCCATTCGCGATGGCCGCATGACAGTAGCCGAGAGTCAGGCGCTCAAGCGATTTTATGAAGGCGAGCTCAACGGCTACGCTTATCTGGAGTGATGTCGATGTCTGCGCATGCCAAAGAGAGCCGAGACTTCCGCAGTTATCACGCTTTTCTGCGTGCCGCTCGAAACTACATGGAAGGCCCTCTGGTCGGACAGATGCACGACTCCTACGAGCGCGCCTGCGAACAGCGCGGCTTGACCGGGGAAAGAGCGCCGAAAGATTGGCGGGCGGCCGAGGCCGTTCTCGACGATCTGCCTGAGTTCCAGCTCTACAACTGGGCGTATCGCAATCTGCAGCGCTTCAAATATCACCGCCCGCATCTTGGCATCTTCGCTCTACTCGAATCGCAGCGTGATCGTCTGGTGCACGAACTGAACGAGAGTGCAGCCACAGCCTCGGATCAGTTGCGACTCAACCCAGATCTGACCCTGCCCGAATATTTTCGCTTCGTGCCATTCCACCAGCATACTGGCGGTGTAGCGCATGACGATCTCGATGGCTTGGCCTACGAGATCGGACGTCGCACGACGGTGCCCGCGCACGCAGACCCGAACGGCATTTATCACATCCTCTTCGATTCATTACCCGAGCGTCGCTACGAGCGTGTGCTCGATTGGGGTACGGGGCATGGCGCTGCGCTCGTCACGTGGCAGCAACGCAATCCGCAATCGGAGTGTCACGGTGTCGATCTGTCGGCGCCCTGCTTGAAGGTCGCACATCAACGCGCGCTCGAGCACGGATTCCGCTTCTACCTCTCGCAGCAAGATCTCGAACACCTCGACTATCCGGACAATCACTTCGATCTCGTGTTCTTCAATTTCATGTTGCACGAGTTACCGCCGGCTCATACGCCGGCACTGCTGCGCGAGGTCGTCCGAGTGCTCAAACCCGGCGGCATCTTCGCGGGTCACGAGTTCCATTTGCGCCCTGGCGATCCGTTTCAGAACGTATTGCAGCGATCGCACGCGTGGACCAATAACGAAACGTATTCGACGCCCTGGTATGACACGCCGATCGAGACTTGGGCAAAACAAGCCGGCTTCAGTCGCACCTCGATCACACCGTTCGAGCGCCTGAATCGATCGGTCAAACGACCGGGTCGCGCACCGATCAATGCCAATCACTGGAATCTCTACGTCTTCGAGAAATGAGCGACCAAAGATGAGCCAGTTCAAATCATCCCTGCAGGGCCCCGTCACCGACACCGAGCCGGATTTCCTGCACGATGTTCCGATGGACAACGCCGTCGGCGCCATCATGGCACTGACCGCCGAGGTCTACCTGCTACGCGAGCGTCTCGCTACGCTCGAAACGGAGCTCGCCAGTCGCCAAGTACTACCCGCCGATGCGGTCGAAAAGCATGTCGACACGCCGGAACAGGCCTCGGTCCGCGCGGCCGATCTCGCGGCCTACACGGAACGAATCATGTCGGAGCTCATTCGTGATCGCGTGCCGGTCTCTCGTATCGATCCTGGCGTCACCAAGTATCTGAAACACGATTAGTCGGTATGATCGTCGGCGTCCTTTCTTTGGGAGACGCCAGATGATTCGTAATCGTTCACTCGCCGCGCTGTCTGCCTTGGCAGCGGCTGTCGCGATCAGCCTCACCGGCCCCGCTGCGCTCGGCGCAGTCAAGGCCAAAAAAATCGACCTTGCCACCCCCGAGGGGGTAAATCTGGTCGGTCGCAAGATCCAGTGCGGTGCCGTCGATAACACGCCCACGATCTATTACTTCCACGGCGAGGGCTTCGCCCGCGTACCCGGCGAAGCGGACCGCAAACTGTTCGACGTCGAGGGCTACAACGTCCGCCAGTGCGTCACGGTCAATGATCCGCAGCGAGGCACCGGCTGGCGTCTCGTTTCGCGTGAGTTGCTGCTGTATGTCGACCCGGCGACGGGCGAACTGCTGCGCGAATGGAAGAACCCCTGGACCGGCGCCACCGTCAAGGTGTTGCAGACGGCCAACGATCCAGTCAATCAACGCCCCGTGTTTCCGATCGGTGCCGATGGCAAACCGGCGACATGGCCGGGCACCATCAACGGCAAGACTTGGTGGAACACCATCACGGTACCGTTGTTCTACAAGAACCCGCTCGCAGGTGAGTACCAAAAGAACATCGGCGGCTTCTATCACGCCACCGAGATGTTCAATTTCTTCGGCAATATCGACGAGTTGCTCGATCCGAAGAACACCAATCCGGCGGTCGAAGTGGGCTGGGTCCGCATGGCCGACTGGCTCCCCTGGATGGAAATGAGCGGCCGCGCCGGCCTCATCTACATCCACGCGGCGGGTCGCAAGCTCGACAACTACGAGCAGCTCTCGCCGGTAATGCGCAAGGCGATCGAAACGGAGTACCCGGAATATCGCACCCCGCCCCCGGGTGACGACAGCCGCCCGAACGAAACCAGCTGGACGTATTTCAAAAAGAAGTTTCCGCCTGCGAGTGCCCCCGCCGGAGCCGCCAAAGGCGGTCATTGATTCCGCGCGGTTTACTTGGCTGATGGCCGAGTAGTAGCATCGGTTCGCCTGCCGTGGCTTTCGGGCTGCGGCAGGCGAATGTTCAAGCGATCCGTCTAAGATTGATTTCTAAGAGACGATTGAATGACAACGATCTACGTGGGCAACCTGCCCTTTTCCGCTAATGAAGCTGATGTCCGTGTGCTGTTCGAGCGCTACGGCAAAGTCGATTCGGTCAAACTCGTCAACGACCGCGAAACCGGGCGCCCTCGTGGCTTCGGCTTCGTCGACATGCCGTCTTCGGATGCCCAAGCGGCGATCAGCGCCCTCAACGGTTACGAGATGAACGGCCGGGCTCTGCGCATCAATGAAGCGCAGGAGCGGGCGCCGCGCGGCCCCCGCCCCGGTGGCGGTGGCGGCGGCTACCGCCGCTGACCCGAAGCGGACGCATCCGTTCCGATACTTTGAACGATGCCGGCACTCCGGCATCGATACCCCTGTTTTAACTTGAAGGATCGTCCGGATGCCGCCCCGCTACCCCGCCCAACCGAAACATCTCACCGCTTTGAAATTGCCGGTCCCGTCGCGCCGAAAGCTGCCGTCGGATCTCAAAAAATATTTCGACATCTGCGATGAGAAGATCGGCTTCTTGCCGAACGTGCTGCACGCCTACAGCTTTGATGAAGCGAAGTTGCGCTCCTTCATCGCGATGTACAACGATCTGATGCTCGAGGACTCACCACTGACGAAGCTCGAGCGTGAGATGATTGCAGTCGTCGTGTCAGCAGCCAATCGTTGTTATTACTGCTTGGTCGCGCATGGCCAAGCGGTACGCGAAATGTCGGGCGATGCCTCGCTCGGCGAAATGCTGGTGATGAACTATCGCGTCGCGCGCGTCTCCAAGCGGCAACGCGTCATGCTCGACTTCGCGCATCGCTTGACGACCAACCCTGCGGAGGTTGGTGAAGAAGCGCGCCAGCAACTTCGTAAAGCCGGCTGGTCCGATCGAGCCATCTGGGATATCGCCTCCATCACCGGTTTTTTCAACATGACCAACCGCCTCGCCACGGCCACCGACATGATGCCGAATGAGGAGTACCACGAGCGCTCGCGCGGATGACGGCCCTCATCGCACGGCGCGAAGTCTTCCGCGGCAAGATCACCCATCTCACCGTCGATACGGTCGATCTACCAAATGGACACCGAGCCGATCTCGAGATCCTGCATCACCCAGGCGGTGCCGCCATCGTCGCCATCGACGATCAAGATCGCGTCTGTCTGCTGCATCAGTTTCGCCATGCAGCCGGCGGCTACGTTTGGGAACTGCCCGCAGGAAAGCTAGAGCCCGACGAGCCACCCGAGCTCACCGCCCACCGCGAACTCATCGAAGAAGCGGGCGTCGCCGCATCGAGTTGGTGCTCGCTCGGCATTTCTTTGAGTTCGCCCGGGGTCTTCACCGAGCGTATCCATCTCTACCTCGCGACGAACCTCACTCCGACGCCGGATGCGCGCGAGGCGGCCGAGGTTTTCGAAGTGCATTGGGTGGATTTCAAGAGCGCCGTAGAACGCGTCTTGCGCGGCGAAATCGAGGATTCCAAAACCGGTATGGGACTGCTACGCGCCTGGCATGCCCGCGGAGAAAAACTATGACGATGACGAAAGCCACGATGAAAGCCCTGATGAGCGACCAAGCAGGCGGGCCGGATAGCCTCGTGCTGCGCGAGATTCCAGTACCCGTTCCCGGCGCCCATGAAGTTCGCATCGTCGTCAAAGCCTGCGGCATCAATTACCCCGATGCGCTCATCATCGAGGACAAATATCAATTCAAGCCGCCCCGGCCCTTCGCACCCGGTCTCGAGACCGCAGGGATCGTCGAAGCGCTAGGCCCAGAAGTCACCACGCTCAAGGTTGGCGACCACGTGATCGCTCACACGAGTCATGGCGGCCTTGCCGAAAAACTCGTCACTCACGAGCGTAACTGCACCCCGATCCCGATCGACATGCCCTTCGATGAGGCAGCCGGGTTGCTCGTCACCTACTCAACTTCGTTGCATGCACTGCAAGATCGCGCGCATCTGCGCGCCGGTGAAACGCTGCTAGTACTCGGTGCCGCCGGTGGCGTCGGTCTTGCCGCCGTGGAGCTCGGCAAGGCCATGGGCGCCAAAGTCATTGCCGCCGTTTCTTCAGAAGATAAGGCTACGGTGACGCGCGAACACGGCGCAGACGTGACTCTCGTCTACCCTCGCGAAATCACGGACGCCAAGTCTTTGGCTGCACAGTTCAAAGAGGCTTGCGGCAAACACGGCGCCGATGTGATCTATGACGCCGTCGGCGGCGATTACGCCGAGGCCGCATTACGCGCCATCGCCTGGCAAGGGCGTTTTTTGGTGGTTGGCTTCCCTGCTGGGATACCGAAGATCCCGCTCAATCTACCGCTGCTCAAAGGCTGCGATATTTGCGGCGTGTTCTGGGGTGCCTTCGCGGAACGAGATACGGCGGCGCATCAACGCATCATGCAATCTTTGCTCGAGCGCTATCAGGCAGGCCAAATCCGCCCACGAATTTCAGATCGATTTTCTTTGCCACAGGGTGGTGAGGCGATCAAAAAATTATTGCGGCGTGAAGCCATCGGCAAGATCGTGGTGACATGTACAGCCTGATGTTTGCAGGGTTCGCGGTCGCGCAGCTGGCGCTTTTCGTCTGGCTGCTACGACTGACGCGAACCCACCGTCTCGCTGCAGGCTATGTTTTGCTCGTTCCGCAGTTTTTCCTGATCTGGGACAACGCCCGGGTCGCACTTGGCATCCTGATCGGTTTCGGCGACTTCCTGTACGCCATCACTTGGCCGGCGTTCTGGGCGCATTGGCTATCAGGCTGCTGGCTGATCATCGCGAGCGGCTCTATCTTGCGGCTCGCTGACATTCCGTGGGCTAAATCTCGCTGGGTCATGGGCAGCTTTTGCGTGCTGGCAACCGCCCTAATCGTTCACGATCTACCGCTGTTTTGGACCAAAGAAATTTATCCGGTCTGCGAGTACGATCTGATCCGCTACGCCGGATCTGTCTCCGAAACGACACGTTGCACGCCCGATCAAGCACTGGTGCGTAGCGAGCCGCCGATTGCACCGATCGTGACCTGCTTCGTCGTGATCCTCTCGGGGCTCGTGATGTGGCGAAAACGCGGCCTGCCATGGATGGCCATCGGTGGTGTCGTCATGCTGCTCACCGCAGCCATCCCAGCACTCAATCGACATCGCCTCGACAACCTCGGCGAAGTATTCATCCAAGGCGGGGCTATCGTGACCCTGTGGTTGTTGACTCGTCGAGCCAGTCCACAAGCTCAAGCAGATTCGATACCTCAAGATCCGCCGCCGGCGACAAATCCGCAGGCCAAGGCGTCTCCCGCCGGTTGATCCACACGCTGCGACAACCGGCAGCGCGAGATCCCATCACGTCGAGTCGCGGCTCGTCACCCACGTACAGTATTTGCTCGGGCCGTAGCCCGAGCGAATCAGCCACTGCGAGAAAAGCTTCGGGCTTGGGCTTGGCATGACCCACCTTCTCTGCATTGAGCGTGACGACGAAGTGTCCACCGATTCCGATGCGATGCACATCGGCGTTACCGTTCGAAAAGGTCGCTAGCGGATAGCGTCCAGACAGCCGCTCGAGTGCCGGCAACACGTCGTCGAAAAAGGTCACGTCGTGACGCGCATCTATGAAGACAGCAAAGGCCTCATCGGCGATCGTCGGGTCGTGTTCATGTTCGAGCGCGAAGCGTCGCAGGGCCTCCGTGCGCAACCAGGTCATGTCGTGCGCGCGATCAGGTCGCTCTTGCACCAACGCCATGCGCCGCGCGTAGAGATCCTCCGATGCGAAGCGCGCACCGAGCACCGGATGCTTCTCCCGCAAAAAGGCGGCCATTCGCGTCTCTGCGCGTTGCAGCACCGGTCGCACCTCCCAGAAGGTGTCGTCGAGATCGAAACAAATGGCGCGCACGCTAGGAGGCATCGGAAAGCCGCGGATGTACAATCGGGCGCTCGTTTTACCGGTATCGCTCCTGGAGCACAACCATGCGACTGAACTGGACTGCCCTGCCCCTGCTGGGTCTCGCGCTGCTGGCCACCTCGGCTGTTGCTTCGAACTCACCCAAGCCCTTTTCGCCTGACGATCTCGTGCGGCTCGCCCGCGTCTCGGATCCGCAGGTTTCGCCCGATGGCAAGCAGGTGGTGTTCGCGTTGCGCGAGACCGATATTGAAGCGAACCGCGGCAAAGTCGATCTTTGGTTGCTCAATTTGACGGAAGATCGCCCTGTCTCACGCCGTCTCACTCAGCACCCGGCGAGCGACTCTTCGGGGCGTTGGGCACCGGATGGTCGCGGCATCTATTTTCTCTCGAGCCGCAGTGGCTCGTCGCAGGTTTGGCATATCAGTCTCGAAGGCGGCGAAGCGCAGCAGGTGACTTCATTACCGCTCGATGTGGGTTCGTTCGAGGTGTCGCCGCGCGGCGATCGTATCGCTGTGTCGATGGAAGTGTTCCCCGACTGCGTCGAGATCAAATGTACGACGGATCGATTGGCCGAGCGTAAAAAAGACAAAGCCTCAGCACAGAGCTATGACGCGCTCTTCGTCCGTCATTGGGATACATGGAACGATGGCACGCTATCGCGCCTCTTCACCGCCGCGCTCGGCAGCGATCGCAAGGTCGGTGAATTCAAACTGGTCTCGGGCGCCGTACGTGGCCATGTGCCCTCGAAGCCTTTCGGCGGCGAGGAGGATTACACCTTCAGCCCCGACGGCAAGCGCATCGTATTCTCGGCGCGTATTGCCGACGCAAAGGAACCCTGGTCGACTAATTTTGATCTCTATGAAGTTGCTGCAGATGGCGCTGGCGAGACGCGCAACCTGACAGCCGACAATCCGGCGTGGGACGCACAGCCCATGTTTTTGGCTAACGGCGATCTCGCGTGGCTCGCAATGTCGCGTCCGGGCTTCGAGGCCGATCGATACGTCGTGATGCTGCGCAGCAGCGAAGATGGCAAGGCACGTGCGCTCACGGCCGACTGGGATCGCTCGGTCGTTCATATCGCAGCGAGTTTCGATGGTCGTAAGCTCATCGCCACTGCCGACGACGTCGGTCAGACCGCGCTCGTCGAAATCGACCCGAAGTCGGGCTATCGCCAGCGTTTACTCGGCAATGGTCAGGTACAAGGCTATTCACCCACGCGCGATGGCGTCGTGATTGCCTGGGCCTCGCTCGGCTCGCCGCCGGATTTGTATCTCGTGTCGAAGGCGCCGAAGTCGACCAGCTCGCGTGCCACCGTGCTGCCTACGCCGAAGCCGCTGACAGCCGTCAACCAAGCGTTGATCGCCGAGCGACAGTTCGGCGAATTCGAGCAGTTCTCGTTCAAAGGTTGGAACGACGAAACAGTCTACGGCTACGTGATGAAGCCAGCCGGCTTTGAACGCGGCAAGAAGTACCCCATCGCCTTCATCGTGCACGGCGGACCGCAGGTCAGTTTCTCGAACCAATGGTCATGGCGCTGGAATCCGCAGGTCTACGCGGGTGCAGGCTATGCCGTCGTATTCATCGACTTCCATGGTTCGCCGGGATACGGCCAGGCATTCACCGACTCGATCAGTCAGGACTGGGGTGGCAAGCCACTCGTCGATCTGCAAAAGGGTCTCGATGCCGCACTCGGTCGCTATGACTGGCTCGACGGCGCCCGTGCATGTTCACTCGGCGCTTCTTATGGCGGGTTCATGCAGAACTGGATCGCCGGTAACTGGCCTGATCGGTTCCAGTGCATCGTCAACCACGCAGGCATCTTTGATCAGCGCACGATGTACTACACCACCGAGGAACTCTGGTTCACCGAGTGGGAAAATGGCGGGCCGTATTACCTCACACCGAAGATCCATGAGAAGTTCAACCCCGCGGACCACGTGACGAAGTGGCGCACGCCGATGCTCGTGATCCACGGCGCGCTCGACTACCGCGTGCCCTACTCGCAGGGTCTTGCGACCTTCACGGCGCTACAGCGGCAAGGTATTCCGAGTCGCTTCGTTTTCTTCCCGGATGAGAACCACTGGATACTCAAGCCCGCCAACAGCCTTCGTTGGCACTCGGAAGTGCTCAACTGGTTGGATCAACATTTGAAGGTTACACGTACCCCGCCCGCCACTCCGCCTGGTAATTGAGGCCGAGCGAGACGATGCGTTGCAGTAGCTCGGGATAGCTGATGCCCGCCGAGAGCGCTGAGCGCGCGTAATCCTCGGCCTCGGCGAGGCAAGGATTGGCGTTCGCTTCGAGCACGAAGATTTCACCATCGGGCCGCACGCGAAAATCCATGCGTGCATAGCCCGAGAGACCGAGGCTGCGATAGATACGTCTTGCGAGCTTGTCGAGCCTCGCCTCGAGCGCGGGCGAGAGCTCCGTTGCCGCCGAGCGCGTGATGCCATGCTTGGCTTGGTAGCGCCGATCCCACTTCACCTTGCGCGTGGCGATCGTGGCTTGGTTGTCGCCCATCGAGCCGAAGTGCATCTCCCACACCGGCAAGCGCGTCAGTCGATCATTGCCGAGCACGCCGACATACAACTCGCGGCCGGCGATGTACTCCTCGACGAGCGCATCCGTCTTGACCTGCTCGTGCATGAACGCAATGCGATCGCGTAATTGCTCGGGCGTCTCGACGACCGAGGCCTGCGCTATACCGAGCGATGCATCTTCGGTTGCCGATTTGACGAACAGCGGGTAGCGCAGCTTGGAGGGCAAGCGAACCACTCGGCCTTTGGGAAAGACGGCAAACTGAGGCGTTGGGATGCGGTGATAGTGCAGTAGTTGTTTCGAGAGTGGCTTGTCGCGCGAGAGCAGTAACCCGCGCGGATTACAGCCGGTATACGGCTGCTCCAACAGCTCGAGGAACGCCACGACATGTTGATCGTAAGTGACCACGCCGTTGAATTCCTCAAGTAGATTGAAAACGATATCGGGCTTCCACTCGGCGATCTCACTGCGCAACGCAGTCAGACTGTCGAGCACACCAAGACATCGCACGTCATGACCCATGGCGCGTAGATGCGTGATGACATCGTATTCCGTGCGCCACTCGTCGATCTGCTGATCGGTATAGCCCTCGGTGCTCGCCGGAGGCATCAGGCTCTCGTGAACGACCACCAAAATCTTCAAAGACTTCATCGATCCATCACCACGTCAATTTCGACCCACGAGGACGGCGGCAAGCAGCGCATCCGCGCGACGCTCGATCAATTCGCGTTCCGCCAACGACTCGAGCCACGCGGCAGGAAGACCGCTTGCCCCATAGTGAGCGCCGGCGAGCTGACCACACAATGCGCCAAGCACGTCGGAGTCGCCACCCTGATTGATCGCCTCGAGTACGGCATCCTTCCACGTCGCCGTACTGCAAAAAGACATCGTTGCCAGATTAAGCGAGCGACCCGCATCGGTCTGCGGCCACTGACTGTGGGTGATTTGCTCGCACAGCGCCGCATGTGTCGCGCCATGCAACGCCGACCGTAAGATCAAAGAGAACTTTTGCGCCTGCTGCAGAGTCGAGTCCTGATGACTCGTAATCTGGACCGCAGCCGTGACATCTCGTGCGAGCGCATCGACATCACCGGCCAGATGCCACACCACGAGCGGCGCCAAACGGGTGAGCGCATCGCTACCGTCAGGTAAGGCCATGTCAGGTACGCCATCGACCAGCGTACGACTGACGGCCGCAGTGATACCGAGACACTCACCGGTCGCACTGTGTTCGCCTCGCTGCTGCCAGCGACGCAGCTGTTCGAGCTGGTTGACGGAATCGAAGCCGCCGCAATCGAGCAAGCTCGTCGCTACGCACAGCATGATGGCCGTCTCGTCAGCCCATGCACCGCGCCGCAGATCGAAGGGGCCGCCGCCGAAGAGATCTCGTACCGGCGAAAAACTGCCCGCGCGACGCAGCTGCGTCGGTATCGACGCAGATTCACCGAGAGCAAGACCGAGCAACGTACCTCGGATGCGATCTCGCCAGCGCAATACGATCTGAGCGCTCGACGAGTCGAGCCAATCGAAGCCCTCGTCCGTCATCCGTTGTGCTTGGCGCCCAGAGCCGCAAAGTCGAACAGGTTGGGATCGGCCAAATGACTCGGCTCAACGGAACGCAGAGCCGAAAAAATCGACTCGGTTCGCCCGGGGTACTCACGCTCCCAAGCCTGCAGCATCTGCTTGATCTGGCGTCGTTGGGCGTTTTCCTGCGAACCACACAACGTGCAAGGGATGATCGGGAACTGCCGCGCGCGCGCATAACGCTCGATATCCCGTTCAGGCACATAGGCAAGCGGACGTATCACGATATGCCTGCCATCCTCAGACTGCAGTTTCGGTGGCATTGCCTTGAGACGCCCACCGAAAAAGAGATTCAGAAACATCGTCTCGACGATATCGTCGCGATGGTGACCGAGTGCGACCTTGGTCACGCCGTTCTCGGCCGCCCAGCGATAGAGGGCACCGCGGCGCAATCGCGAGCACAACCCACACATCGTCTTGCCTTCGGGAATCACACGCTTGACCACCGAATAGGTGTCTTGCTCGATGATGTGAAACGGCACGCCGAGAGCCTGCAGATACTCAGGCAAGACATGTTCCGGAAAACCGGGCTGCTTTTGGTCGAGATTGACGGCAACGAGCTCGAAACGCACCGGCGCACTGCGCTGTAGCGATAACAAGATGTCGAGTAGCGTGTAGGAATCTTTGCCACCCGATAGACAGACCATGACCTTATCGCCCTCGGCGATCATGGCGTAGTCCTCGATCGCCTTACCGACAAGGCCGCGCAGCTGCGCCTGCAACTTGCGAAAAGTGCTCGATGTTTTTGCCGACGGCAGCGCCGGAATCGGCACGGTCGTGACCTGCGCCTCCATCAAATCGACTGCGCCCCCATCACGATCAAGCAAATGCAACTGCCAAAACCGACGAGCCATACCAGCGATCGCAAGGTTGCGAGGTCAGCGAGATAGCAAACGAGATAAGCCACTCGCGCAGCGGCGAAGATGGCGGCGATCAATCCCAGCGTTTCGAGCGGCACGTTGCCGATGAAGGCGGCAACCAGCGCGGCCACATAGACGGCTAGGGCTTCCCAAGAATTCTGCTGCGCTGCATAGGCACGCGCTCGATAGCCTTGCTGCTTTGCTTGCCAGTCACGCGGATTGCGATTGTCGTAGCGACCGGGACCGACTTTGGCGATACCAGCACATACGATCGGCATCAAGGCAGCGAGCAACAACGTCCAGAGGGCAATAGCCATGGGCAACTCCTAACGTGGAGAGAGATTCTGAGAAAGCGAGCATACCATCGCACTAGCCGGGTCTGACCGACTCCCAGACCAACATCGCTCGCTTACGATCGACGCCCCAATGGAATCCACCAAGTCCGCCATCAGCCCGAACGACATGATGGCAAGGGACGAGCCATCCGATGCGATTACTCCCGACGGCCGTCCCGACCGCACGCGAGGCATTCGGTTTCGACATGGCTGATGCGAGCTCGCCGTAAGTGACCGTCTCGCCAGAGTCGCGCGCTACGAGCGCCCGCCAAACGTCGAGCTGGAAGGCGCTGCCGACCAGATGCAGCGCTAGACCTGGACCCTCGAATACGGCAGCTGCTTTGCTCAACGCTACGACGTCGTCTCGCTCGAACCGCGCAGCGACCCATCGCTCCTTCAATAATCGAAGAGGATCTTGTGCATGTTCAAAGAATTCTAGATGGCACAAACCCAAGTCGGTCCAGGCAATCACGCAATCGCCGAAGGGGGAGCGACTGCAGCCCCAATTCAGCAAGCCGCACCAATGCCGGGCGTCGGCGACCTGTAACTGCAAATCAACAATGCAATGTCGCAAGCGATCCTGCCCACGTAGTTGCAAAGCATGGGCTGCCGCAAAAAGACGATCTTGGCCGATCAGACCCTCTTCATCTCCGACAACCTCGCAGGCATTCAACAGCAGATCGAGTTCGACGCCCGACCAGTCGAGAAAGTGGCGGCGTAGGCGCGCCTGACTCAGTCCCGTCACGCTTGCAACGCGCGAGAGTGAAGGCACTGCCGGTCGTGGCTGCGCCAACACGGCAAGCGTCTGCGCGATGCTTGTGAACATCGCAGCATTGCAAAAATGGGATTTGCTCAATAAATCGCGGCGCGCCACGAGGGCCAGGTCGCCGCCAGCCAGCCCACCGCCACGGATCCGGCAACGAGCACGACAACGGTCATGATGAGAAGAATTCTGCGCCGCGTCAGTGCGCCGTTGGCACCAGCCATCAGATCAGCGCAACTTCAAGACGCCCTTCTCGTCGAAGGGTACGGTGCGTAGCGCGCCACGCTCGAGTCGCACTTGGCCGCGCAGACGATATTCAACTTGATTGAGCGAAGCGCCTGTTGCGCGCGCCTTTTCGACAAGCTTGAGCAACGTACCGGCGAGGTTGGCGGTCACGAGCATGTCGAATTCCGCTGCACCTTTAGCCGGCACTACGAAGCTGCTGCCAGAGAGGCCGTGGCCAAGTGGCTCACCACCCAATTCGATGGTGTACGTCACGCTTCGCACCGCGAGCTCGAGATCATTGGGGTTCTGAACCTTCATGCGCGCCTTGATGCGCTGCTCGAATAGGTCACCCTTGACGAGATCGACCGAGACGATCGACAGATCGGGCGCCTGCAGCTTCGGACCGAGCGCCGAACAGCCTGCGACCATGACCGCGACGGTCACGGCGAGCATCAAGCGGAACCAACGGAAGTGACGAAGCATTCACCGCATCTTAACCAACATTTGCAAGGGACCAACATCCGTGGCGCCCCGTCACAACCCGTCTTAATCGCTCCGTATCGATCGGCAACTGACTACTACTTGACGTTCTATATTGTTTACTTCACAGTACTGGCCAATGAACGATAGCCACGCCAAAAAGTTCCAGAAGGACCTAAACGCCGGCCTGGTGGCGCTCGTCCTGCTCGCCGTCCTCGCGGCCACCGACGAGGACGCCTACGGTTACGACATCGCCAAGCGCCTCCAACCACCCGAAGGTGGCGAGCCCCTGTTCAAGGAAGGAACCATTTACCCCGTGCTGCGCTCGCTCTCAGCCTCGGGCTGGCTCTCCAGTCGCATCGTGCCCTCTTACTCAGGCCCGCCGCGCCGCTATTACCGCATCACTCCGGAAGGACGAGCCGTATTGGCCGACTGGATGGCGGCCTGGACCCATACCCGCGACTTCGTCGACCACTTCACTCGCGCGGCGGCCCCGCCGCAATCACCCTCAGGATCGGCAACATGACCTCCTCTGCCCCCGCCTCGATCACGGAGTACCTGCAAGCATTGCGCGTCGCGCTGAACGGCGCCGACCCAGCACTGATCCAGGATGCGCTTTACGACGCCGAGCAACATCTTCGAGCCGAAGTCGCAGCGAAATCGACCTCGCTCGAAAGCGAGGTGCTTGCCGAGATCGTCAAAAGCTATGGCGCTCCCGATGAGGTAGCGGCCGCCTACCTCGAGACGGAGTCGCGAGTACAAGCGGCGATGGCGACACCCGCACCGAGCCGTCACTTTGCGAAAGCCGACATCCGCGGATCCACCGGGCCTGGCATCGGGCGACGCTTCTTTGGTG
>JACCDW011832560.1_pt1 | contig 30537 bp, 20 predicted proteins | sample 7449781 | NCBI WGS metagenome assembly JACCDW01 (sample SAMN15323449, study PRJNA562643) | freshwater metagenome | isolation source: river surface water | place: USA:Blue River Watershed | collected 2017-08-18
CGATTGGGCCGATTGGACCAATAGGTCCGATAGGTCCCTGTGGTCCTGATGGACCGCCTGGTCCGATTGGGCCGATAGGACCTTGTGGTCCTGTTGGACCTGAAACTGTAGATGCGTTACCAATGGGGCCGATTGGACCCTGTGGACCGGATGGGCCGATTGGGCCGATAGGTCCTTGTGGGCCAGATGGACCGAGAGGTCCAATTGGACCCTGTGGACCGGATGGGCCGATTGGACCCTGTGGACCGATTGGACCGATTGGACCCTGTGGACCGATGGGACCAATTGGACCTTGTGGGCCATAAACTGCTGGTATATTTGCAGTTGTAACATCTGTTAGACGACCAGAAGAATCGTAACGAATTACAGGTATAACTGTTGAACTACCAGCAGTTCCAGGTGTTATAACATTTGTTGCCAAATCAAGCGTGACAGCATTTGTTCCTGAACTGATAATATTGCCTGTTGAACCGAATACATTAGTTACTGAACCAGCAACTGCACCGGCCGCAATTGTATATGCGGTGTTTGCTGCCACATATGCTGTTTGTGCTCTAGTGTATGCGGAGTTTGCTGCCACATATGAAGTCTGTGCATTTGTGTATGATGTATTTGCGGCTATATAAGCTGTCTGTGCATTTGTGTATGATGTATTTGCAGCCGTCCAAGCAGTTTGAGCAGATGAAGCATTAGTTGTAAAGCCGGAGTTTGCCGCCGAATAAGCTGTTTGAGCTTGTGTGTATGCTGAGTTGGCAGCCACATATGCGGTTTGTGCATTTGTGTATGCAGTATTACCTGCTGTCCAAGCAGTCTGTGCAGAATCCGCAATCGTACATGCACCAGCAAGAGACAAGGCCAATGTAATGCTTTGTGAATTTGTGGCATTACTTAGTTGGACTATACCTGCATTGTTTACGTTTGCTGTATATTTTTCGGTAACAATTCTATGATAGGTATTTGGGTTTGCACCACCTATATCACGAATTTTCCAACCAGTATCAATGTTATCATAAATTATTTCTGCGTTTGGTGTAAATGTGGCTTCTGAACCTTGACGATTGACACCTAAAGTAGCAGTTCTTGTTCCTGTTATTCTTGAACTACTATTCAGCAACAATTTATCTGTTGATAGAATTATGTCACCAGCAACGTTCAATGTACCTGAGGTACCGATTGAACTATTGGCAAACAATGCTTTAGCATTTACAATGGTGTCTGCATAGATTGTTTGAGTGTTGATAAAAGTATTTGCTGAAATAGAACCAACGTTCAATGCTGTACCAATTGAAGCGTAACTTCCAACATTAAGTGTTACACTATTCAATGCACCATTAGATGTAATTGTACCACCAATTACGGTTGTTACCGCAGATAATGTGCCAACGTTTACAGTATTAGCTTGAGCTGTACCAACAATGTTAGCGGAACCAGCATTCAATGTGGTGTTAGCGGTGATTGTTCCACCCAACAAAGAGGTATTGGCCACAATCGTTGCAATTCTTGCAGAGCCTGCATCTAAACGACCACTTACGTTTGCCGAAACAGTATTTAGTAATGTATTAGCAGATAGTGTGTCTGTTACAACAGTTGTGACAGCAGATAATGTACCAACATTACCTGTATTGGCTTGCATCAAGCCAACAATATTAGCCGATGCGGCATTAACTGCACCAATAATGTTTGCTGAACCACCAGAAAGTGTGGTGTTGGCGGTAATTGTACCGCCCAACAAAGATGTGTTAGCAATGATTGTGTCAATACGTGCTGAGCCAGCATCTAATCTATTAACAATATTAGCGGATCCAACGTTTAGTTGTGTGTTTGCTGTGATTGTACCACTTAGTACACTTGTGTTAGCTACAAATGTTGGTGCTTGTACACCAGTGGTCGCATAAACAGATGGTGCCGTAATATGACTGTTAGCATTAACACCTGCAACACGAGCATTGGAAGATACAGTCAATGTACTTCCCATAGCAACAGCGCCAGTCATGACTGATAGGTTTGCTACGTTCAAACCTACACCAGCACCAGTGACGTTTAGGTTGGCCACGTTGGCCATACCGTCAACTCTAAGTGCAGTTACACCTGCTACGGTATTTGATGCATAGATTGAACCTTGAACGGTCAATTGGTTTTGTACAACAGCACCTGAACCAGTACCAGATACAGTCAATGTTCCCTGTACCAAAGCATTGTTGGCTACCTGTAGACCTGTACCAGAAGAAGTTATTAGGAATGTACCGTTTGATTTGGTGTAATTGTTTGCACCAATGTCATTTGTTTCAGCCAAAACCTGGTTGGTAGTAACTACCCAATCACCAAAGGTGTTTGCATATGTTAGTGGTGTGATTTGATTAGACATTTCCGCCTTTGCCTATTAATTGTGCTAGTAAATTCTTGATATCACTCATATCGTTTTTCATAGAAGAAATTTCGGACCTTAAGTTATTTATTTCTTCTTTTTGATGCTTTAGCATACGAACTTTGGCATAATACTCATCTCTGGCACTGTTGTCTTTATTCACCAGTGCCATTGAGTTTGTATCACGGACAAATTTTGTATCTTTAACCTCAACCAACATATTAAACTCCAGATGGTAGAGCTAGTACACGTAGATCGTGGATGACTGGAGTTCTAGCAGAGTCTGAAGATGCCAATACAATTTTGATAGCAAATACGTTGAAACTGTTATAAGATTGGCCAGTTGTACTTGTATATGTTACATAGTTATCTGGATTATTACCAGTTCCTGGTGCAGAAATGAATTCAATGATATCATCACGGCTTCCAGAGAAGTTATTTGCACCTGCATTTATTTCTGTCATAAGCTGCCAGTTTTGGTCTTCAAAGGCTGCTGTGTCGTTGCGATTCAATAGCTTGTAGTATACCAAAACTTTCGAACCAGCTGGCTTATAAGCTGAGTAATAAACACGTAGGTCACCAGATTCATTTTCAGATGATAGTGTAACTTTCTTGGTGATGTAACGGCACCATGCATTACCACCTTTGGCTGATGTTTCACCAGCAATCGTTGCAGTTGCACTTACTGTACCGTTCGAAGCAATGGTAATTGTAGGTGTTGTAATGTAACCAGAACCTGCTGTTGTTACGTTGATCTTATCAACATAGTAACCTGTTGTTGCTGGATTGTAAACAAGGTTTGCTGTTGCATATGCTTGTGAACCACCAATAGCTGTCGGTGCAGAAATGGTTACCGCAGGAGGTGTGCTTGAATAATTTGCTGTTACACCAACAGTATTACCACTTGTTACTGTTATGTCTGTGTTTGAAATACCCATATCATTAATCAAGTATCTGATTGCAAATACGGACATACCATCATCGGCCAAAACAGGAGAAACATACTGGTCTGTTGTAGACATTGATGCAGACAATATCAAAGAAGTGTCTGAGTTTGAGTCCAACACACGTGAACCTTTGCCATCATCAAGATAGATGTGTTCAATCATTGTTGTACCAAATTTACCTGGTTCAACAGAAACTGTACTGTCTGCTGTGTAAGATGAATACAATGTAGGTGTATATGTGTACGATAGTGATGCACCTGTAGGTGTAAAGTCTGTTGTAGTCAAGTTGAATGCATCAACAATAACGTCTTGACCAAAGAATGTTCCGTTTACGTTGCTCATTGTGTTGGCATTGTTTGCATAATCTAGATCGGAACCAACCATCTTTCTCAATGGAACTTTTTTAGGTACAACATATTGAATTGTTGGATTTGATGCAGTATTGAATACGCAGTTATCTAAAACAAACATCATTTGCTTCGTTTGATCTGCTGACCATGTAATGGAGTTTTGAGATTCAAACAATGAACCAACGTATGGTGTACCACCAATTTTTGTTAGTGTGGTTGGTGTTGCTTCTGATGGTAGATTTTTAACAGAAGATGCTACAGCAATTTCATTCTGTTGAGCAATCCATGCAACATAATCTGGAGATGTTGTTTGCAGAATAAACGCATACAGGTTATTTGGACGAATGTATACTGGGAATTCAAAAGCGAATTCGGTATATGTTGAAGAATCCAAATATTGTGGTGAGCTACTGGTTTTAATTTCCTTGGCTGTTTTAGATACCAATGAACCATCAATAACCTGGCCACTTGGGTAACCATTGATTGTGTCTACAATAAACAACTTAACTGGTGGCGCATTTGTTCCTGTTGGCTTGCCTCTGAAGAACACTTTAATAGATTTTAAGAATGCACCATTTGGATATGTTGCTTGGTCGATAATAAATGTCTGTGCAACTGGATCAACATTGTATGTATATTGGTTAATCAATACATTGTTCTGTTGTTGTGTGCTTGTAAACACTGTTGCTTTGGCCGCAGCCTGTACTGTAGCACCAAAATTCAGTGACTGACTTCTAGTTGACAATGAAGATGCAGTAAAAATACCTTGTGCAAATGTTGTTGCAGAATTTGGATCGGTATCAGTTGTTCGGTTGTCAACTCTCAACAATCTATCACCAGTTCTAAATGTTCCCGCTGGCAACTGTAGAATACCGGAGAAATTACCATATTCATCTGTTGACAAAGCTGGAACTTTTTGACTTGTCGTAGACTGTGACATTAAGTAGGTTGTTCCATATAGGGTATACCATGAAGAAATGTCAAGAGCTGGTAGATTTTGTTGTGGTTTGTTTAGACCGATTGAAACATTAACTGGTGTGTCCAATGTGGCCACTTTTGTTGTTCCATTATATGCGGTAATGGTTGCATCATATAGGCCTTCTCCATATGATTCCCATGTTGTCACATCTTTAATAATATCTTCTTGCCAGCAACCCCAGTCATCACATAGCTGTTGAGTACCAACTTTTTGTTTGTTTGTAACAGCAGTTTGATTGGTTGTTCTTATTGTAATTGTTGCACCAACATAAAAATCATTGACTGATGATGCTTTAGGTCCAAGTGTTACGCTGGTTGTTCCTGTGGTGTATGTGGCACCACCAGGTAAGGTGTTGGATGTACCACCACTTGCGGCACTAATTTTGCCTGAAAGGCTAATTTGTTTTGTGGATGTATTTGCATATGTACCAAATGCTGTATTGGAAGAATATACTCCGTTCTCATTAAATTTAGCATTCTGTAGAATGTTTGATGTAGAATATGCTGTATTTGAATTGTTGTCTGAAGAAATATACAGACGAACATTTGAGGTTGTACCTGAAGTTGCTAATACGGTGGTTGAAACCACACGACCAGTTGGTACAAAAGAACCTCCAGATGTATAACCGATAACATCACCATCTTGGAATGTTCCATATACATTTGTCAATTCAATGATGTTTGGTTGAACCATATAACCATTAACTTTGGTATTATCAAAGTATACGGAAACAGGTGTGTTGACCTTCATACCTTTAGCACGAACGATCAGGTTCTGAGAACGAATATATGGCTGAATAGAAATGTCAGAAATAAAGTTACCATTTATAGAAGAAACTTTATCATAATTTCCAGACACTGTTTGTCTTTGCTGATCTTGATAGGTGTTAACAGTTACTGTACCACCATTTTGTGTGCTTGTTGTATAAGTTGTACCAGAAAGACCTTGCCAATCTGAAACAGACAATGTATTCAGGGTATTTCCTGAACGGAACAGAGTTTGTGTTGGATCAACAATCAACAAATCTGGATCACGACCAGTTTGTACCCACATATCCATTGGTGGGTTAATATCTAGAATACCATCATCAACCGATACAGCAAATGGGTTCAAGCTAACAGTATTACTTGCTAGTTTCTGTATGGCCAAATTGGCTGTTGTGTATGGTAGTGTGACAACAGAAGTTGTACCACCTGTTTTGGTGTGATATTTGTAATTGAGATTTGATTGTGCAGTGTCTGACAAATTACCCAATGCTTTTAGACCATCTCTGTTGAACAGAGGTGCATTCAATTGCCAATCAGCGGCTGTCATATATGTTAGACGCTTATTGATCTTAGCATTGAAGTCTTCATTTGATACGTCAGCGGTAGCAAAACCAGTGAAGTTGTCAACAAGAATACCATTCTTGAAACGGTTCAAACCGTTAGCATCAGGAACTTGTAGGTCTGATGCTTGTTTTTCCAACAAACTTAGAGAGGTATAATACTCAATGTTGTTTACACGTGTCTGTAGGTCAGAAATATCCTGCATTCTCCAACGCTTGTGTTGGATTTTTTCCATTGATATGTTTGGAAGATATTTTGTTGTTTGACCTGGTAGATATGCTGTATATGGATCCAATGTAAACTTGGCCAACATTAAGCTACCATCTGGTTGCTGTGGGAATGTTGGTGCTGTTGATGGTTTACCTGTAATCAACTTGAAGCTATTATCTTTGGTCAATACCAAAATATCATTTCTACCCAGATAATAAGTATAATCTGTAATGAAGTTTGAATTGTCAACAGGCAACAATGCACCACCAGTACCAGTTACAGAAGTTGAATATCTGAATTCAAGTGTTGCTTGTGCATTCTTTGTTGACAGTCGATAGTCAATAGCATCTCTTAAATTGTATGTGATACCAGATGTTTTACCTGTGTATGTACCAATTTCTGCATAGTTTTCTGGAGAAGATGAAACACCACCATCACCAGCACCCAAATAGGAGTTGATTGTAAAATAACCATCACCACCTGCATGTTGATAATAGTCTACCAATACCAATAGATTACCTTTTGGTTGTGGTGCACCAGGTTTTAATGTGATGGAAGCATGGCCATAATATGAATCATTTTGACCACTGTCAAACAAGAAGTTGTTTGTTACATCCCATGTTGATTGTGTCAACATAGAATTTGTTGGTGTTGTTGTAGGTGACAATGTATCAATGATCTTAACGATACGCTTAACATCAGAAATGTACAATGATTGTTTTGTTCCTGGTGTTACGATATATTGGTTTGGAATATAAACTTGAGCATTTGTCAAATCAACTTTAATACCACCAACATCTGTACCAGAAATATTAACACCAGTTGTATTTGCTGTTATTTTATTCTTTTGCTTCAATGCAACAGCAGTTGTACCAGCATTGGTAACATATGTTCTAGCAATAATTGTAGCTGTGAATGTAGAACTTCCAGCAGTCAATGTTGCAATCTTTTTGGTAGAATCTAAACTGATTGTGTTTGTTGAACCATCAAAACGTATCACATCACCGGCAGAAAATGAACCACCACCAGTTGTGACAACAGCCAACCAATTCTCACGACCTTCTGTGGCAGATTGTGTACCAACTGAACCTTGGAATGTAATGTCACCAGTCAATGAGAATGATCCAACACCTGAAGCAAAGTTGACTGAGCGAGACATTTTCCATGACTCGTAGGATTGGTCACTTAGATTGTATAGGTATTGATAGCCAACATTGAAAATCAATTCTGGTGATGTTGGGTTTTGTAGAACTGTTGGGTTGTTACTTACGTTAGAAACCTTACTTGATGGATCAATACCAGCAGATGCATCACGGTTATAACCAGAAGATGTTGGTGATACCATCAAGTTGAAGTCGCCCGTATTGAAACGTAGGCTGAAGTTTGATGTGGTATCTGGTATTACAGTAAATGCTGTATCAACTGTGGCTGTTTTTGTTGAACCATTATATGAAACAATCTTACGGGTATCGCCAGCAGATGTACCAGAATCAACTGTTATTGTGGAACCATAATATGCATTCGCTTCTGAACTAAATTTTCCAGATAAGTCGAAAAACTGGATTGTTGTGCCTGTACCAGTTGCTGCCGCATTACCAGACAATGTGAAATTTTTAATCTCAGATAGATATGCTTTATAGATATATGTTTTTGTATTTGAAACTGTGGTATAAGAATCAAATTCTAGGCCACGAATGTATGCAGAACCAGATTTGGTTGCATTGTATGTTGTGGTGTTTGTGGTTACAATACTGGTGTTTGTATTGATTGTATGAAAATCAACTTGGGTAACTTTAGTAACATCAAATACACCGTTTGCATTGTTAACATAGATATAGTTACCATAATCCATTGATACGGATTGGTTGTTTAGGTTTGATGTAGTTCTTGCACGTGTTGTTTCCAATATAGTTTCTAATGTGGATTCAACACGGTAACCTTTGATGTAAGCAATACCTGTACCAACTTGAACTTGATATGTCTGTGAGTTGGATGTATTGGCTCTTGGTACCAATCGGAAATCATTAACTACGAAGTCACCGTTGGTATCATAAGTACGTTTAGCGAAATAATCATCAATGACACCATAAACTGTACCATCAACCAAACGTTGAACAGTACCATTTGTAATGCGAACAAGCTCGATGAAACCAGAATCAGAACCAGAGGTGACTGGAAGTGAATCTAGTGTTAATGTAATTGTATAACGGTCTGCACCTGGTGCCTGATAGTTGGTTGCACCAACAGCAGGATCCAACAATGATGCGTCTGTTATATAATCGGTAATATATTCTGAAATGGTCAAACCGACACGGCGTGTTGGTGTATTACCATATTTTTGAACAATAATTGTTTGTGGTTGGACGGAAACAAAGTTACCAATCGAGTAACGTGAATATGTTCCATCATCATTCTGTACATCAGAATAAGAATAACCATTAACAATGTAGAAAACACCTTGAGCGATGGATGCTACAGTGGAATAACCAGTGAAATCTGATGGTGCAATTTGTGCGGAAGTGCCAGAATCGGAAAGAATAACATCACCGGCCGAGAATTGTTTACCTGAAAGATAGGTAACAACCAATGTTGGAGGATCACCTGAAACAGATTCTTCTGTTGCAATAACTTTAGCCGCAACAATACCAGAAGTGTCTGTGATAACTTGATTCAAAAAGTCTGCGGCAACAATATCGTTATCGTTATATGTTGCGTTCAATTTCAAGTAGACTGCACGTGAGTTTACTGTGACTTGTCCGCCAGTGACCGGAGTATTCTGTTTGAAGATGTGGTCAGCAAACTTAGAAATTTGGTCTTGAAGAATTGTTTGTGACTGTGTTAATTCACGAGCCTGCACCGCATAACCGGGCTTGAAAAGAACTCTATGGAAATTCTTGTTGGGATCAAAGTCATCGTAGTATGGATCTACATTGAAGTTAAGCATTTTTGTCCTTTAGTATCCTAAAACCAATCTAATTTGTTCTGAACCATCTGCACTTCTTTGTGTTGGTGTTCTATTTTCCAAGTATGTTAAGAAGCCAGAGTTTTTAATAAATGTAACAGGTAGTTGTTGTAATGCAACTCTTGATGTGCCAGATGTTTGACCATAAATCAAAGCACCAATCGTTGGTGTACCTTTGGTATTTATTAGCTTTACCGTGTTGGTTAATGAATTAAAACTCAAAACTGTAGCAGTAAATGAACTATTTGCATATAGACCATCGCTTGCTTGGTAAACTGTTTCGTCTGGTGTAAAAGCTCCGAAGCCAGTTGACATGACAAAATCAGTACTTGTGCTGTATATTGCCGCATTGGCTAAAGCTGGTGTTGTTCCAAAATATGCATAAGGATTAACAAGAATACCGATCTGACGGAAATCAATGTCTGTTGGTAATATACCAGATTCATCCTTATTGAATTGTGTTGTTACCATAATATGACGAGCACCCAATTCGGTCAGCGGATTGTAACCGTGGCCACCAATTGGAGATACTGGTGCAACTGCAACAGCACCTGAACCTATGCCGCTGGTAATAGAAACGTTAGCAAAGGTATAATTGTAACCTGTATTTGCAACGAGAACATCTGTCACGACACCGGCAGATACAACTGCATTGCCTGTGGCCAAATAGCCATCACCAGTAACAGTTACTGTGACGATTGCATTGGCTTCATCGTATCCTGAACCACCATCTGTTACGTTGATAACTTCAACGTCACCTGTTCCAGCATATGTGGAGAAAGGATTTGGAATGGTATTACCAACAGGAACTGGCATCCAGGATGAGTCCATAAACTTCAGTTTGTTACCTGAAGTAATTGTATACATGTACTTCCACTTATAATTATCTACACCTTGGAAGATTTGGTTTGAGTTGAAAGTTCCAGGTTCAAAATATGGTTCCACAGTCGATGCAGAATCGTTATCGTTCCATAGACACTTGAACACTTGGTCATAACGATTTCTTACATAAAATTTCTTTGCATTGGTTCCATCCTCATTCAGCTCAAACATATCAACTTGATCTGAATAAGCATCGTATGTTGTTCCGGTTGCCCAGTCAACACGTTGTACAACTGGAGAGGTATCATTTGTACCAATCTGTTTAGCAACAAACATGTTTCTGAAAACAGTATTCAAATACGATTGTGTTTCTTGTGGTGCAGGTGGAACTTCATCAACTGGCCAAGGGTCAACCTTAGACAAGAAACAGTAAAGTGTGCCAAGTGGATTGCCTGTTGTGGCAATCGTAGAACTTGGTGCATAGTAATTCAATCTTAAATTATATGCGCTGGAATTATAAGTTAGAATACCTGTATTTGCTGACATAATTTAATCTTTATTAGGCTGTAATAGAAACGAAGGTGTTTTGATTATCACCGTCAATACTGAAATACTTTAAGAAAGCACACGAATTTGCTAAAATAGTAAATGTTGTGGATTGTTCTGTTGAGTTATTGGCCAAGCAACCATGAGTGATTGTTTTATTTTGGTTTGCGCCGTTTGTAATCCAAACTTCAACAATTTTACCTGTTTGATAGCCTGTTAATGTAATAGACATGTTGTCGTTACAGGACATTCGAACCATAGAATCTCTAGAAAAATCAATCGTGTATGATGTTGCATTTGAAGTTATGTTGTTTGGTGTATAAGAAAAACCTTTTTCTGGATTTACAGTACCACTAAAATGTATTGTATTGGCATTAAACGATGCAATTTCCTGAACAGCATTTGATCCATTTGCTATATTATACATAACAATTTTAGATCCACGTGCAGAATCTGTGTAGTTTTCTGTTGCAACAATGTCAATACGAGCAACACCAAGTGGTGCAAACCCTGTTGTACCCCATCCGTTACCAGCAACACGCATCAAAATATCATTGTTTTGTGTAGCTGTTGGTGACACAACAGAACCACGTCCAGTTCGTCCAGCCATTACAACATAAGCTGAACCATCTGTACTAAATGAATCATAAATGATACGAGCAGGCGTATTTGCTTTACCTGTAACATGCATCATTGTTCCGGCTTGTGATGGTGTTTGTACTGTTGCAGTAGCTTTAATTGTAAACGCCGATTCGGTTGCACCAAAAGTTGAATTTGCTAATATGAATGTACCATTAACATAACCATCACCAGACATATAAAAATCGCCTGCTGTATGTATCACTGAGCTATTGGCCAATGCATTGTTTGCTTTGTCAAATGCCGCCTGTGTGAACAGGTTGGCTGTTGAGATGTTGGATGAAATGTGAGAATTAATTACTGCATTTGCTGATGCCGCATTAGCAGTAATGCTTGCATTCAATGTATTGACATTAGAAGTAATTCTGGAATCAACGCCTGTGTATGCGACAGCAGAGTTTTGTGATGTGCCGTCTGCAAAAATGATTGGCTTTTGTGTCAACTTAAAGCCTTGACCATACAAGAACTGTGCTACAAGATTGTTTGTCTCATGGCCACCAAGAACAATATCAACGTTCTTGTTTGGCGTATCTGTACCAATGATTAGGTTACCACCAGGCGAGGTTGATGTGTCACCAACAGACAACAAATAAGAATCTAAAGATGCTAAAATACCCTGAGATAGATTAGAACCTTGTATACCCAAATCGACATAGTATGTTGTGTCTGTTCCTGTGTCGGCTGTCACAACAAGATCACCTGAACCATTTGCATCAGCATTATGAACAGCGACTTGTAGATATGGTGCGGCTGTCCCATGAAATTGTCCTATCGCATTTGCGAAAAGCACATCGTTATTTCCAACTTTCAAATTATTGTTTGAATATAAACCTGTTGCCAATGTTGTGAGTGTTATTTGGCCTGTATCATCACTAGGAATATCCACACCAACCAATACAGTATTAGCCGTATTTGATTGTAGACTTGTGATGTAAGGTAAATCTGTAATTTTTACTGTTGCCATTTGTTTAAATTCCTAGTGTTATAACACGATTATCTTGTGTGATTAGAGTATCGCCGGCCTGTGTTGTTAGATAAGGTGTACCTGCTTCACCCAAATTGTTATAGATTTCCACTGTTGTTGATACCAAGTTTCTACCAATCCAAACATTTGCTTTAGTTGCATTGAATGAAGGAGAAGGTGTCACAAAGATTGCATTGTTACCATAACTTACATATGTAATTGTACCTGTATAATCATGTGTCGCATTTGCATACACACGAATACTATCACCAATGAAAGCAAGGTCATATAATTTATAATCAGTATTACTCCATTCACCGTTGTTAATCAAGTCATATTGCTTTGTAACTTCCGTAATATTTATCTGTGCATTGGACGAAATTGTGTTACCAAAGGCCACATTGGCAAAACGCAAGAATACATTGTCAGAAACTGTAACTGTGTTTGAAGCCAAGTTTACTGATGTTACGGTCGAATATAAATTTGGACCATTTGTATTTGTTATTGAGATGATTGTATTTACATTGATGAACGATGCAATGTTTGCACCAGCCAACGCATCCAATTTAATAATGTTGTTACTTGGATTGGCAAATGTTGCATACACTGTAGCATTTGAACCTGATGTACCTGTGTAGAATGCTAATGGTAAAGAATTAGATTCGAAAGATACTGAGTTAACATTGATTGTTTCGGATGATTTCAACGCATTAATTGGAACAACTTTTGCGCCTGCTGGATGCAACAACTTATACAGTGTGTCTTTGTATGCTTCAAATGATTTCTCGACTGTCAAATCATATGTAAAGTTATTGTAATCTTTACTTTGCAGAACACGGAAAGAGCTTGGGAAACCATCATCGTTGAGGTATTGGCCATTACCAATAATCAAACCATTTAAGAATTTGGCTGTAGCTTGTGCGGCACCGTTACCATATGTTCTGATACCGTTTCTGAAGATATAATTACCACTGTCATCTGTTGTATCATATGTAGAATCTAGATCAATGTATAGGTTAGGACCTGCTGTTCTGTCCGTAATCTTCAATTGCAGATTTGTTTTGGTGTTAGATGTATAGTTATATGTTCTCAACAAATATTTTGTCTGCAATGCATTCACGTTGGGAAGCAAAACAGAAATCGAATCAACGTTTGCTTTGAAAACATAATTGTCTAAACTTGTTCCTTGGTATATAACATCACCTCTTTGTGGCAATGATGATGCCACTAGGTTTGAAACGACCAAGTCACGAACTTTCAATGATATGTTTGGACCTGAGACATAATCTTCACCATAGTTTTCAACCAGAATCGAAGTGATGGCACCAATACCACGTTCATCGGGAACAACTTCAAGTTCTGCACCCAAACCCAAAATTTTATTCACTCTGAGAGAAGCATTTGAACCAGTACCAGAACTAACTGTTAAAGTTGGTAAATTATCTACACGATAGCCTAGACCACCAGCTGGATAATATGTTGTATTGTTTGCATTTCTTATTGAATGATATGTAGCTGAAACAATACTGCCTGTACCATTAACAGTGACGTTTGCAAAAGCACCAACACCGCCAGCCGAATTGGTAAATACTATTGTGTCTCCGTTACTATAAGCAGTACCTGGCTCAACAATTTCAATAGGTCCCAATATACCCAAGGAACCCAATTTACCTTTGATTGCTCCAGCCAAATCTGTTGTATCGTACAATGATTCTGCTGTTACGGATGGTACAGATGTATAACCACCACCTCCATTATTAACAATAACATCAGTTATCGGATAAGTGGAGAAAGCGGCAAAAGAAAATGCATTGGCCAATGTACAATTGGCATTAGCAGAAGTGTTCGCTGAAAAGAAAGAATATATGCCACCAATTTTTGTTGCTTGTGCTGCCGCACTTACATAGTTCATTGGAATATAAGCAACGTTGATTTCACCTGTTGGGTCGACCGTACCAACGTTAGCAATTGCACCTGAACCTTTTCCGCCTGTAAATCTTATGTAAGTATTTGGATCAGGACGATAACCATATGAGCCATCAATTACGTTAATGTCTCGAATTGAACCAGATGTAACCTCGTTAACAAAGGCTGTTGCGCCAATTCCATTGGAAGAATTTAAACCACCATAGAAAATTACTGGATCACCAGAATAAGATGTTGAACGACCAGTGTATAGCTGTCCTCTTTTGTTTGGATTGATCTGTACGGATGAAATAGAACCAATAATTTTTGCTCTAAGCGATGAAGAACCAGCTGTACCTTCTGGAACAATTTTTCCATCTTTAAAATACAAAGTCTTGTTGTTGTTATCTACGACACGTACAAATTCACCAGACTGGAACAATCTTTCAATATTAGCAATGTAAACTTCTGTTCTTGTTCCTGTTCTTACAGAACGCTCTACTGTGGCGATAGACTTGGATGTTTCACCGAACAATCTCAAATTTTCAATAGAAAGAAATTGTGATTCTTCTGTATCGAGTTTCAGGCTCTTTGATACATACCATTTACCATCAGATGCACGAAGAACAACGTCACGTGTTAAGAAAATCTCTGCATCTGAGTTGTACAATGCACGGAAAAGAAACTGATAAGAAGCTGGTGTACCCTTTGTTCTGTACAGTTCACGGGCAATCTTAATTAGTTTTGCCTTGTCTGCAAGTGCATCTTTAGGAAAGTTTGGTAAGAAATCATTGAAGAAGTAATCAATGAACTTATTGTAACTGCTACCAGGTTCCACTGTATCAATGTCAATGTTACCATAAAGAGTTTGCGAACCATAGATTGCACCCTCTTTACCTGAAGCGGTGAATTGATTGTTGGCCGACCAAGTACCAATGTCTTGGTGTTCCATCCATTCATAGTATGCCTGTAAAAAGGAAACAAACGTTTGGTAGTTATCATCAGACCTGATAAACTCAGGTAACTGATAGGGAACCCTTAACGATGTTTTATTTGCAGTTGTTGTGTTGGCTAGCGTTGTCATTATTGTGCAGAAGCGTTGACTGTTACTGTTATGGCCTCAGGATCAAATTCATCCAAAGCAATGATTCTATTGTATGTAGATGACACAATTGTTGATGCTGGAACAACAGAAACTGTAAATTGTCCCAAATCATTATTAACTGCAATTGGTGCAAAGTCGGTTAGTATCACACGACCAGTTTGGTAATTGATTGTACCAGCATTTGTGTTCAAAATATTTTTTACATTGTTTGCAAAGTAATATGTTCTCAGTGTGCCAGTTGAGCCTTCTAGCACTGCTGACGCAAATGCAAGAGCACCTGTTGTATCACCATCTGCGTTTGTAATTGTTACAATTGCTTGTGTGTAGTTGATACCTGGATTTGTGACAACAATACTATTTACACGACCACCAACCAATACGGCATATGCTGTAGCACCTGTTCCATCTCCAGAAATGGTGACTGTTGGTGTTTTGGTGTAACTGTAACCTTGGTTTACCACATTGATTGATGCAACACCACCGACAACAGAAGGAACTTCTTCAAAGAATACACCAGTTCTGATGTTATTCGTTGCTGTTGTGTCAGTTGTACTAAAATCAGGTGAACTTGACATGCCTGCATTGAAATAGTTTCTTTGCAATTCGACACCAAAATCAAATTGATAAGTTCTCTTGGTGTTTAATATTGGGTAGAACTTTTTCTGCAAACGAATGCTTGATTCATTTGTAATGATTGCTGGGTTTGTTGCTTGTATTGTGGTAATCAACTCAGGTAATTTAAAAGTTGAGTTGAATGTATTCAATGTAGAAGCTGAGAATGTTTTAATTGAATTGGTAACAGCCTGTTGTATTTGACCACCATTCAATGTTGTTTTCTTTGGATCATACAATACAGTTGTATTAATCTTGACAAAATTATAGTCTGGATCCACAATGGTAGGAACAACTGTCAACACAGAAATTGGTTTGATAACGTCAGCAATGATACGTTCTTTTTGTGTTGGTGTCAGTGTAAAACCACCTGATGGCTTGATAGCACAGAAAATCTGGCCATAAACTGGTGGATCATTCTCCTCACCACCCCAAACAGATACTGAATCAACTGGGAAGTTGCTGGTATTGTTCTGAATCAGGTAAATGTAGTCATCTTTGGTGACTGCACGACCTTGTGCGGCAAATGCTTTTGGTGCAGAGAACTTAATTGAATCAATTGTCTCTTGGTCAGCACCTTGAGAAGCTGAGGTGATTACTTGAGTTACTGTGTTGGAGAAACCTTCAACAGATTGTGTGATAGTGAATGAGTTTGCACCAAATGCTGCCGTTCCATCTGTAGACAGATAAGAAATGTTGACAACATTATTGTTGTTTAGTGCTTTACCCAATATACCATCACCAAAATATATCTGATACAGGCCATCCATACCTTCTTGCAAGAAATACACTTGACTTGATGGTAGAAGTGACAAGTAATCTGATGCTTGCAAATATGTTTGTGACACCAAGTTTGTTGAAGATTCTTGTACAGTGACAGTCAAAGTTCCGGTATCAACATTTCCATCTGTTATTGTAAATATTGCTTTTGGATTTGTTGTAGCATTGTAAGTGTAGCTAAAAGAGGAAGGTATTCCTTGATAAATTTCCAGACCTTCGAACAATGCTGTATTTGCAGTGACGTTAACTGTTGTCGAATCTTTTGTGACGAAATTGTAGTTTGTATCACCTACGGCTTCAGAAACAAAAGTCGCAAATTTTGGCATAGTTAATGTTGATGTTGTCACACCATAAACTGTAACATTAACTGTTGCCATTGGTGCAACTGCTGAACGTGGTATGTAATTTAATAGTTTTGCATGTGAAACGACAGATCCTCTTTGCACAGAAGAATCTAAGAACATTTCATTGGCCACCATGTTCAAATAGTATGCATTGTACTGTGTATTGTAGGACAAAAGATCAAGAAGTATGGACAATGAGGATCCATCAAAATCGTAATCTTTGAGGGTATCTTGTTGCTGTAAAAATGATTTTAGACTGCTTTTTATTGAGCCAAAATCTAAATTTGTTATTTGTAGACCGGAGTTGGCTGAAGCCATTATCTTGTCCTCTCAAGAATTAAGTTTATTGCTGTTGGTTCTACATTATTTCCTATGAAAAATTGTAGAGACACATTATAGGAATTGTTATCAAAATCGGCATTCACAAAAATACTATCAATTTTTACTCTCGGTTCAAAATTGGTCAAAACGCTTTCTATTTCACTTCTCAGGCTTTGTGATACCAAAAAATCCATTGGTTCGAACAATAGTTGATTTACTTTTGAACCAATGGATGGCTGAAATGGACGTTCGTAATTCTTAGTCAACAATAGATTGCGAACGGAACGTATAACTGCCATTTCATCATAACTCAAAGCGATATCATTTCTACCAGGTATTCTGGTAAAATTAAAGTCAATATCTGAGTATCTTTTTGTTAGTGTCTGTGCCATTTTAGTATTTATCGTAGGAGTAAAATCGTTTTTTCAAAACCAAAGACATGCTTGAAAAAATTCTGGGGCCGGAACAGGATTTTCGAAATTTTAATCACCAATGAAAACCGTGCCGGAACCAGTTTCAATGATATTTGTGCCTGGTGAATTAACATCGAAATGTGAACCTGTACCTTGGTCTCCAGTATCTGCTGTGTCACCAACACGTGCGGCACCCATGGTTCCTTTGTTGAGGTTGATTGTTTTTCCATTGATTGCCACATCACCTGTCACATTCAATAGATAATCACCATCAACCTTTTCCACAACACCACCTTTTACATATAAATTCGCATCTCCATCAACAGTGATATTGCAGATTCCTTTTATATGTACATTTTTGTCGGACAACATTATTTCGTAGTCTGTTCCAACAACTTTGGTGACTTTTGAACCATCTGGATAAATCTCAAAAAACGTACCTTTTCTATGTGAAAGGTTTATTCTTTCTGCTCCTGGTGTATCATCGAATTCCATGACATGGCCAGATTCTGTTTCCAAAACTCTGTCAAACGGTGCTTTTGCATCATACTCTGTTACTGGTTCACTCCAAGATCCACCTGATGCAGTCGGAACATTAGTGTCTAACGTTGCTTTGCGGTAACCAATCAATGTATTGTTTATTTTTTCATTTCTAGAAATTCGACTGGTTGTAGGCTCACCTAATATCGTTGGATTGAGACTTGCTGTTCCTTCAGACCAACTTGAACCGTTGATTACAGGTTTCTTTGGTGATGCTGAAAGTTGATCTTCCGTTCTTGCGTCTGTGAAACCTTTTGTATTGTTTACATATTCTTGTGGTATACCAGGCAGAACACCCATTATACAGGGGAATTGACCTGATTGACCATCCAAGAAGAAACCAAAAACATAATCACCTTCTTGTGCTGTTCCAGTTGTTAAAGAACCATTGACTGGAATCATTGGTTGTGACCAAGGTAAATCAGCAGTTGGTATTAACTGTTTGTTGTTCGTATGCCATCCGAAACAACGAACACGACAACGACCTAAATTTAATGGGTCTTTACGATCTTCAACTACGCCTAGCCACCAAGTAAAATTATCATGGCCTAATTTATTCTTAAAATCCATGGTTATCCTTTTACAGCCTCATAAATTGTAGGTTTATCCCAATCTGGCAATTTAGAAGCCATACTATCTTTAACAATTTCAATTACGGTGTCATATTTCATGTCTGCCTTAATAACATGTCTCAAAGCTGAAACCATATATTTACCAGTGTTGTACACATCATAATTACCTTCATTTAGACCAGAACCATCTTTATTACTTGCACTAGATGGCAATTCAACATTGATTGTGTCACCAACGACCAATTCTGGATTTCCAGAAATTACAATTCTCACTCTTGTGTAGTGTGATAATGCTACTTGTGCAGTTCTATATGGAACAAAAATCTCAGCATTGATATCATTGCTTACCGCCCAAGGTTTATCAGAAATACCTTTTGCTTTTTCTTGTTCTTTGTTTGACACTAAGAATTTGTATGATGATTCATACATTTTATTCATTGTTTTGTTTTGGCGATTTATAGCATTGTTTATGACAGCATGGTCATTCAATTGTGTATTTTTTAACCAATAATCTTTTGCATAGTCGAAATCTGTTTGATAATAACGTCTTGTCAATGGATCTATAGTCAATGTTTGGCTCGCAAAAGCTCCGTTCGTTACACCGTACAATGTATCAAATGTGTCTAGATATGTGTAGGATTTTATACCGACCAAATTTCTGTAAAGTTCCGAACTTTGTTCCATATCACCAACATTTCGTGCTGTATACATGTATGAATTTTCGGCCTGCTGTTCATACAAGAATTGTAGGGAAACAAAATTGAAACTGTCATGTGTTTCGTAGAATAAGAAATCGGCACCTGGATTGCTCATCGGTAATGCATAGTTGCACAACCAATGAAGTGTTTCAAATGGTGTTTTGTAGGGTATTACAAAATCATACAAGCCTTTGGTTTCTTGTATTGCAGTTCTTTTTTGAGGTACTTGTAAATCTTTTACTAATATTTCGGAAACTATATCACTTATTTTTTTACCATTGTATGACTTGCTTATTTTGAGTTGTTCGGAATTGAAAAACTCCTCAGAACAGAAATGTAGTGTGTAGTTTTCTGTTTCTTGTGTCTTTAGAATTCTTTCACTGACACGATAGATTCTGAAACGTCTGAAAACACCATCAGTTTTTTCTTCATCTTTTGTTTTTCTGAAGACCAAATTTAGATACTCTCCACCACACAAACCCAATCTGTCAATCATACTGATACTGTCGCTGATTAACACTTCTCCAGTAACAGAACCACGGAAAATATCTTCATAATAAGATATTTCAACCATCAGACTTTTAATATCCACAGTGTTCGTTGCGGTTACTATCTGTATGGTTTCCAGAAAATAATCATCCGCTCTTTGCGGATTTGTGCCTACAATTGTTGACATTATTTGTTCATTACCTTATATAAACTGTCTTCCATTTGTCCAGCATAATTTGAGTTTAGAATTTTAATGTTTCTTCTTGATTCATTCAGTTCATACTCATAGTCATAAATTGTAACTTGTCTTTTTGTGATGGTGATAATGCAACTATCTAAATTTGGAAGTGTATATGTATTTTCGCTTGGCTGTAAGGAATTGTATGTTTCTTCGTCTATTGTTGTGACATTTCTTGTTGTCACTTGATTTTCAATGTTCTTTATGTCTGTTATTTTTTCATAAGAATATATCGTGGTGTTCGTATACTCAAATGGTGTTTTTCCTGCCAATGTTGCCGCTTCTTGATATTTACTATCAATAAATTCTAAAAATTGTTGGTATTCCAATGGCCAATCCCAAACGGGATCTAAAATTTGATTTGCATAGGTAACCAACCAAAATCTATTTGGATTATCATAATATTTGTCTGCAATTATTTCTGGTGTATCACCATCTTGTATGGAATACGTATAGAACAACATCGGATTGTTTTGCAATTCATCCAACAATTTTGCACGTGTCAGGATGTTGGTCATCAATAGCAAATTGCCATTTTGATCCGTAGTTAATATTTTTGGTAATGTATTGAAGTATAACATTAGTAACCTTGTAAAATTCTGTTCTTATCAATGATAACAGTTTCCATGAATTGCAATTGCATTTTAATTTGAGATGGTGAGCCATCATTGAATGTTGTCCATTGGCCACTACCTGCATAGTCCACATTGATGTTTGTCAAAACACTTTCACCGATTCTGTGTACATTTAAATTTTCTTCGTTACCATAATAAAAATTAATTTTAAAGGTGTCCGGCACCTTCATGTACATGCCCTGTTCGAAGACACCGTTTGCATTTATTTCTGGTGCGGAATGGTATTTGAAAAGCGAAATAATATTTTTCACCATATCAGATTCTTCTTTACTGTATGGTGTAAAAGTGAAATCAAATTGAAATGAACGAAAACCTATACCATGAAATAAAACTTGTAATTGTGGGTTAACTGCATAACCACCAGCATTAAGGCCGACTCTTGTTAAGTCCATACCACTTACAGATCCAATTTTTCCATATACATATTCACGAATGAATGGATCGTTTGCGGCTGCATTAATCATATTGGTCAAAGTTATATCACCTTGGCCACGCAATGCATTGGCAATAGATGTTGCACCTTGCGCCAAGAAATATGGTTTACCTAATGCAGAAGAAAGTGAAAAGTTTGCATCATAATCAGATTGATAAGCAACGTTCACTGTGTCTGGAATGTACAATCCAATTGTTGAACCATCTCTCCTATTCAATTTTGTCAAATATTTTGCCAAGTTATTGACAGTTGAAGATATCTTTTGTCCAGCACCGGAAATACCATTTAAACCAGCGGCCGCACCTTGTTCTATTTTATCTTTTAATGTTCCTGAACTTGTTGCAACTGATGCCAATTGTTGTGCAGTCTGTACAGCTTGATTTTTTACACCTTCTGCTATGTTTCCAGCATCTTTTATTGTGCTATCCAGTACCGCTGTCAAATTTTGTGGATCAGGTTCTCTAACCGTAAAAACTATCGAATGTTTTCTAGCCGGATTTGTACCCAAATCTTTTGGATACCTATAGATAGCCTTATCATAAGTTGAACCATACAGAAGGGCCAGAGGTCCTTTGGTCAAATTTGATACGGATATACCACCAATGTTTGATGGTAGTGTGGTTATATTGATGGCCATTTGGATTTTTTTAAAAGGTAATATACATATTTATATGGCATACTCAGGCAGATTTACACCAAAAAACCCACAAAAGTATCGTGGGGACTTCAGAAATATCATCTACCGCTCTACATGGGAGTGTAGGGTGATGAATTGGCTTGATTCCAATGACAACATACTGGAATGGGGTTCAGAAGAACTTGTAATACCATATAAATCACCAGTTGATGGTAAAGTTCACCGTTATTTTCCTGATTTCCACGTGAAAGTTAAGCAAAAAGATGATACAATCAAGATGATGGTGCTTGAAGTTAAACCGCATAGACAAACCTTAGAACCTGTCAAAAAGTCACGGATTACCAAGCAATATATAAATGAAGTTGTAACCTATGGTGTCAACCAAGCGAAATGGAATGCGGCCACCGAGTTTTGTGCAGATCGTGGCTGGGTTTTTAAAGTCTTAACTGAGTATGATTTAGGGATAAAATGATTAGATTACATGTGTTGGCGGTGCCACATACGGCATCGACCAAAGAGTATACGGTTTGCGCCTTTACTCAAAAAGTGATTAATTTCTGTAAAATGTACAAGGAACAAGGAATGTATGTGATCCATTATGGACACGAACATTCTGATGTGGTTTGTGATGAGCATGTGACAGTCACTACCCAAGAGTTGCTAGAGTCTGAATATGGAATCTATGACTGGAAGAACGAAGGCTTGAGATTCAAACAAGATGATAGAGTTTACCAGACATTCAATAAAAACGCCATTGATGAAATAGCCAAAAGAAAACAAACTGGTGATATCATATTGTGCTTTTTTGGATTAGCACAGAAACCAGTCTGTGATGCACATCCAGACCTCTATGCATGTGAGCCATCTATCGGTTACCCATCATCTTTTGCAACATACAAAGTGTATGAATCATATGCCGTGATGCATGGCTTGCAAGGCCAAAAAGGCGTGCAAAATGCAGAATATAAGTTCTATGATGCAGTAATACCTTCTGGTTTCGATCTTGACGAATTTGAGTTTCGTGAGAAAAAAGAAGATTATTTTCTAATGTGTGGTCGTATGGTCTGGTCAAAAGGTGTGGACATTGCCGCACAGGTGTGTGAGAAGATTGGTGCCAAACTCATTCTGGCTGGAACTTCTTTCGGTCCTAAAGATTGTCATCTTGGTGATTTCTGGCCAGCACACGTTGAATATGTCGGTTATGCTGACGTTGAGAAACGCAAGAAACTCATGGCTGGCGCAAAAGGCCTATTCTGTCCAACAATCTACAATGAACCATTTGGTTATGTGGCTATCGAAGCTATGTTGTCCGGTACACCTGTCATTACTGTGGACCATGGTGCTTTCACTGAAACAGTGCAACACGGTGTAACTGGTTATCGTTGCCATACTTTTGAGCAATTTGTGTGGGCGGCCAAGAATATTGACACAATTTCACCCAAGGCATGTAGAGAATGGGCTGAAAAGAACTATAATTTCAACAAGATTGGTAAGATGTACAAAGAATACTTCCAATCTCTACAAAATCTATCAAAAGGTGGTTGGTACACTGAGAACAACGAACGTACCGAAATGGAATGGTTGACTAAGGCATATCCAAAAGAACCAAAGACATTTACCGAAATTCTGAATTGGTACAATCACAACAAACAAGGTAAAATTAATTTCCTACAAATTGGTGCTATGGATGGTGTCAAACATGACGAACTATACCGTTATGTGGTCAACAATAACTGGACTGGTGTTCTGGTTGAACCACTTCCAGATATGTTTCATAGACTGCTCCAGAACTACCAGGACCGTCCAGGACTCAAATTTGAATGCTCGGCTATTGCTGACACAGATGGTCCTGTGGTAATGAACAGGATTCCAATCGAAAAGGTACAGGATTCCGAAGTGCCAGATTGGGCTGAAGGTTGTTCGACAATGATTACCGAAGGGTATATTGATGATTTGTTGCCACATATGATTCGGGAAACGGTACGTGGAATCACACTCAAAACCTTGTATGAGAAACATGGTGACAAATATGATTTCGTGCAGGTTGATACCGAAGGTTTTGATTACAACATCTTCTTACAGTTGATTCAAAACGGATTGACAGCAGACGTATATAAAATTGAGATTGCACATATTACATACACCAAGGCTGTTTGGATGCGTTGGGTACTTGAGAACCACGGCTACAAGACATTCATAGACGGATACGACCTAATCGCTTACCGGTTCTAAACTAAATAGTGGATGGCTAAAACATCTACACTCACACAAATTGCACAATCGAGGACTGCCCTTGAACAAGATTTCTTGTCTAGGCAGTCTTTCGCATGGTTCCAAAAGAACATAGACGATCTCAAGTCTCCTATCAAACTGGCCAAAGAAATTGCGGCCGAAAGATCACGCATGGGTGGTCGTTTCCAGATGGGTGGACTATACCAGTTTGTGTATGATCCACTAACAAAGCTGGATCTACCTTACTATGATATTTTTCCTTTGGTTATACCATTGGAAAGAAAAGTTGACGGCTTTCTCGGTCTGAACCTACACTATCTGCCACCGGCATATCGTGCGGCCTTCTTGGACAAGCTAATGGATTTTGCAATTACCAATGAGCAAGATGAGCCAAAGAGATTGCGTGTAACATACGACATTCTGGTGTCATCACGCAAATATAAAGAGTTTAGGGCTTGTATCAAACATTATTTGAACAATCAGGTTAAATCTAAGATATTGACAATCAAGCCAAATGAATGGGAAACTGCATTGTTCTTACCAACATCAGTCTTCCGTGGTGCTCCAGTTAGCAAGGTTTACAAAGAATCAATACAAAAAGCAAACGCTAGGATTTACTAATGGCAGGCTCAATCGCAGATTTTAAAGCAAGTTTTGCAACAGACTTAGCTAGATCAAATAAATTTGATGTTCAACTTCCGATTCCTCTTGGATTGGCACCATATTTGGGAATATCGAGAAAATTAGCATTTCGTTGCGAATCTGCACACTTACCCGGAAGAAATTTGGAGACAACACCAATGAAAATTTATGGTGTCAATGAACTTTTTCCAACAGCAACTTCTTACGACAATATCACATTGACTTTCTTGGTTGGTGATGATATGAAAGAGAAAATGTTTTTTGATGCATGGTTAAATTGGATACAACCAACTCTTACCTATGACACAAAATACAAAGCAGATTACGCTGTAATGTTGAGAGTTAACCAATACAATGTTGAGAATCAACTATCATATTCTGTTGATATGATGGATGCATTTCCAATTGCAGTTAATCAGATGGATCTTGATTGGTCTTCCGATTCTGTACACAAACTTTCGGTAACATTTGCTTACACAAGCTGGAGAAATAATGACATTTCTTCAATCGCAATGGAATTCTTGGAATATGGTATTGGAAACTTAATAACAAACTCAACATTAGGAAACGATATATCACGATTTGCGAATTCTATATTTTAATGGAGAATAATTATGGCTTTACCAAAGATTGATACACCAATCTATGACTTGCAATTACCACTATCAAAAAAGAAAATAAGATTTAGACCCTTTCTAGTAAAAGAACAAAGAAATCTTTTCATGGCCTTGGAATCTGGCGATAAAGATTCCATTGAACAGAACATACAACAAGTTCTTCAAAATTGTACCGTAACAAAGGGTCTTAAGGTTGGAGATTTACCTGTTCTTGATATTGAGTTCTACTTTTTAAATCTACGTGCTAGGTCTGTAGGTGAAATTGTTGAAAACAAATATCGCTGTGACAATGATGTTGAGGGTAAAACTTGTGGCAACATCATGGAAACTTCTTTGAACTTGTTGGAACTGAAAATAGAAAAGACTAAAGATGTATCCGACACGATACAATTAACGGATAAAATTTCGATTAAACTGGGATATCCAAAGTTTTCTGTTTTACATAAGTTGTCCAGTTTACAAACAGCATCAGAAATAGCTTTTGAAATGATTGCTGATTCTGTAGAATACATTTGCGATGGTGAACAGTTTTATTATTCTAAAGATGTGACACGGGATGAGATTATAGAATTTGTTGAATCATTGAGTCAACAACAATTTACGAAAATTGAAGAATTCTTTGCAAACTTACCAAAATTGCAAAAGAAAATTGAAATGAAATGTTCCAAGTGTGGCTTTGAACATAATATTGATGTTGAAGGACTGGAAAGTTTTTTCGGTTAATTTTTGGTCATGATAACCTGAGAAATTATTATAAAACTAATTTCTCTTTGATGCAACATCATAAGTATTCCCTAACGGAACTTGAGAATATGATACCGTGGGAACGTGATATCTACGTAACTATGTTGATACAGTATATTGAAGAAGAAAATCAAAAACTGAAACAAAGACAAAACGAGAGAAGTAGATGAATAAGTTAAATCGTCCAATAGCCGACCTGAAAACAAAAAATTCAGGCGGCTTTTCCTATGGAGGTTTCACTAATGTTGCAAAGGACATGATGAATGTCCTATATGTTACCGAAGAAAAGATTCAGAAACTACAAGAAGAATATTTTGATATTCTGAAGGCAGAAGATAAACAGCGTCAAAAGAATCACCGTGAAATTCTACGTGTGATAGTGGCCGCAACACGTAAGAGAACACAGGCTCAAAAGAAAATTGAGCGTGATGCCAAAAAAGCTGAACAATCAAAACAAAGACAGCAAGAAAAAGAAGCTAAGAAAGAAACTAAAGACGCTCAACAAGCTAAAAAAGATGAAAAGGTTGAGGCTAAGAAAGAAGTTGAGACCAAAAAACAAGAGGTTGAAACTAAAAAGACTGAACAAAAGTCTGAGACGGAGACCAAGAAGTCCGAAACAAAAAAAGAAACTACTGATAAAAAGGTAGAGAAGAAGGACGAAGCGGCTCAGCAAACCAAAAAACAAGAAACAACTCAGCAAAAGCAGGAACAAAGAAAGACTGAAGATACAGCCAAACGTGAGGAAACTAAACCTAAACCTACGGCTAAACCTGTTGAGGAAGTTAAACCTCCTCCTACCGCAAAACCTGAGGCCGCTCCACCTGCCGCCCCAACAATTTCAAAATTACCTAAAGGTATGGGTCCATCAGGTATATTCTCGAATGCTAAAGATTTTGCTTCCTCGATGGCACCATATGCCAAAAAAGCATCTGAAAAACTTGGTGGAAAAGTTCCATTTATGGGAATTCTTGGTCAGTGGGCCGGCGAATCTGCTAATGGTAAATCATTACCATCAGATTTCAATTATGCTGGTATAAAGGCGGGAAAAACATTTCAAAAAGGTGATTTTGTTTTAACTGAAGAATTCTATACTGATGCACAATTACAAAAAGCTAAAGCGGCAGGTGAATCGTTTGAACGTGAATTGAAACCAGGCGATAAAATAAGAAAAGGTGGAAAAGATGTTGATGCATGGGACTTTTACAAAGGTCCAGGTAAAGGTGCATCAGCATATCAACAATCTTTAATGGAAGGAAAACACCTAGTACAGGTTAGAAGCTATTTTGCTAAATTTAATAGCGTTGATGATTTTGTTGATGCATATGTAAAATTTGTTTCAAATCCAAGATATAAAAAGGCACTTGAAGCCTCAACACCACAAGAGTTTGGAACAGAAATAGCAAAAGCTGGTTATGCCACAAACAGTGCTGAAACTTATGGTAAAAAGATTTCTACTTTTGCTTCCACTTATGGTGATAATATAAATTCAATGTCGGCCGAAAATACAAGCATGAGAAAAGAAATGCAACAAAATGCAGGGTCAACAATCGTGATTCAGGAAAACAACAACACAACAGTGAATAAACGACCAATGATTATGCAAGAAAAGAGACAAGAATTAAACCCAACGATGAGATAAAAGATGTCAATTCTAAGTAAAACAATCAAAGCAATTAAAGCTACTGGTTCAGGTGTAGCTACAGTTTCTTCCGGTCTTATGGGTGTCGGAAAAAGGATTGCAAACACATCCAAAAGACTTGCATATGGTATAACTGGTGGACCAAGAGAACAGACTTATGGTTACTTTGCTGAATTGTTTGAGAATGATAAAAAATATAGTGAAAAGAAAGCGCCGGCAAAAGTAACACCAATAAAAGAAGTGAGGAAACAATCTCTGACGATGCCACAGTATGGTGATTCAACTGAGGCCTTGAATAACATTTTTGACTTTATGAAAAGAAGTCAAGAAAAACAAATTCGTCAACTTGAAGTACAAAGAAGTTTTGATGAAGAAAGAATGTCGGAAGAAGATAGGCGACATAGAGAACTTCTGGAAGCAATTAAAAAATTTGTTGATGTTAAAGTTACTGCAACGGCGTCAAGGGTAGAAGAAGCACCAAAAACTACATTGATGGATGACATTTTGAGTGGTATTAAATCAATGGTTGAAGGTATTGTTAAAAATGCAATACTTGCCATCGAAAAAACAATTGAAGGTATAAAAACCACACTTACTACCCTTAAAGAAGCATATGATGTTCTTAAGCCATTAGGTGGACAATTGCTACAAAACATATTGCGATTTGCAATGAGTCCAATATTCGGCGCAATGTTGGCAACCGGAACTGTTGCACTGTTTTTAAAGCATGTGGCTGATGAAAAAGCGGCTATTGAAGCAAACCCATATGATGCAAAGTACAAAGACAATGCGTATGCAAAAGTTCGCCGTGGTGAAGTTGAAACTGTTGCTCAAGGTGCTGAAGCAAATATACGCCAAACTCGTAAGAGTTTCAGTCGTCCTGAGATTGAAGATGCTGTAAAGAGTGATTTACCAGATTCTGTACTTGTTGATGCATATGGAATGGATAAGCAGAACCTAAAAAAATGGTTGGCAGAAAATCCAAAAGCAATGAAGTATCAGGCTCCAGTTGCTCCGATTGTTGGCTTACCAAAAACTGCTGTGCGAGCTGGTGGAAATCCAATGCCGCAAAGGCCTGAGGCACAAATACCACCGGAAGTTCCTGCAACACCAACTGCAACACCAACTCCACCTGTTCCAGTTTCTGCACCGGTATCACAGGTCACAAATACGAATAAAGAACTTGAAGATAATGTCTTTATAGCAACCGCTAAAAGTAATCCAATAGTAATGAAGAATGGTTCTTCGGATGTTAAATCGGAACCACCTATTCCAGCTACAGCAACACAGAGAGATGAGGAACCAATGGCTTCTACTGTGTTTAAAAATCAAAGACAAAACGCTAGAGCATACTAAAAAAAAGAGGACCTTTCGGTCCTCTTTTAACTTCTTTGATTGTGTGAAGAAAGGATCAATGAAGTTTAATCGCTCTCAGCCAGCTTCTTGAAATATTCCATGTCGTCATCATCTTCAGTAGTAGAAGAACCAACATCAACCATTTCAGGCTTACGTGGTGAAGGTGCGGCTTTAGCTTGTTCAACAGTTGTACGTGGCTTTGGTGCAGAACCATCAACACCAAGAACTTTGTCCAAACGTGCTTTCAATTCATCATATGTCTTGAAGTTGGAAGGATCCAAGAATTCTTTCAAAGAGTGTTCTTTCTTCCAGATGCCTTCAAGTTTATCATCATCATAATCACCAAGAGTTCCAACAGATGCGAACTCAGACTTATCGTAGTTACGATAGCCTTCAACATTACGAATCTTCAATTTGAAATCAGCACCAGACCATAGGTCAAATGGGTTGATTGCTTTTTCATCTTCAAATTGTGGGTTCATTGCTTCGTTGATCTTGTCAAAGATTTTCTTACCGAACTTGTAAAGGAAGACTTTACCTTCGTTGTCTGGATTCTTTGGATCTTCTACAACATAAATGTTGGCGATGTAAGAAAGACGGCGCTTTTGCTTACGTGCAACTTCTTTGTTGGCTTCAATTCCAGAATTCCACAACTGAGAGTTGTATTCTGAAACTGGATCTTTCTGACCAAGAGTGGTCAAAGAGTTTTCGATGTACCAACCACCAGGACCTTGGAAGCCGTGGTCGAATACTTTTACCCATGGCAGTCCCTCATCTCCGTCTACCTCAGGTGCAGGCAAGAAACGAATAACAGCATAGCCGTTACCTGCTTTGTCTACTTCAGGTTTCCAGAAATTATCTTCTTTTTGGGGGGTTTCGGACGTGTTGAGCTTTTCGATAGCTTTGGCTAGTTTGTCCAGATTGCCAGATTGTTTTTTTAGATTAGCGAATGACATACGTATTCCTTTCGTTGTATAGTCGGTGTATAAAGTTTTGTCCACATATTCATAATATATGGTATATAGGCGTTTTAAACATACAGTTTAAGTAACGCAATGGTAGTTAAAGCATCCTTATGAAGAATGCCAATACCACCAGCTTTGTTCCAATCTTCGATGTTTTGTTTATCATCATCAATTAGAACATAACCAGGTTCTGCATATTCATGCTTGTGTGATTTGCCAGGAACAAAGTTTCCTTTCCAACCGATATCATGTTTATTCAACCAAGTTCTCTTTTGTTGAGAAATTGTTTCATAAAACTTTTCATTGGCCGTTGAAGAAAGAATTTCAATTGGCACATGATTCCATTTCTCATCTAGATATTTGATAAGACTTTCGGCATCAGGCATCAAATCAAGGACGGCAAATTCGTGGTTTGAAACAAAGTCATCGAAACGGCTTCTATCAAACTTTTCATATTGCCCTTGTCCATACAATTCATTCCACTTCTTTTTGAAGTCGGCAATAACAC
>JACCDW010452774.1_pt1 | contig 30519 bp, 11 predicted proteins | sample 7449781 | NCBI WGS metagenome assembly JACCDW01 (sample SAMN15323449, study PRJNA562643) | freshwater metagenome | isolation source: river surface water | place: USA:Blue River Watershed | collected 2017-08-18
CCAGCTCCAAGAGTAAGGTTGCCTGGGTTTACAACGTTGCCGCTGAGCACACTGCTGGCGTTCTTGGTTACAGTGATACCTGGATAGATAGTCGGGAAGTTGGTATTGATTGGGCTTGCAGGTGTAAAACTAGCGTCAAGACTTGTAATCGAAACCCTAGTATTGCTTATATAAGTGCTTACAACTGGGTGGGGAGTACCACCTGAGTCATTGATAGTTTCAGGTATAGCTCCTGCTACACCAGTTGAACTAGAGTATGCTGGACCAACAACCAAGAAAGCACTACCAGTCCAAACTTTAAGTTGCTGGTTCACTGTGTCATACCACAGATCGCCTGTGACGTTGGATGCAGGTGCGCTGGAACTGGCTGTGGCTGCTGAAATGGTCTTGAATGTAGATCCGTTATAGACTTTGAGTAGGTTATTGGTTTTGTCCCACCACAGTTGACCGGTCAACGGTGCCGGAGGTGCTGTGGTGTTAGAACCATTTTCCAGCAAGTGAATAAAGTTTTCATCTAAAAACTCGCCGTAGCCAGCGTAGTTTTTACCTACCAGCGTCATTGAGCTAGAAGTATTGATGGTACCATCAGCAATGGTAGCAAAGGTACTACCATCAGTAAGGTTGATTACATAAGCCATGTCAGTTACCTGTTCCTAATATTATCATATTTATACAGCATTTATGTTGCTGAGCGTTTGAATACGCAGTGTATAGTCAATTTGAATTTGACGGTTCAAGCTCTTTTGCACAGGATGGAAAATAACGTGCGTAATCAAACGCAGATTATCTGCTGCTCCGTTCCAAGCTTTGAGTCCTAACTCATCAAACACATATTCGCCGTTGAAATTGGTTGAGTTGTCAAATGCTTGCTGTTCTGGCGGTTCGCCGTAGTCCAACAAACAGGTCACAAGAATGTCTGTGTACACTGTACCTGAAGTATGAATCACAGTCATTTTGTTGTTTTCAGGGTCAGTGTCTGCTGCCGAGTTATCGTTGACAACTTTGATATAAGTTTGATTATACAAGTCTGCGTTTTGTCCAGTGGTGTTTGGGGGCAAATATGTAATAACACCTGTGGGGTCTACAGAACTGCCTCCGTTGCCAAACGCCATGGCATAGATATAACCAGTGTTGCGATCACTCAACGTTTGCGCCATGCTGATACTGATGTTTTCGTAGTGAATAGCATTCTTTTTATCTACAAAAACTTCCCCAGTTTTGGGGTCGTGTATTTTTACAAAACCTTCAATTTTGGCTAGACCAGGAACTATCATGCGCGACCCTCCACAATGGTTTTTTGAGTGTTAGGGTCTGAAATCCTAAAATATCCTTGCACACTGATAGTGCCATGCTCATTTGGGCGCCGAGCTTGAGGCTGCGGCGCTGGGGTTTTTGGCGTATTTGGTACTGTATTTGACATGGTCACTTATTTACCTTGTTATAAACCACGCAAGAACCTTGCGGCCTGGGTATCAGTTTCTTGCAAAGCTGCCCCGTTGCTAGCGGTGCGCACTTGTCCTGTTCCAGTACCTACTGCTGTGGCAGTAAACAACACACCAATTCTGGTTTCCTCAGCACCCACTGCTGTCCAATTGGTATCTCCCAGACTCCAAATAAAGTAACTGTTTCCAATCACAATATCGGTCACTGGAGTAATAGTTCCAAGATCATACCAGCTCTTGCTCACACGCTGAGCCACTGTGACTTCTTCGCCGGCTGCTGGCGCCAACAGTGGGTTAGCAGGATCGTTGTTGGTAATAAACTCAATGCTCAACGGATCCACTGTGGCCACAGTGTATCGGTATTGGCTAGGTGTAGCAAGCTCAGTGATCGGATACTGTCTGATTCCGCCAACATACACTTCAATGCTGTGATCAATGTATGCGGTGCTGCTGTCACGTGGATATTCTGGAACAGCATTGATACTGGGTGCAAAGAATATAGTTGTAGAACCATCGCCTAGAGTTGTATCCTTTACAATGCTGTCTTGATATTCTTCGTACATCAAGTTACCACGGCCCATGTCGTAGACCACTGCGCTGGCACTGTGGCTGGTTGCTGCGGTACCAGCGGTACCACGCATGAGTCCACTAATGGTATTCAAAGCTGTGTCTCTGTTGCGATACATGATACGCTCGCCTTCAATCATGCACACACCAAATGTACCATTGGGCAAATCAGGTTCAGTTAGAGCGCTGGCATTGTTGACATAAATTGTGTCTGCACTGGCTGTAACGTTGGCCGTCAAGAATGTGGTTGTCTCAGGAGTCATACGATAAGTTGCCTGTACTCCGCGCATGTCTTGGAAGATTCGGAAAGCCAGGGCCTCGGGCACCACACTTTCAGTAAACTCAGTGATAACCACAATGTCTGATGCTGCCATTGGGCCAGATGCCAAGATTAGATATTGACCTTGTACTGTGTAGTCCACACCATCAAACAGTCTATAGCCATTGAGGGTGACCCACAAGCGACCAGCTTCCACCCCTACTCGTTGAAGGTCAAGATTGTTGTCAGGGATTACCGAACCAGCAGAATAGTCAAAAGATCCTGGTGCACCAGTCACACTGCCTGCATCAAAAGTGGTGCTGTCATAGCTTTCAGTGACAGTGATACCAGTATTCAACGGTCCTTGGAATACCAAAGTTAGAATGTTTTGCTGGCTGGTATCGTTGTAGGTAGTCACTGCTATGGTTGCACCGATTGCAGGTGCAGTGACCAGTTGCAGTTGCGAGCCTACAATCAGATATTGAGCCACAGTGCTGACAGCAATCAGTATGCGATCGCCAGCAGCAGGTGGAACTGCAAATACCACTTGGCGGTCGTTGTTAATGCCGTCCCAGTTGGTCACTGTGTAGGCGCCGCCTGAACCGGTGTTTTGCTGTTGTAACACATTGTTGACGTATACAGTTACATCTGTGAAGGCATCCACAATACCTTGTGAGTAGCCACCACGAACTGGCAGTGCAAATCCTGTGGTTGTATTATCTCCTATGTACTCTACTCCCTCAGAAGGGCGCAACCGTAGTCCGTCAATTTCAACAATGGCATTGCAAGAATTGGTCCCGTTAGTAGCGTTTGAAAGATTTACTGTACGAGAAGTATTGATTGCCGCATCAACAGTGAAATATTCAGTCTGTGGCGTACTCCATGAGTATTGGATTGGGGTAGTAGTACCCAACACAACAAAAGTCAAATAGTCACCGGGAGTATAAGCCGTAGACAGTTGAACCTTGCTCAGCTGACCAGGAACAAACGATTGCCAGTAGTCGGTATTGGTTATTGCAATACCAGCAGGGACATTTTGAATAGCACGATAATACACAGGACCTGTGGTGAACACCACTGCCAATCTATCATAGGCAGTGAGTTGATTCCATGCATCAGCTGGATAGTATGCATTCCAGTTAACAACTGGTGTCAGCACGCCGTTGACAAACAACACTACGTTGTAGATTTCGCTGGCGGCTACTGGAACTATCAAGAAATCTTGATTGTTACCCACAGCATTGTCTCTATACAACTGACTGCCGCCGCCCAGTTCATAGGCAGTGATTGACACGTTGTCATTGACGCTGATATTGTTGGTAACTGTAACAGTTTTTGCAATCCAATCCACGGTGTAATCAGATCCAAGATTCAAGCTAACACCTGTGGTTATGTTTGCCACGTTTAAGTAAACTGGATGTTCTTCGATGCCGTCCCAATTAAACACAGCATTAGACACATCTGTCACTGTATAACGTCGGCTGGCTATCTGGAATCCATGTCCGTCTGCCCCTGCAATACCATCGTAGAGCGACCAGTCACTACCAGGACGAGTAAATACCTTGATATCAACAGTATCAAACTCGCTGCCGTTTACCAGTTCTTCAGGTGCATGGCCCTCGGCCAGTCCGATAAACTGTCCACCGTCTACATTGATGTCTGTGAATCGAGTACCTAGGTACAAATCAGTAAAACTGCTGCTGTATTCAACGTCCAGTGTTTCACCAGACACAAAATCTTTACCGTAGACCTGTACACCAGGATAGTCAATACCATCGATCAACAGCGGCAAATCTATTCCAGGTTCATTGACTCCTGGCACATAGTAGCCAGCTGTTCGGTCTATGCCGCCAAGTTCGCTGGCAGGTACTGGAGTCCAGTTTTCAAGATCAAATGTTGGACCAACCACAGCGGTTGAATCTACGCTGGATGCTCTCCATACACGGTCAATGAAACGAACCAAGGTACCGTCCTCATAGGTTCCGTTAGGATCCCAGTTTACAATTTGAGTTTGATATGAGCAACGGTCATACTTGATCACTGTCTTGAAACTGCGAACAAGATCATTGCCCATTACAGGGTAAGCAGCAGCACCAGAACCGTTTCCGCCATCAAATGAGATGGTAGGAGTTGATCGATAGCCTGAACCAGGATCGGTTATTGTAATGAAAGCAATAGAACCAAAGCTGGTCAAGAATGCTTCAGCAGTGGCAGGAATTTCAGCATCGCCGGTGATAATCACTGTTGGAGCATCTGTGTAGCCTGAGCCAGCATGTGTTACCCTAATACTCTGCAAGGTCAGCAGATAGTTGCCGTACCATTGTGTGTAAGGCCATGCCTGCCAGATCAGTGCACCTGGGTCAGTGTCGCTGAGTACGTTGTCAGGCTCAGGAGTACTGTGAGCGTAAGGCAGCAGAATTGGACTTGTATACTGAGGTATAGGCAGGCTGGTGTTGTAGTAGGCTGGAACGTCAAAGTCTGCTACATCGCCAAAATACTGATCTTGGCCGTTGTACAACAGGTTAAACTCACGAATTTGCACGTGATAAGGCTTGACTTCTTGAATGTAGTCAAGAACGAATTCCTGGTTATCTTGACGATAGTTCTGGAATGGTTCCAGGTTACGAATTCTGTGATCCACATCAATCAACGATGTTTTGACCAACCACTCAGGGGCTGCAAATTCGCTGAGCACATAGTTGAACATCAAGGTCAGGCTGCGATTGCGTTCTAACAGCAAATCGTCAATGAACAATTCTTGGTTGATGGCCTGAATAATTTTGCGAGTCTCAATCACTGGCTCTTGGTCAAAATATTGTGCATCAAACACCTCTACGTCAAAACCAAAGCGACCCAATGCATAGTCCCATAGTTCAGCTGAGAATGCAATGGTGCCATCCTGCAGGCCAACACGATCCCAGCCTGTCAGTGACCTGAGATAAATTTCAAACTTGCCTTGTGCGTTGGCAGTTACTCGTACACTGGTTCCCACAGGAACGTTCAATGTATCTAGTGCACTGAAATTGGGCACTTCTGCAACAACCTTGGTAGATGAATTGTAGCCAGGCAGATACCAGTCAATGTAACTCCAGTAACGCTTGGTGTCGTAGTTTTGTACTTTGATCAGTACTAACTCTCGAGCATCAAACTGTCCATTTTGCACATACTGAACTTGATAGATAGTCCATAGTCCGTTGTTGTTGCTGTCGCTGGCTACCAAGTACTTGTAGCCAATTGGCACGGCGTAGATATTCTGGAAACTCAAAATTTCCAGGTTGGCTACACGCATGTTCCAGTTTGGTTCAGTCTGGCCGGGTGTAGTAGCATCTGGCTCAGGGTCACTGGAGTTCAGTAGATTGAAACTTCTAGTTTCTGCAATAGGATACATGGCCAGCACAGTGTTGGCACGTTGCAGATAGTTTTTAAGAGCTTCAAATCGATCTACAAACATCGACTGACGTGGGCGGAATTGTACACCATAGCGTTCAGCGGCATTGAGATTTGGATCAGGCACAAGGTTACCTGCGGTATCAACACCGCAGAAGCTGTCCTGTAGCTTGCGATACAAGCCGTTGCTCAAGAAACCGTCGGCTTTGTCCTGGGCAATCAGTTCATATTCTACGTGAACGTTGTTGTTGGTATACTCACGATCATACTCGATGTTGATAATGGTATCTTCAGCTTCAATGATACTTGCAGCATTGTACAAGGCAATGGTGCTGGCATTGATAGGAGCAATATATGGAATGCCGCTGCTCTTGGGATTCTCAATGTAGCGACTTACAGTTGTGGCACTCAAAGTTTTGTTGGGAGCCACAGTGGTTATACCTCTCACCCAGAAATAATAGTAGGTGTTCACAACACCATCTGCGCTGAGACGAGCATTGAAACTAAACGAATTTATGTTGAGAGGAACGCCGGGGCCAGCATAATTGGCTGGTGGTTGTTGACTTTCGACCCATTGATAGATGTCAATAGTAGATCCAGGGAACAGTTGTCCCCAACGACGGCTAGCATACACAATGTCGTCTTGATTGGGGTCAATAAAGCGAACTGTTCCAATATCCCACCAAATTTCGCCAACGTGATCTGCAAACCATGTTGTGCCATTGTTGTTGGTTGGGCCGTTGTCGTATTGCGCAGGATCGACTGCACCAATGTAGTCAATGTTTTGTCTTGCTGCCCCAAGAATTTTGCCTTGTAACGGATCAAAGAAATCAAACTGCTCAGTGCGGGCACTGGTGATTCGATCGTATGTAAACACACCGTTGATTAGTGCAACGTCAACCACAGGTTGTTGCTGTCGCAGTGTATACCATGCAGGAATTCTGTTTGGGTTCTGTGAAACAAATACGCGACCATAGTCAGCCGCAGTACTGTCGCTGGCAACAGCATCGCTACCAGGCGCACCAAGCATGAGCACTCCGTCCACATAGCTCACTGCGGTACCATACCCGTCAAGCGGTCTTACATTGGAATCAGTTATCTGAACGCCAAAAACAAATTTTCCTGTGTTAGCGGCGGTTTCGTTGGCAGCAGGCAGGTAATCGTAGGTGTATACGCTGCCACTCTGTTCAACAGTGCTAAAGAATGTGGTACTGTTGCCGTCCCAATCTACCAGGCCATCGTCCCAGATTGTTAGCACCCACAGAGTGCCCTGCGGTGATCCTACCACAAGATTTACCGCGGTTTCGTCTATGGATACGCTGTAACCAAACTGGGCAAACTCTGTTGGATAAGGACTGTACAAGGTCTGTGAGTACACAAAGGTCTGGAAGCCAAATGCATCAAACGCGGTGCCCACTGAGCCCGGCGCGACTTGCAGTAGATCTGTGGGCGAAGCAGCGGCAGCGTTCTTCACTGCTAGGGTCAGCAGACCGTTGTTGACATTTGCAACCACATTGGGAACGCTGGCATTGATGGCCGAAGCAAAACTAGACAGCGTGCCAGTGGCTGGCACAGCAACGTCAATGTTGTTTACTCGCAGTGTGTCTCCTACTGTGAGACTTGGGTTGGCCACTGTGGCTGTGATTGTGCCATAGCTGCGGCTTTGGTTTACACTGCGCTGTACTGCACCTGCTTTCCAGGTGGCGGTGCTGTCTTGTGGCGCCCCAACATATAGACTGCAATTGTAGGCACAAAGATCCACAGCCTGTCCAAAGTTGGTAAATTCTGCCACAGTGTTTTGTGTGATAGCTTGCATCAGTCTGAACTGATTGGTTTCTATTTCTACTGTGTCACCTACTGCTAAGTCTGCGTTTACTGTCACAACACTTCCTGCCACAGTAAAAGTATTAGCACCTCCAATAATGTCATCGGCTTCATTGACCAGGAACTGACTGTTTACAATCACGCTCACTGGTTCAGTTACAGTGCCTAACACTGTAAATGAAATTGAGCTTGGATCAGTGCCATAGATGAATCTTTGTACGTTACGATCAAATACATAGACGCTGCCAGCTTCTACTTTGCCATTGACAGTTCTATTGGGAGTACCAATTAGGACCTGACGACCATCTGTAGAAGTTGCTACGCTGTGTCCAAAACGCGAACCGCTGGCCAATCCAGGCGCAGTCAGTGTGCTAACGTACTCAAAATAACTTTGTGCTTGAACTTCGATCACAGCTCCAGCAACATTGTAAGCCGAGCTGCTAGAAGTTAACGCGAGATCGTAGCTCGAATCTTCGCCAAATGTATAATCAATTTGTGGGCGTTGTAACACCCCATCTACAAACACAGAGAACGAATATATGTTGGTTGCTGTAAAGAAGTATTCATTCAACGAGAATGTATTTGTCAACGCAGGTGCAGTATATGCAATAGTATATGCTTCAAGCGCACCAGTGGTTGCGTTGACTCCAGTAACCGTCAGCACAATGTCGTTGGCAGGACTGGTGCCGCCACCGCCAAATTTGCTTGGTGCAAATCTGATAGTATCACCTGGCGCATAACCCAGGCCTCCGGCGACAACACCCACTCTACCTTTGACTGTTGGTGCACCTGGCGATTGTCCTACTTGTCCTCTGACTCTTTCAATTGTAAAAGTTGCACCTGAACCGCCGCCAGTGGTAGAACTCTGCGTGACATTAAAATAAATGTCGCCGTCCATGTTACGACGGTTAATTCTCTGTATTTTAACCAATGTGCCAGCAGCTGGCGCGGTTACAAATGTTACAGAACTAAAATCAGCAGCCACAGTATAGTCAGTGGCAAGATACTGCACAGTACCATCCAGTGTAACAATCAACTGTGTGTTTGCATTGATTTGAATGATATTGCCAATTTGATAACTTGTAGTGGCACCGTCGCCCACTGCCTGTACAAACTGATCTTCCCAGTCTACACGGCCGTAAGCATAGACTTTGTTGGCACCCGGAGCTCCGATGTAGGCCCAGCGTTCATCCGCGCTCATAGCAACACTGTAACCAAACTCTCCTAGAGTGTCTTGATCCTCAGGTACAATAAGCTGCCATTGTGTATATGGGTTGACTCCCGGTTCTCCTAGAGTAGGATCACGATAAATGATTGCAGCATAGCCTACGTCGGCTTCTCCTGCTGGGCCTAGACTCTTGCTAGCACCAGCCACGGCCCAGGTCTGGTTACCAAAGTCTACTGCATTTCCGTAACCCAGTGCACCAGTAACATCCAGAGTCAGCACTGCGTCGCCACTGTCCAACGGACTTACAGGAATGTATTGATCACCGTAGTTTTTAACATAGACATAAACGCCGCCTTTTTCGGCGCCAACATTGAATCCATATCGTGGGCTGCCTACCAAGGCCGCCAATCTGTTTTTTGCTTGTGCTACAGACACTCCATATTGCTCGGTAGCATCCAACAATTGAGGAGCAAGTTCTGTGATATCTGAGAATGGATTTTGTTTTTCCAGCACAGCCCAACGACCATTGCCGTCGTTGTCTACCCAGACCTTGTCACCGGTGGTGATGTCGTTGGCATAAGACAAGTTGACCAGGTCGCTGGCCTGCGCTACACGCTGAGATTCCAGTACAAAACCAATTCCCACTCCTTCAATCACACTTTGTGAACCCACAAAAGTATAAGCAATAATAACACTGTTGATATCTGGAGTTTTCAACACTGTGTAAACGCCATCCACTGATGGGTTGAATTCTTTGACGATCAGTTGATCGCCTACTGCTAGGCCGTGGGCCTGAGTGAATCTTGCAATACTGGTTCCGTCAAGATTGTCACACAGGTGATCAAGGTATCCAGGTACTTGTACACATCGGAACACATCCCAGTCATAGGTATTGACTTTGGCTACCCACAGACTTGAACCAACTTTGACTGCATCAAGTGCTGCTTCGATAGCAGGCGAGTCGTCGCCTAGCGAAAATGCAGTGATGTCTACATCGTTGAGGTTTACGTAACCGGCGCTAGGCAAAGCCGTGTCAGTGATTGTTTCTTCAGTAGTGGGCAAGAAGTCAGGACTAGTAAGTTTGTAGCTTTGTCTCCAGACATTGCTCAACAAAATCTGTTGATCGGCTTGACTTATCTGCTGTGGTTCAATAACTTGCACCAGGCTTGGATTACTGCTCAACAGTGCGCGGTTAAGTCGCAGTTCAACAAAACTGCGGTTGGCGTTGGCACCATAAACAGCACGTTGCACAGCCCAGTTTTCATAGATATCGTAGTCAGCCGCTTCTTTGCCAAGGTTGGCTCGACTCAACAGCTCAGCAGACAATATGGTTCCCTTGGTCTTGAGGAACTGCTGGTAAATGTTGACCTGGCTCACATCATCTAGATTCAATGCAGCCATGTACTGTCGTGGACGGAATCCAATCAAGCCATAGCTCAGTAGGTCTTGATCTTGTTCCAAGTTAGCAGAGTTAACACTGTAGGTCTGTTGCAACTGGTTGGATTTGTTGGCAATGTTGGGCAACAGACCTTGTTCAATTTGTTCGTAGTCGCTCTTGACCCAATCATTGAAATCAAAGTTTGGTTTTGGGTTCACTATGGTTTGTGCACTCCAGAACTGATCTTTGTATTTGACAATCTGTCCTTTGGTGTACTTTTTAAATCCAGACCACTCTTCTACGTTGTCTTGATTGAGAATAAAGCCCTGCGCATCAACAACACCATTCCACTGTGTTGAGTTAAAGGCCACTAGGTCAAGACGACTCTGACGAGCTCCAGTCACTGGTTCATAAATCAAGTCTCCAAACACGCTGCGATTGTTCAGCACAATCATGTGCTCAAAACTGGTAAATTTAAAATCAGCAAAACTCAAACTTTCGTCGGTCAAGGGCTCAAGACTTAGAGTGTTGCCCAAACGCACAATGTTCAAGTTACGAGTATTCAATTCACGTTTGTTTTGATTCAACAAAACGTTTTCGCTGGTTTGCGTTACAATACTGTCAGCGATCAAACCTGGTTTGGTGATAGACAGCTTGCCGGCCAAGGGGTTGAGACTGATAAGACTGTCGATTTCCCACCCTTGTTGTGTCCAGTACAAGAATTCCTGGGCCATCTGATCCCAGTCTAGTATGAAACCGTTGGCACGATCATTGAAGACCAGTCCTTGATCTTGCAACAACTTACCATAGCTCAACAAAAAGTCACACACACTGGTAGGGTTAGTAAACACAAAACCATAGGGCACTTGAGCCACTGAATTTGTATACTGTGTGGGAACCTTGACAGTGACATCGCCCACTGTGATAGGACGCAATCTGCCAACGCCTTGACTTACTGCAATGTTAAAATAAGGCTGCGAAGTTGAGTAGCCATACACAGCATAGCCGCCTTCGACCAGTTGTACTACCACAGAACTGTAGATCAGTCGCTCAACAGGTTGATTTTTGTACAACAGTAAATCGTAGCTTTCGTCAGGAATCTGCAATGTGCTGTTGAGACTGTTGGGGCTAGACTTTTCAGTGTAGAGCTTGATATACTGCTTGTCTGAGAAACTGGCCATGCGGTAGCACAGGCGCACATCTAGATTGGCCAAGTCATCTTGCAGTCGTTTTGTAGAGTTCAAACCCAACTGTTGATTGTAGTCCACGATCCAGTTGATGTAGCTGGCCTTGCTGACCCCGTCACCGTAGACTTCAATACCATTGGCATCCAGACGATAACGTTGGTTGTAGAGATATTGACCAAATGTGTTGTCAAACTTGTAAAGATCTCGGTCAGCAAACAGGCTGTAAAACTTAGCAGGGCGTGTGAGTGCCAGCAATCTCATCACAGCAAAAGGATAAGAACTGGAATTCCACCACGATGCTTCTACTGGGCCGCCATCACCTGCTGCCCAGCTGCGTTTCCATTGTTGATCATTGTAGTCTTGAACAACACAATCAAATGGGCTTAGTAGGTTGCCTTCTGAGTCAACTGGGATTACCTTAGTGAGTCCAGGTCTTGCATATTGAGGCAGAATGTATGACCCTGTTGGGGCACGTACCAGACCAATTTCTAGATCGTCCCACAACACCAAGTTGGTATTGGTGTAAGGTGCTGGTCCATAGATTGTGGTCCACCAAGAAGGCTCAATGGTAAAGCCCAGCATCTCCCAAGGAGTACGACTAGGGTCCTGGGTGTCGTAGAAGTAACGATAAATTCCGCGCCAGGCACCCAATAGATTTTGCCCGTTGATTTTGTTGGTAGCATTTGAATAGTTCCAACTAAATTCATTGCCTGGGATGTAATCTTGATTGTTGTAATCCAGTTTGTTCCAACCAACATAGCTCAAGAAATCTTGAGACAAAATTTGATTGATCTCAGAAAAGGTGTAGCCAGTATCTCTAAATTGTCCAGGCAGCACATCATACACAGTGAGAGGCACTGGATTGCCATCTAGTTTGAGGTTGTTATAGATACGCTTTTCAAATTCCAACAACACATCATCGCGAATATCACCAAAAACGGGTGTCTGACTGCCATCGTGTCCTACAATGACCTGAGCAGAACCAGTGGTAGTATCTACGGTGACTATGCTGGGTTTCCATGCTGGATACAGACCCAACTTGGTTGGAGTGTTGGGAACAAAATTGCCGTAGGTGGCTGAAAATTCTTGGATGGTGATTTTATCACCTATCGCTAGCGTGGTTGTGACTGTTATTCTTGGGCCATCTGTGGCTACAACATAGTCAACACCACGTATCAACAGTTGATTATTTTTGTAAACCAGCAGACCAAGATAGTTGGCAGAAGTGTAATTGTACACTTGTGACGTATCAAACACGTTGGTTGTTATCAAACTCACAGTGTACACAGTCTCAGTAAACACTGAGCTACTGGGCAACATATCACTCCAGTAGAACGGATTGGTTTCCACTCTGCCAGCAGTGATATTGGCCATGGCTTCGGTGAGCAACTCAGCTGTGGTTTGGAAGTTGATCTCTAGCTGAGTAACTTCTTTCATCAGCAAGTTTTTAAACTTGGTATATTCACGGCTGTTGTATTGCAGCGATGCAAAAATGTTGTATTCTTGGCTGCGGTTAAAGTAACCAGCCAGAGTCAAAGGCGCACTTTGCTGAAGAATAATTAGACCGTAGGGTCCAATGTCGCCAAGGTCTCTGGTGTTGTTGGCTCCATTTATTGAACCAGTCAACGTCAACAAATTCTCGCAGATACTTTCATAGTGTGTGCGAATTGTACCTAGCGTGAAACTTTCGCTGTTGCCGTTGAGCGGATTCTTTTCAAGGTTAATAGGCACTTGATAAAAAGCCACAGCACTGCTTTGATTGCTCAATGCCAACACTTCAATTACATCACCAACAATATAAGTTTCGTCTAGGGTGATAGTGGTAGTGTTGTCTGTGGTAGTAACAGTGTATGTGCCAGGATCTTTGAATTCTGATCCAACATATACCTTGACTGGAGGCACAGGATTCTGAAGAGGTGCCACTGTTGACTCCACTTTGATGTCCAGTTTCAATGGTTCGCCAGTGTAGGTAAATTTAAACTGTTGTCGAATTTGAGTATCGGTAGCTGCAACTTTCCAGCCAATGTTTTGAACAAAATCAGTTCTATTCAGGAATTCTTGCACAAAACCTGAGCTAATAGGCTCAGTGACAGATACGTTGTCGCGAACATACAGGAACGTATCTTTGTACAGGTTGTTTTCAAAAACAATATCACCAACGTTGTTGAGGTTGAGATATTGCAATGGGAACTGCAATATAGGATCTAAGATACCAGTGTCGCCCACAGCATAGCTAAACAACTTGCTGCCTTCAAATGTAGACGACGGATATGTAGTCCTGTTGCCAAAACTGATGCCATTGGCGTCATAGACATTGTACAAAGGTGCTTGTTGAACACCTTGTTTTTGTTGTGCTCGAATCCAATCAACACCGTCATACCAGAAAGTTATGCCTTTGAGTGTGTCGCCTTCTGTGCACACTGTACATTGATCAACCAATACTATACCATCGTCAGCCAAGGTCAAATTGATAATTGGTTGTGCAATCAGTGGAGGTATTGAGTCTGGTACTACAAAGTTAACAACCCAAATTTTGTTTCTTACATCGGCATCCTCGTCAGCAGCAAAAATCACACGACTGCCGTTGACTAAATTATATCCATCAACACTGTAGGCTGTTGCGCCTTGAATGTTGGAGAAAGCATCAGTTTCTTCAAAGTCAATGATATCAACTGGTTGTTTGCCTTCAGTGCCCATGTTGAACAAGCGCAGACCAGGACGAAACTCAATAATTGGTCGTTTGGCACGATAAGCGTTGTCGATGGTAGCGGTGGTATTGTTGTATTCGGCTGCGGCATTGATAACGTCAATGTGGAACCAACGGTTGCTTCGTGTCCAAGCATTGAGATCTTTGCTGGCACGATTGATGGTCAAGTAGTCAAGTTCCCCTGGTTCAACCACAGCAGTACTGTCGTTGGCATCAACTACATAGGTCTCAGGCACAACGAAGTTGGATACAGGTAGCAGTTCAATGGCTGTGCCTACCCCTGATACATAGTATTCTTTGTTGGCATAGCTGGCAGGTTCTACTTCGCCGCGTAGGATAATTTTTAATCCGTTGGTGAATACCACACCATTGGGGCTGGTATAGTTTTGTTTGCCCAGTATTTCTTCAATGAACAGAGTTGATGCCAGTGGTTGCTCAATTAAACGTATGCGTCCAAAAATCTCTGGGTTGGTGCCGTCTTGGTAGTACAAAGTATCTTGGATGGCACTGAGCAACGGTATCTGGCGCAGGAATCCTGCATCATTTTTGTACCAGTTGGTGCTGGCGTAGGTGGCGCCATAGCGAATGTTGAATTTTTCAAGGTTGGCAATGGACTGAATGCTACTGAGCTGAATGTACACATAACCATCACTGTTCACATAGTTAATCTGCCATACGCTGTATCTTTCATTCAGCGGCACTGGAGTTTGCAGAGCATAAGGCAAGCTATCAAAGCTGCCGGGCAATCCGTTGTTGGCAGTGCCTGCGTTCAATGGATCAAACTTCGAGCTTGAGTACCAGCCTCCCTCCTCAATGTCCACAAAGGGCTGATCAAAAACCAATGTACGACCATTGAGCTCAGTGATTCCATCTATGCCCCCGTAGGTGGCTAAAAATTCAGTGACTTTTATTCCATCGATTTGATTGAATTTTAGATCGGTGATCAAGTCAACGCCGTAAGGGCTTGTGCCGCCGCCTACGTTGGGCAGTCCGTAGTAAAACTGCTGAGCAGTCTTGGTTGGTACGTTGAATGTGATAGTACCGAGATCTTCTCCGTTGTTGGTCACGCCCAAAACATCGCGGCTGCTGATGTTTGGTGTTGCTGGAATTCGTCCGTTCACCCCAGGTGCTGTCTGAATCCAAAAGCCTGAACCAGTGCCCGATGATGCATCGATCACATTGAACTGTCCACGCATGTTGCTTTGGTTGGCAGCGGCATAGTACAATACGTCCGGGGCGTTCTGTGGCACAACAAAAGTAACTGCACCTGTGACAGCGCCGTTGTTGGTCACACCGTCACTGTAGATATTGGTCAAACCTGTGGTTGGCTGTGTTTTGATATAAAACGGATACTCGCCTGTGAGGTTCAGCGTAAAGGTATAGGTGTTGCCTCGCACCAGAGATATTGTGGGATTTTCGGCTAGATTTATTAGATAAGCACTGTTGCCGTTGTTGCCCACTCGATAGTTTATGGTTTGTTTTTGATTTTGTGCAACTTCAAAGATGTAGCTGCCGCCGCGCACAAGATCAAGAGTGGGATCATCGCCTTGCACTCCAGAAAAGTTATAGTGAGTGCTGCTGCGAGTCACGGTAAAGGTGTTGGTAGCTGGCACAGTGGAAGCGGCCACAGTCACAGCATCAGGTCCGTTGGGCAGCCAGAAATACTGGCTGAAGTTGATAAACGCATCCCAGCTTATAAACGGATCCCAGGTATAATATTCACTTTCAAACAAGCGGTCTGGACGAATACTATCGCCGCCCTCGGTAGAAATAATACCGCTGGTTAGACCAGGGTTTCCGATTTGATAGGCTATGCTGTCCAGCAGACCAGGATAGGTAATAGCGTCTTGAATTTTACCTGTGCCGGGCTCAAGGCTGATCACGCCTGCTTCTAACTGATAGTCAGCTCGAACACGATTGGGTTCAATCACATAACGGTCATTGGGGTTGACACCGGGACCCACTGTGCGGCCAATAAAGCCTTGGGTCTTTTTAAATTGAGGTTCTTGCACCAACTGATCCAGTGTAGCAGCCAGAAACTGCTTGTTGACATCAGTCTGAAAAATCTCAGGTAAAAAATCTACACTTCTAATTCTTGACATTAAATTACCCCGCTACCAGGAGCTGTTCTCAAGTTGGTTGAGGTCAGGGCCTCAATCACATCTATATTAGTTATGTCTGCTGCGTTGACGAAGATTTCGTTAGGAGCAGATCTGATCTCGTACAAGTCACCAAAACTCTTTTGTGGATCCAGAGGCACTAGAACCACAGAGCTGATGATGGTGCCCAGCTGACGGTGCAGATAGGCTGCTAGCTCTGAGAAGTAGAAAGTATCACCAAAGTTCCACTTGTCGATGCTGAAATATTTGTTGAGCTCGGCTACCACAGAGCTCTTGATCTCGCTGGTGCTGGCTGTGCTACCTTGAGCACGAATCACTTTGATAGTGGCTCGTAGTTGCTGTGCTGCCTTGGCACCAAACAAGGGCTTGAATACCACTGAATTCAAGACCACGTTGTCTGACACCATTTTGTAGTCCTGCAGACCTTGGTAGGCAGTGCTCAACTCATCGATGGTGGGCACAGCTGGCTCTGTCACAGTGTTTGTAGTGTCCTTGATCCAGTTTTGATAGGCTGTATAGTAGGCCTGGGTTACAACATACAGGTCAATGATGTTGGTTGTTCCTGGATCAATACGAGCAGTCAGTGGGCTGTTGTGACGATACTGGAAGTACAGGTCCTGGCGACCAGTGCGAGCGATCCAGCCTGATTGTTGTACCAGTGTACGAACTCCGGCCACGTTCACACTCAACAGCCAGAAAGTGCCTTCGCTGTAGGCGTAAAACACTTGGCCTGGGCTCCATTCGCTTTTTGCTAACTCTATTTCTTCGTAGGTTGAATAGTCGCTGTTGACCACACCCTCTTCCACCAAAAGGTAACGTTGCAGATTGTCAAAGTCCACCGTTTGTTGCAAGAATATCAGCTTTTGATTGGCATTGACCGCAGGTGCAACAATTTCGTTGAAGAAATCTGGGTTGTCTGGTACTCCGTCATTGTCTGAATCTCTGTAGCTGACCAGGACCTGGAAGTCATCAACATAGCCGTCTGACTCCACTGGCTGGCCAATAATGGTCATATAGATGTCGCCCGGCAGTGGTGCTGGTGTATCTGGCTGTGTGTTCATAGCCAGCACGTTCACAAAGTCTTTGATCACTGTGCCTGTACGGCTGTCATAGATCAGTTGATTGTCGTAGAAGAAGAAACGAGTCTGCAACACTGATCCAAAATAGTAGGCCAAACCTCGGAAAGTCACTGTGTAGTTTTGATTTTCAACTTCAAACTGAATCATCCAACTAGCGTCTTGATTTGTGCCCGATGTGGAACCTGCATTAGACAGGCTAAAGGCTGCATCAGTGTCAAGATTTTGCTGGGTAATCAAGTACCACGATCCTGCGGTTCCGGTCACAGTGCCTAGCCAATCGTAGCCCAGGCCAAAATTTCGTAGCAGTTCAATCTGATCGCCAATTTCCTGTTCCAGTGCCACTGGCAGGTCTGTCACAAACACTGGTATCACTTCGCTGACTATGGCTCCTGTGGGCACAAAGTTGTTGAGCGTGATAGGACCTTTGCCGTCAATTAGATTGCCTAGACCGTTGTTGTAGCCGTCGCCGATGATGGCAGTGGGGCTGGCCCAAATTTCTAAACGTTCGTCGGGGCGGGTGGGTACACCTGGTTGCAGTCGATTGTTTTTATCGAAATAATAGGTTTGTCCGTTTATGGTAGGTGCAGTAAATTTGATCAAGCTGCCTACCTGCACGTATTTGAAATTTGTGGTAGTATTAGTGCCCACCGGTATAGGTGTGCCTGCTGCATTTTTAAAATAACCAGTGGTTTCGTTGGCCAAAGTGGTGCTCTGACTCCAGGTACTCAGTGCAGTGGGTGCAGTATTGATCTGCGGCCTAGGCTGGAAGTTAGCATAGTAAAACTGCTTCATGGTAGCTTCGCCCAGCTGCGGTTGCACCTGGTTGGTCACAAAGTCAGCAATGTCATTGCGGTTGATCCATGAGAACAATATGGCTGGCAAAATATTCTGTTCCCACAGTGCACCATCGCTGCTGAATGTATTTGTTGAACTATACTTGCCAGTGTTGTCCACTAGATCTAGATAACGGCTTGTGCCGATACTGGCACGGTTCAAGGCCTTGCTCTTGATAATAGAATTGTAAGCAGTGAACGGAAAGATGTTGTAGTCTTCACCATTGACCATACGGTTCTGTGTGTAGTAGCGAGCCGGAGCACGTTGTTTGATTGCGTCAATGGTTTCACGTGCCTGTGCATTGGTCACTGGCTGAGTAATACCACAGGTAAAAGTAATAGTCTGCAAGTTGCCGTTGCGATCAGTATAACTGATAGGCAACGACACTGCCTGCATTTCCTCTGGGTTGATGATATACTCTAGGCCGTTGCTGGCTCGTGTATAGCATCGGAAAATACCCACAGGAATTTCGCTAAACACACCATCACCAAACACCAGGGTAATCTGGTCGTTGGTGCGACTTGTGGTACTAAAGATAGGACGCAGTTCTACCTGCTGTTCGGCAGCAGCGGTGTACACGCTTTCTACATAGGCCCACTCGCGGGCAATGTTGCCAATGTTGTCTAGCTGGAACAACCAACGATCTTCGTTGTTGACGCCTTCTACGTTGATGTTCACTGTGCGATTTGAAATACGCTCAGCCAAGTTAAAATCAGTGTTGGTCAATGTTCCTTGTTTGAACAAGAAAAAATAACCTGTGTTGGCACTGTCAAAACCCAGTTGATCGTTGCGGAACAAAATGTTGAACGGTGAGTTGGGACGAGGGCTGGGTTCGTAGACATAGTCGCGGTTGATAGACGTAGCCGTCACTGCTTCAAACGGCATGCTCACACCATCCACTGTGGCTGTGTAAGGAATCACAGGCAAGAATCCTGGCAATAGATTGATAGCATATTCGTCAGTTCGCACACCCAAGATAGTCTGGCGATTGCCTGGACGACCAATGCGCTGACTGTCTACCAGGCTGGCGTTGATAATGGCCGTAAACTGTTCTTGCCAGTCCGGATTGGTGGGATCAGCCCAGTTGACCGTGACATTTGAAAGATTTACGCCATTGTAGTCCACTACATTTTCTGTGGTGCTAACGCTAAAAACTTTGAGATAGCCCTGAGCTGCGGTGTTGCGCTTGGGGCTGTAACTAACAAGATTGGCCAGCCGCACCACTGAGTCACGACGTTCGGCAGTGTCTAGATAGTTTTCTCTGGTGTTGAGGTCAGTACGAAACGCAAGGCTTTGCCCCATGAATGCAATAACGTCCAACAGTGCAATAAATTCACTGCTCTCAATGTAGTCATTGAACGTTTCTGGATAATACAAACGCAGATAGTCAATGAAGCTCTTGCGTAGAGTTTCAAAATCGTAGCTTTGAAAGTCAGCCTCACGATAGGTTTGATAGATCTGTTTCCAGTCTTCTACGCCAAATATCGCTGTTTGTCTAGTGGTTTTTGCCATGCTTGTTAACCTTAAGTCACCTTGAAGTATTTATGGTGACAAAAAACGGCTCAGTTATACATAGCTGGCTGTGCGTTGTTGTTGGTCAAAAAAGATACTCAATCGCTGAGCGTTTTTAGATGGAATAACTTGTATTTGTAGTTCTACCAAGAGACCGTTTTCTTGTGGGTAGCATTGAAGGTCACTGACATAGATTCTTGGATCGCCTGCGGCCACACGCTGTATTTCTTTGATCACTTCCTGCTGAGTTTTTTGTGTCTGCGGTTCAAACACAAAATCATAGATTGCACTACCGTATGCAGGTCGTCCCGGCAGTTGTCCTTGACGAATATTGAATGCGTTCAGTAGGTCTCTTTTGATCAGATCAAAATCTGTCAAGGTGAACTTTTTGAACTGGTTGATAGTGCTAAATCCAATGAATACAGTCATAGCAATATTTACCTAGCATTTAACCGCGGCCCAAGACCTGTGCAACCACTTGCAGTGTTTGATCTACTCTTAGAATCAAGGTCTGAATAGCCAGACGCTGTACATCAATATCGGCCAAGAACTGTGCAGACACTGGTGTAGCAGTCAAGGCTCTGGTAGTTAAAACAGAAAAACTGGCATTGAGATTTACCAATTCTTTGCGATAGGTCTCCAGTTGTGTGCGACGCACAGATGCATTGATCACTGTGATTTTTTGTTCTAGTACCGCAGTAGTTTGATTGCTAATGTTAGTCAGTTCTTGCGTGAGCTCTGACAGCCGTTGAACCAGATCAGCAGGGGGCAGCGTGCCACCATAGCCTATTTTTGCCACTTTGTCGTTGCCCACAATTTGATTGCAAGCAAAGTTTATTACCTGTTGTTCAACAATATTTCCAGGGTTGACCACAAAAGTTTCTTTGGTTTCGTTGCGCATGGCATTGTTGGTTTTTGTCACAGAAAATTCACAGGCAAACGCTGCATCTCTAACAATGCGATCTGGTACTTGCCAATCTTTGGTAGTAGGAATCACTGTGGGTCCGGCCACTGGAATCACTGTGGCTGCTGTGGTATTTTTGACCCAGTTAACTGCCAGGGCAGGATCAATGGCGCTGAGGCATGCCAAACCGGCCTGCGTTTTTGAAGGTAATAGATCTACAACAATGCCCACTTCGGCCAGTTGATCAAGACCCGAGCTCATCAAAAACTGTTGAATTGTATCTTGCAAGGCTGAATTGTTCAGCAGCTGATTGAGATTAGACACGCCGTCTTTGCCAGTCCAAACTTCAGTCATATTCAACACAGTCAATGTGCTACGTGTGCCCTGAGTCATGTAGGTAGCAGTGGTACCTGGCTTGATGTATCCTGCTCTTTCCAGTTGCGATACAGTAAACGCATACTTGCCAGCGCCCAGATTGGTAGCTTGGGTGGCTTGCTGTTGCGTAAGATTTTGACACTGTGCTAGTACTCCGGTTACCTCAGCTCTGGATATGTTTTTAATATCTTCCACCGCTGGGGCTTGTTTGGCATAGTTTGCAATGTTTATTCCATTGGTCACAGTGATCTTGGGCAGTTCACCTAGCTTGTTGGCAATTGTGTCAGATGACTGTGCAATGTCTTTGGTTACTGCTGACTGAGCTGTAGTTAGGCCGTTGGCCAGTTGAAATTCAGCAGTGATTGTCTGTCCTGGTTGAATGGCAATCAACGCCCCAGCTGATCGCTGTTGATTGAACACTCTTTCAGCCTGTTCTTTGGTCAGAGAATCAGGCCCTCTTACAAAATAAGAAAGTCCGTTATCTACGTTGCGAAAATTGTATGTTGCCATTGTAGATTATGCCTTGTCAAGTATTCCTGCCCACTGAAACTCCAGACGGTACTGCTGTTGATCCTGGGGGTGTATTGCTGGCTGCACTACTGGCTGAGCTGCTGCCAGACACGCCTTGATTGTGATAGGGATAGGGCTCATGCGTGGGTGCTCGAGTAACCACTGTAGATATAGCGCCTGTTTTGACTTGCCAACCTTCGCTGGCGTTGAATTCAGTGTCATCCAAAGTTTTGGTCACAATATTTTGAGGTTTGGCCACTGTCGGCGGGAATGGACCATTGAGGTCAATAGTATCGGCTTTGAAGATCAGTGTACCAGCGCCCCAGGATCCTCCAGTGGCGTTTTGAATTGCTAGAGTTCCGTCTGATTTGACACGGACAGCGGTCTTTGCATACAAATCTAAGTTTTCTTCTGCCAGCACCTGAATGTTTTTCTTGGCTTCAACTTTGATATCATTGAGGCTTCTAACATTGATACTGCCACCAGCAAACATATTGATATCTTGATCAGCGTGCAGGTTTATTGTGCCCGCAGTACGAACGTTCACAGAATTGGTACTGTAAACATCCACTGTGCCTTCTTTGCCAAACTCTATCCAGGTTTTTCCGTTGGCATGCGTGATGTAGAAAAATTCTTCACTGTCATGCATGGTTATCTGATGACCTTTGGCTGAACGAATCCTTACTAGTTGATCTTTACCGTCAGTGGCGCCGTCGTCCATGACCAGAGTGTGCCCACCCAAGCGACCAATTACCTTTAGTTCACCTGATTGTATGTTGTCAAGATTTCGTAAAACTTCTTCTTGAGTTTTACCACCAAGATAGATTGGACGTCCTGGAGTGCTGATACCAAACACCTGGCTAGGTGTTTCACGTTGACTGGTGCTGGAAATGGGTCCACGGTTAACATCACGAATCAAACCTTGCTGGAACATGGTTGCAGCTTGGTAGCTTTGCACCGGCTTGGTCTGTTCAAAATATCTAGGCTGGTTTACAATGTCAGGATCATTGGTGTTGATTTCTGTCACAGGCAGCTGAGTAGCTCCATAGAAGAATCTTTGCTGAGTTTCATTGGCCACTGTGAAGTTTTTGGCCGCACCAATGGCTGGAACCATGTGTGTGGACGCTTGCTCAGGGACTACACCAATGTAGAATCCTTGGCTGCGGTCACCGTTGGCAAAAATACATATCACTGTGATGCCCACGTCCGGGGGAGTAAACCACATGCCGTAGCTGTTGCGATTGCCAGGATAGGTTCCTGTGCCTGTGCCTGTGCCTGCGCTGGGAGTAGACCCATAGTAGTTGGGCAGATAGCTTACCGTGATCCACTTGCTGTCGTCGTCTTGAGGACCGTCAGCAAAAGCTTCAATGAATACACGTAAACGTCCAGCACGAGTAGGGTCCACGTTGCTCATTACCTTGCCCAGGTATGGACCGTATTCTGCTGGTACTCCGCCGCGATCTTGCTTGTAGTTCTGCGGCCGCCCACGTGTTCTTTGAATGTCTTCTGCCATGCTTTGTCCTTTATGGTGAACTGCTGATTATCTGCAAGGGTTGAGTGGTCAGCGTCGATGAATTTATCAGTTGCGGAGCAGGCAACGGCACATTAACGCCTATTGCTTCCCCGTTGCTGGTGGGAGGATTGTTTTGTTGACGTGCTGGGGCATTGGTATCACGTGTGGCCAGCAGCCCAGGGCTGGATTGGCGTGGCACCAAAATTGGCGCTTGCGGATCAATCATAGGTCCAGATCCTGGTATTTTTAGTCGTGCAGGAGAACCAACTGGACTAGAACGCATTTTGACATTTCCTTTTCATGATCATGGCCCTTCTGTGTTTTGATTGCCACTGCCTTGATTCAACACAGCATTGCTACGTACTGCGGTAGCCGGAGTGCTTTGTCCTGCAGGTATTGGCCAAGAATACAAGGCGCCTTCAATGGTCTGCTCAAATTTGCCTTGCCGAAACTCGCTGAGACATTTTCTTGCATGATAAATGTTGCTTTGAATGGGCTCTCGAGCACCTTCTACCAGTGCATAAGGATCTGCTAGACCTGTGTTGAGATCGTAGTCTTGGGGTCTCTGCCAAGCAATTTCAAACAATACCTGTTGGCTGTCAAAGTTTATGGTGCCATCGGGTAAAAATCCTGACCGGTTGAAATTTTTTGCATTTATACCTTCGGCCATGCTGCCTTGCATGATCCAGGCAGGGTCGCCAACAATGCGCAGTTTGACCTGAGAAAGGTCAGTGGGACTGTACAGATATTCAGCGGCATTGGCTGACACTTCGTTGCCTGCACCTTTGGCACCTGCTGAGCTTTCAGTACTGCGGGCCTGATAGGTATATTTGGCAATGTCTCTCATACTGGAGCTACGCTGTTGACGTATGCGTTCTGTGGCTGAATTTCCTGGCTCGCTGCCACTAATGGTCAAGTTGTAAAGAGCGTTGAAAGAAACTTGATAATCCAAGATTCCAATGTTTTCGCCAGTCCACCAGTACTTGTAACTTTTGTGGATGCCGTTGAAATTTGGCACAGGGAAGTATTTGCTGTCAAAGTTTGGTACTACATAGGTGCTCACAATATAAGTTATTTTGTAAGCATAGTCGTTGCGTTTTTTATCGTATTTGATAGGCACTGCATCCATGGTCACATTGTGCCATAAAATTGTGGCTCGTGCCGCGGTGTTTTTTGGTACCTCTACCACATTGCCCAATTCATCTTCAAAAATTTCAGTTTCTTCTTGTTCGTTGACTCTGGCCTGATCAGTGATGTAGGTGCTGTTGCGAATCACCAGATCTATGACCTGCATGAGTTGTTGACCAGCAGTGATGGCAAAATTTCTCACAGTGTTGTCCACACTGGTTTTCTTGGGATCTACTCCGCCAGGATCTTTGGTCACAGGAGGAGCCATGGGTGTGGCGCTTTGATTTTTTATCACGTTGCTAGGTTTGGTCACACTGGCATTGGCAATGACTTCTGCACCGCTGGCAAACTCAATTGCATACTCGTCAGCAACTTCGTAGATGCCTTCTGACACTAGCTTTTGCTGAAAGTCGTTCATGGCAGCCATGAGTCCCTGACGTATTACTGTTTTACTACTAGGCGCAGCATTGGCCTTGTCAGGTGCTGGGGTAGACGTTCCGGTAGCATTGTTTGTTGGAGTAAAAGTTGTAGTTGTCACTGCGTCGCCGGCCAACAAGCCTTTCACAGTGCTGTCACTGAGTTCAACATCGTAGGGTATGGTTGCTCGAGCTGTAGATGCACCTAGAGTCTGCCCAATTGGAGCACAATCTAGATCGTAGCTTACCAGCTTGTTGCTGACTCCCCAATTTATTTTTCGAATGTTAAAGGGAATGAACTTTTCAAAGGCAGCATTGGGATCTGTCAATGCAGGGCCGCCGCCGGGATTTTTTATCAGTTGCCCGTTGAGATCCCAACCATACCAACGTATCACACACAGGTATTGTACTGCGGTATAGTTGATGGCACCAGCACCGTCTTTGGGCACAAAATCTTGCACAGCTTTGTAGAGTCTATCCAGCAAAGTAATACCAGCAGGTTCCGTGATGGTTATTTTCATGCTGGACACTGAGTGTGCCATGCGTGTGCCGCCACCGGGAAAAACGTTTTCTATTGCAAGACTTTCAATGTAGAAATCATCTCCAAAATAAGGACTGCGTCCTTCAGTAGGAGCTCCTGCGCTTTGTATCAACAAATTGTAGCCAACCACAGTTTTGGTTTTGCTTTGAATCATCAGCGCATACTGCTGAGGAGTCATCAGATATAGGCTGATAGAATAGGTATAACTACCAAACTGATCTAGACCATTGGGTCGAGGTTGTATAGACTGAGCATTGTTATAGTTGTTGTTGACTTCGGTTGCTGTCTTTTGTGGGCTAGGCGCCGGATAGTCGTCATTGGACCCGACCCCAAGTTTTTCCGGAGCACTGGCTCCAGTAAACAGCCCAGGGTCACTGTTAAAACCAGGCAGCTTGACTCCAAAGCCAACATCTGTACTAGGATAGTCAATAGTTGACGGATCAAACAGTGGACGACCTAGCACTGCACCCGGTTGAGAAAACACAGCCTGTGTGGTAAAAAATGACTTGAGTGGCCCATCAGTATTTCGGTCAACATCGCCAGTTTCAGCTGTGGGCGGAACATCAGCATTACTGGGTTCCGTTACTGTTTTGATAGGACGTATTCTACCAGTGTTGGGATCGGCTTCCAAAGGTGCTGGCTTGAGCGGGTTAGGTACCGCATCGTCGTTGACTGTTTGTCCAGCAGTTTTGGGCGGTGGCGGAACCACTCCTGCGTCCGCGGCCACGGTTACCCGTGACTGAGCCAGATCAGCTCTCAACGATGCTATGGTCGCTTCCAGCTGAGGAATCTCGCGTTGCGCCTGAGCTTTTTGTTGCGGACTGGCTGTGGGATCTCTCAGCGTCGCAGCATATCCCGCAATCAAACTTTGCAGATAGTTAATTTGTGATGCAATTGCTGCTGGATCAGTCATTGATTAGATTCCCAGGGCCTGCTGCAACACAGAAATTTTAGGTAAAAATATTTTTTTGCCAATTACAAAATCTATCACAGGTGAGGTCAAACTGTTGGGGTTTCGTTGATAAAACACCCACCATAGGCCGCCGTCACCATAGAGGTCATAGGCCAATAGATCAGGACGATACTGATAGGTTTGATTTATTTCAAATTCTAGATCATCAGTTTCTTTGGGTATGGGTCTATCGACCATGACATCAAGATAAAACTGTGTGAATCCTGTGGAATAATAAGGACTGGCGGTGTTATAGATAGCAGCCATTACCAGAAACCTCCTTTGAGCAGATTGCCATTGGCAAAATCTTTGAGACTGAACTGCTGACTGATTTGGGCGCGAGTGTTAGTGGGCAGCAGGGTAATATTGATTTCCATTTTGGTAGGTACATAAGTGGCATCGTCTATGTTGTTTACATTGTTCTGTATCATTCCCGGCGACGGTATATTGGGCATGCTTGGACTTGCTGTATTCAGCCCTGCGCTCAACAATCTGGTGGCTACACTGCCAAGCAGCCCCCCACTGGTGCTGCCGGTACGTTCGCGTTTGCTGAACAGGTTACCGTAGTTGTTGGGAGCTCGGGCCCGAATGTAATCAACATCATTGGGCAAACTGTAGCTGAAATTAGAAACAAAACAAGGATGTTCATTGAACTGATAGTTACCAAGTCCGTTTAAAAACACCAAAGGCGGCGGTGCACCGCGATAGGAATCTTGACCATAGAACATCTTGGTCACTGAACGGAAAAAGTGTATCACTGCCAACAAATAGTTAGCTTCTTGTGTGTCCTGTGCTGTAAATGTGGCACGAAGGTTGATATCGTTGACATTGCTGCCTTTGTAAAAATAGCCGCGATAGTTGCTGTGTGTGAGATCAAATTTGTCGTAGTTGGCAGCATAAGAAGTTTCAATGCTGGGCATGTAGGGAAATATCACACCGTCAGTATCATACAATGGAGCCAAAATTCCTGGTTCAGCATCTTTGTATAGGTAGTCAGCTTCTACCCCTAATTGAAGTCGTACTCGCCAGTCAGCAGTGGCGGCTTCGTTGTTTCTGGCCTGCAAGGTAGCTTGATTTTTGGCCAGCAACAGAGTGGCTGCTTGGCCACCGAACAAGTTTTCAACGGTGGTCAATCCTGTGTCGACAGCCGAGCTAAAGGTATCAGTGACCGCGGTCACAAACGGACTTAGTGACGAAGGCAAAGCCGTCGGCGATGTAAGAGCTCCACTGATCAGAGACTGGGCAGCCGCTGCCGCTGCGGTAGCACTAGCAAAACCTGACAATGCAGCAGTGGCCACGTTGCCAAAACTTGATGCCAAGTTAGACGGATTTAAAGATGGATCTACGCCAGGATTTAGAGCGGTATTATTACTGACTGAGGTAACATTGGTCACTGGTGCGCCGTTGGCATAGAATTGATTTATTGGCCGCTCAACCACCGACGCTGAGTTGGCACTGAGCGCATAATTTGATGTACCGCCATTGCCGCTGCTGCTGGGTCCTGCTACAATGCCACGAGCTCGCTCGGCTTCTGCTACCAGGCGATTGTGTTCTTCAGGATTGAGAATAGATCTGGACCAGCTCTGGTAGTCTTCTTCGCTCCAGTTATTTGCAGCCTTTAGTTGTGCTGCATAGCTAGGATCACCGAATGCTCGAGTTGCTTCTAAAAACGCTTCTTTGCTCGAGCCCACATAGGCAGGCCAGTTGGGGTCATTCCAAAAAGACTCCTGGGGTGTGATTCCAATGGCTCTTAGATCATCTTGTCGCTGCTTGGTACGTTCCAGAGCGTCGATGGCGTACTTTACTGTTGCAGGGTCGGTATAGGGATCAGTAACGCCTTGCTCGGCCCAGATATCTGCAAACGGTCGCTGAAAAATCGAATTTGGTTGTGTGCTGAGGTATTGAATGTACCTGGCCAGTTCAGAGTCTTTGTCAACAACAATGTTGGTACCGTCAGGTAACTGAGTAGACACTGACCTTTCCAATGGCGGTGTTATCTCTACCACTCGACCTAGATAGCCGGTTTCAAACTGTGTTAATGGTCTTTTTTCAGCAAAGGCAAACAAGGCGTCTCCCAGTTGAGGAACACCTTCAAAATATTTGTCAGTTGGGACGCTGATAATTTTACCATCTCGGGTTGTAATATCCAACGATGGCCAACCGTTTGGACCAGGACTGGAAATAACAAAATCAGTCGATAGCCCGTACTGTCCGTAGATTTCTTTGACTGCCTTGTCCCATCTAATTTTTGCTTCCGCTGATATAATAGCTTCGGCTTGTTTGAGAGCTGGATCATCGTTTGCGTAAATTGGATTGCCGTTTTTATCAGTCTTTACGGGTTTAGGCAGTTGCAGTACTCCAAACTGTTGCAGTTCTCCCGTAGAATACCTGTCAGCAAATCCTGGATTTTTTGGGTCGTAGCGACCGTCGGTCCTGGCTTTGTTTTTGGCTGCTTCAATGTCGGCCACAGCAAATTCAGGATAGGCCTTGGCAATTTCTGCGGCACTGAAAGTGGTAGTGGCCAGCCAGGCCTGTAGCTGGGTGTTGTCTTTGAGTCGGCTGACTTGGTCACGAATTTGCCAGGTATCAGTTCCCGGCAAGGGATCGCCCGCAGGTGTTGGTATCGCTGGACCAGCAGGCGGACCGCCCACAGGTGCAGGAGTGCGATCAATGCTGCTAGCTGGCAGTGGCGCAGGCGGAGGCAGTGCCGGAACAGGTACCTGCACTACGATATAACCTTCTCCAGATTCTCGTATTTCTTCTCGATATTGAACTGGCGCAGGTGCGCGATCAATGCTGCTGGCCGGAGGCGGTGGGGGAGGCGGTGGTGGCACCTGGGGATTGATCGCAGGAGATACCGGTTGAGTTGGACCAAGGTACCCTCCGGTATCTTCGTCAAACCATCCGTAAAATCCTTCGCCGTAGTCTCTAAATACTGCCGCCATTTTCAAGCCTTTCGATGTTGTATTTACCGAAAGTCAAAACGGCGTATTTTATTGATTTTAAACAGCCACAGGTTGCAATTTGGTTGGCGGTCCTGCGTAGATTTGGTTGTCTAGCTGTTGCAAAGCCAGGCTGTAGTCTGAACCAACGTTTACACTGTAATTGGTGCTGACTGTGCCTGTGGTAGCAGCCGAAACAGTTGTCACAGGCACAGTGGGATCGGCTGCTGTGGATGTAGGGCCAATTCTGACAGCCACCGGTTGTAGAGCAGTGTATTGAGGATCTGAATAAAAACTTTGTTCGGGCTGTGTGACCACGGTGTCTGCTGCATCGATCAAGAACAGTGTTCGACCTGCTGTGACCTGTGTCTGTACAATGTCAGCTGCCACTGTGGTACTGGCCTGAGCCACTGCTTGAGCCACTGCCGCAGCAAACTGTTCTTGTTCTTGTGCCTGCTGAGCCAGGGCCAACTGTTGTTGTTGTGCAGCGGCAGCTTGTGCAGCGGCCTGGGCCTGTTCGGCTGCAATTTGTGCTTGAACTTGGGCTTGTGCAGCAGCCGCAGCGGCCTGTGCTGCCTGGGCTTGTGCCAGTTCTTGTGCGGCCTGTACTGCTGCTTGAGCAGCCGCTGCTTGAGCTGCTGCCTGGGCTTGTGCCTGTTGAGCCGCGGCTGCTTCGGCGGCCAATCGAGCTTGTTCAGCGGCCTGAGCTGCTTGTTGCGCAGCCTGTTGCTGTTGTTGTAAATACAGTTGATAGGCCTGTTGCTGTTGTATCTGCTGCTGTTGTGCCTGATAGGCATAGTAGGCCTGCTGTTGCGCAAGATAGGCCTGCTGCTGTAGATAGGCCTGATACTGTGCCTGTTGCTGTGCCCGCTGTTGTTGTTGAATATAGGCATAGTAGGCTGCTTGCTGAGCCTGTTGCTGGTAATAGTAATCCTGCGCTGTGGCCATGGTGGCTCCTTATTTTACCATATTTAGCAAAAAAAGGTTGACAACTGTTGCGCAAATGCTACAATAAACACATCTATGACTCTACTACCCAAACCCCCTGCCAAAGTAAACTATCTCAACAACAGAGACATTCTCAAAGAGATTCACCTCAGTAAAAATACCTACTGCTGGTTCCGGGATCGCGACCTTGATCATCAGTTTGATATTATTCTGCCCAGTCTTGACAAGATCAATCAACGCACTGTGGCCGAAGCCAGACGCAATCGTGCCGACCGTATCAAGCGAGAAACCGGAGAAGTCATTGATCCCAAAAAGATTGCCAATACAGATCTAGTGTTCCGCATCACTGCCTGGGATCACATTCCCAAGGCTCCCAAAAAGCTAACCAAAGCCGAGCAAAAGAAAAAAAAGCTTGAAGATATTTTTGAATTGGACGACGTTGAGACCGATCCTGTGGACGAACTGATTGACGTGCCTGTGTTGGATCTAAATCATGTGCGTGTGAACTTTCCGCCGTTTGAACACTATCGCATTGACGACGAGAGGAAACCCTATATTGTGGGCCGTAGCCACTGGAAAGGCGACTTGACCACAGGTGAGTTCTCCAAAGATCACGGCACCATGACTCGCAAGCTGGCCATGATGTTTATGAAACTGTGCGAGCGCTATGCAACAAGGAGCAACTGGCGTGGATACACTTACAACGAAGAAATGCGTGGACAAGCCCTACTTCAACTATCACAGATTGGTCTTCAATTCGATGAGTCTAAGAGTCAGAATCCGTTTGCTTACTACACTGCGGCTATTACAAACAGTTTTACACGGA
>JACCDW010098426.1_pt1 | contig 30517 bp, 32 predicted proteins | sample 7449781 | NCBI WGS metagenome assembly JACCDW01 (sample SAMN15323449, study PRJNA562643) | freshwater metagenome | isolation source: river surface water | place: USA:Blue River Watershed | collected 2017-08-18
AGAGCTTCAATAGACTCTTCGTAGTTACCATCACATATCCAAGGCATAAACAAGAACGTGACACCACCAAACGATGTTTCATACACCTTGGTTATTGCGTGAATATTCTTATAGTCCTTGAGGAGCATGCTCGGGGAGTTGACAGCGTTGGTGTTTTTGTAGTACGTGTCGTGATTACCAACAAGCATCCACGTATTATATTTGTTCAATGGTTCAAAGAAGTATGCACGTCCCTGGTGCAGGGAACTGAAGTTAATGTACTTACGTCTATCAAACACATCACCCAATTGTATAACGTCTTTGATACCGTGCTCTTCCAAATACGGAAAGAACACTTCATTGTAAAACTTAGCAAAGAACTTATGGAACGCAGGACTGTCGTTACGCGCACCAATATGTGTGTCGCCTAATAAACAAACTTTCACACGTGCTCCTTAACATAGTCAATCAAACGACTCATAATATCTATATCCTCTCTCATTAAACCAAGAGCGGTATTGCAATTGCTACAAAGCAACCTTCTTGCATGTCCTGTTATGTGACAGTGATCGACGGCGAGCTTTTTATTACCCTTAGGTGGGTTGTGGCATACATAACACAACCCGTTTTGCTCCCCTACCATCTTATTGTAATCGTCCAGCGATATACCATACACACGTTTCATGTAGGTATCACGATATTTGTCTTTGTTACGCTGATATTCGGCCGCTGCACCGCCATTATTACGCCAAGCCTTTTTAAGCTCTTTGTTTTTATCCGTCTCTCTGACACGTTTTTGCGAAGCTCTACCTTTTTCAGATTTTGCATACTTCTGTGAAGCACGTTGAGCTGGCGTGAGTTCTTTATCCATGGATATCTCCTAAAACAGCTATTTAGGAGATATCCTCTTTTGAGTCATCATCCTCTAGAAACATATCAAGACCCTTTTTTCGCTTCTGCTTTTTCTTGTCAATGTTTTCTTCGAATGCCTTAATAAAGTCAGAGACATTCTCGCTATCGAAGTCTGTTGGATTAAAATTAAACTCGCCTTCCTCACCCTGATCGACAAGCTCATTAAACAACATGCTGTTCTCTGCTGTCTTGTGTTTTATGTAGACTTGTTTTTTCTCTTTTTGGATTCGTCTGAGGAATGCGTAGTAGATGATTTGTGTGAAGTAAGCAAATGGATTGTCTGACTTACTAGGATCGAAATTATCAAAGTAGCTAATGCAATTTTCGATTCCATCGCTGATCATTTCCTCTCGGTAGGAGTAGTTTATGAAATTAGGTTTCGTCGAGAGTCGCTGAGCAATTTGCAGAATACACTTACCAACATAGTCTGGTATCTGCGGTTTATCTCCACCTTGCTCTTCTGATAGCTGAGCCGCTGCTTTGTATTCAAGAATAACAGCATAGAGCTGTTTGTTATCAACATAATGTGTAGCCATATTAATTTACAGGGGACCCTTCTACCGGCATCATTTCTAATAGTTTCTTCAAATGTTCCTCTTCGTTCTTTGAAAAGGGAGGAGACGACTGATCTAGTTCTTCATCTGTAAGCTTCTGATGAAAATCATAGTAGTAGTCAGCATGCTCGTTGTAGACTCTTGCAAACGTATCACGCGCACGGGCTTCATTGATAATATGCATTCTATCAAATACCGATGAATGTAGCTCAGCAAACATATTGTAGCGAACAAACGAAACAGACGGTGCAGCACCAATGTAGTATCTGTAATTGATCTGCAAAGGTCTCCCTAACACCACCTGATTGTTATCGCTTATCTCTGCCTCACCAGCGACCTCGATACCGTTTGTTAGTTTTAGTATTGTTATCATGGGCCCCTCTTTAGTTGTACTGTGAAGATTTTATAATTAAACTTCTCTTGATTATACATTTGTATCCTTTCAGAAAAGTGCTTCAAAGTATGGTTTTTGTATGACTTCCAGGAGATGTCGTCCGCAATATCGTATAACGTTGCTTCGCTCTTGCTACTGCTCGTTCTCAAACCTCTACCAATAGACTGCAAGACACGAACACGTGACTTGCTAGGACTACCGAATACTACATTATGTAGATTCTTAATATTCGTACCTGTTGAGAAAGTCTTATACGAAGCTATGACACGTACGTTTGTGTTATTCTCAACGTACTTGCGAACTACCTCACGCTCTTCACCCTCTACACCACCATACACAAGAAACACTTTTCTTGTTGGATCGAGCTCTTCTACAAGCTGCTGTAGTATTTTACCATGAATAACATTATTAAACAACAGTAATGTGTTATCTTTTAGTGAGTGTACAAGGTTAGCTATAAACTTGTTTCTGTATTGATCGTTGACGAGAAAACTTGCCTCCTCCGCATAATCGACTCGGGGCTTACGATTAGCAAACGACTTACAAACATCATCCGGATACTTGAGGACAATCGCCTTTATATTCATTTGAGCAACGGTCTTTTGCTCCATCAACTCTGCTGTCGTGGTCACGGTATGCGTGGGACCGAATAACCCTTCGAGTACGAGCTTGTTTGTCTGTGATCCATCAAGTGTTCCTGTGAAACCAAAACGGTACTCACACTTCGTCAACTTTTCCATGATCGATACAAGACACTTAGCCTTAAACGTGTGTGCCTCATCTCCTATTACACACCCATAACTATCAAACCACTTTGCAGGCAGTTGGTATATGCTCTGCCATGTAGTTATAGTTATGAATGCGTTTGTTTGTTTCTCTTTACCAGAAAATATCTTATGGATTATCTCTGGTGGACACCCATACTCCACGAAGTCGCTGGCCATTTGATGAACGAGACCAACGTTCGGTACAATGATTAGTATTTTCTTTGATATTAGGTAGGTAGCGATCAAGTATATGATCAACGACTTTCCAGAAGCTGTCGGCGATAGGAGGATGGCACGCTTTTTACGAACTGCATGTATAAACGCATCATATTGATAATCACGAGGTGTAAGAGGAATTTCAGCACTTTGTACATGCTCCTTTGCTGCAGCAAGCGGAAACACGTTCTCACCAAAGTCAGATAGGTCATCATAAGATATTTGGTAACCTCTGTCCTTAGCAAATGTCTTAACGTTTTCAAGCAGGCCGGTATAGATTGTTTGTCGCATCAAATGAAACAAACGTATCTTACCGTCCCACATCTTGTTCTTATAAGCAGGTGAGAAGCGAGCTCCTGGAACAGAAAATGTAAAATATTCGTTCAGCTCGTATGCTGTACTTGAATCGCAGTGTAGCTTTATGTGTACATCATTAAATTTCGTTACACGTATCGTATCGGTCATCCACCTACCTTGAATCTCTCCCAGTCAATCGCATTCTTTATAACGAATCCACGGTTGCTAATCGTCTTGATTGCTGACTCTAAAAATGAAACTTTTTGCCTTTGTATATCTATCTTGGCTTGAATCGTTTGCATATCTGCATCACTCTCAAGGTAAATCGGTAGGTCTTGCTTGAGAATCTTCAAGCGATTTGGCTCCCAGCCCCGCTCTTCTAGCGTTTCAGGATCGAGAATACCCATGTAGTATTCGTGCTTCAAGCGATACAATGTCTTGTATTCCATCTCAAGCTTTTTTAACAGAAGACCTTCCTCAACAAATATCTTATAATACTTGTGATGGAGTAAAGGGATACGAATGCTCTCCATACCGAGCTCGGTCTCATCCATCCTGGAGTCTGCGCCCCAGGAATCCATAATATCATCAAATTTCATAGCAAAATTACACTACAGGATTAATAACAAACTTTCTTAATGCAAAGGTAACAGTAGCTGCTAGGTACTCCACATCCGCAGATGTACTATCTAGTGTCAGGTTGGAAATGTCAACAGGGAAACAATCTACGCAGAGAATTTCGTAGTTTGGGTTCATGGCACTCGTCGTAAGAAAGATCGATATGTCTGAGTAAATGTTTTCACCGGTCCCGACAGGTATGCTCGATATGTTGGAATACTGATCAAAGTTGTCGGGGAAACCAATAGCGATCAACCAATTGTAAATTTCAAGGTAGTTCTTTAGATCCTCATCGACCTTGAATGTCACTTCTAGGTTATCAAAGTTCAAACGTGTACCAGGCAAGGGAATCCGCTTGAATGGGGTATCCACTTCAAAAGATCCTAGTGATATCCCAGGTATCTTAATTGACTGAATGAAGTAGTTAAGGTGTGGTGTTCTTTTTAATTCAAACTTGAATCCAAGCGGTGATAAAAAGGACGGGTTTGCTGGTTGGTTATCAATTGCGCTCATAGAGGATGTTCCTATCTATTTGCTCTATTTATCCAACAAAAAAGGGGCCTCGAAAGGCCCCTTAAAGCGTATAGCTGTAACTATATTTTTATTTTTGTATAATATTACAGCAAGTTCTCTACGAGAATACGACGATAGTAAACGTTACTATCTTTGGTCAATGCGCCTGCACCGACTGTTGAACCTTCTGCGAATGGGTTTGCAACCATGCCGTAGCGTGTCTTGAAACCGATCTTAGGTGCGAAGCTGTCTTGATCAACAGCACGAACCATTTGCAGAGGAACGTATGGGCAGTAGAACAGACCAGCGTCAAATGCGCTAGAACCCTTGTAACCAACAACCATGTAGTTGCCAGTTGCATACGGATCAATGTAAACCTTCATACGACCGTTCAGAACACCAGCGAATGTGTTGCCTGTGTCGTCGATTTGCAGGTTGTTGCTGTTCAGAGCAGGTGTGTAGTCTAGAACACCAGCCATCTGTAGTGCGGAAGCGACGTCCGAAGAACAGATGATGATGTTACCCTTACCACGACGTGTGTTCTTAGCAATTTGGTTAGCTTCACGTTCGATTTGGAACATCAGACCCTTGAACTTTTCAACGGACCAACGACCGTTTGCGTCAACGTCCAAGTCGAAGATACCAGCTGTTGTTGTGCCAGAAGAAGCACCACGTTGAGCTGTAACAGCGATTGTACGAACAACTTCACGGTTGATTTCAGCCAGGATTTCACCTGTCAGAATGTTGGACAGTTCTGTCTCAGCGTCCAGACCATGAATTGCCTTCAGGTCTTGAGCCAGTTCCATTGTGTACTCAGCCTTCAGAGCACGAGACTTAGCGGTTACAGTAACCTTCTCGATGCTGAAGCCCATTTGTGGGAATGCTGTGTTACCTGTGGTACCCAGTGCTTCAGCCTGAGCTGTAGCCATGCCTGTACCCATGTTGTAAACACCAGTAGATGCCAAGTTAATGGTCTGTGCGGTTGTACCAGGAACGCCACCAACGTGCTTCTGACCCAGTGTGTTAGCACCAGTTGTAACAGAAGAGAACTCGGTGTTAACTTCGTTGTAGAATGTTTCTGCGCCGACAGCGGAGCTGTTAGCATACTTAGAGCGCATTGCGAAAATCAGACCTGTAGGACCTGTCATTGGCTGAACGCCGCAGATGTCATACGCGATCAGGTTAGGCATAGCACGGCGAACCAAGCTAATCAGAACAGGATCGAAAGTAGCGATGTTGCCACCACCACCAGATACACCGTTGTTAACAGGCAAGTCGCCTTCAGACAGGAACTGACTGCCAGGTGCTTGACCGGAAGCTTCCATCAGTGCCTTCTCTGTGTTCTCAAGCAGTGTTGCAACAACACCACGCTTGTGAGCATTTTCGATCTTTGGTAGATCGGTGTGCTCTAGAACAGGAGCCCACTTTTGTTGAATGTCTTCATTAAGGTACATTTTCTCTATCCCCTTCTTGTAATAGTTAGTTGGAATTTAGTTATTTATAAAGATTTATTTTTTAACCGTTCTGGAAATAGCTTTTGCGTACTGGGACACAACACTATTAACAGGAGCAGATGCTTGCTGGCCATCAGCTTCCTCTACTTGCTCAAGCAAGTTTTGTGCAGCAGGCTTGTTTGTTGGGAAATAATTTTCCTTAACAATTTCAAGCTTCTTGCGATAGCTCTCTGCACCGTCGAAATCAACACCCTCAGCAAGTGCCTTCAATTTCTCGACTTGAGTAGCTGCTAGACCTTCTGCAACATCAGCTAGAATTTGTTCGCGGCTGTGTTCGCTCAAAGATCCCTTTAGTGCCATGTTTTCTTCCATGACGCTATCAAGAGTTTCTTGCATTGCTGCTAGTTCCTCTTGCATACCTTCTACGATATCAAACTTTTCTTCTGGTACCGTAATGTAGTGGCTTTCAAAAACATCACGTAGGCTGTCGATGAAGCTTTCTGTGATTTCAGCCTTCAAAGATGCTTCAACAGCAACTTGGTTTTCTTCCATCCAGTGCTCGACAACATACTCGAGATACTTCTCTACTTGTTCTGTTAGACCAAGTTCGAACTCTTCAACTTGCTCTGTAAGAGCTGTGTTGTATTGTTCTTCTAGGTCAGCGATAACTTCATTTACCTTAGCAGTAACTGCTGCTTCAAAAATGATTGTTGCTTTTTCTTTGAATTCTTCAGATAGTTCGGTACCTGTGAACATTGCTTCAACATCTTCCTTAACAGAGTTAGGAGTGAAGCTGTATGTCTGACCAGGAGCAGCAGCGCTACCCTTCATACCTACAGAAGATTTGTTGACGGTTGCAGCATCCTTTGTTGTCTTAACATTGTTTGCTGTATCCGTTGCTTGCTCACCCTCACCAGGTTGAATGTGAGCGATCGTATTCATCTTCTCACCGTTATTGTGGTTACCAACAGGCAATGTAGCATTCTTGTCTACAGGGTCTGCTGTATGAGCAACACCAGTAGCGCCGCCACCGGTTTGGATCTTTTCGTCCAGTTGTTTATCTTTTACAGTCATTTAAAGCTCCTTGTAATTTTTATTTATTTATAAAATTAACTTTTCGATAAATCTTCAAAGAACTGTTTAAATACTTTATAAGCAGTTTCTTCAGATATTTTTGCACGGGCACCACGTTCAATTTCTTGTTTGTATTGCTCGATACGCTGTGCCTTCATTAGGCCGTTGTCCCAAACCCATTCGACGCCTTCCATAATGCCTTGAACAAAAGCATCAGGTGCTGATGGATCAGCTACGATGTCGCCAGCGGTAGCAAGATGAAAATCGTCTTGGACTTCCATAATGCCTTTTGAGTTTTCTTTGAGACTACCAAGCCCACGTGAAGATATTCCTAGCGAAGCACCTTCGTTGATCAGACCCTTAACAATGTTACCCATCGGTGTATCCAACACCTTTGCTTTTCCGACAATGTTATTGCCCTCACGGTGCAGGTTTTTAAACATAATGCACGCGCGCTCTAGGTTGATTGTAGGACCGGAAGGATGGCCTAATTCACCATAAGCTCTGTTCTTTGAAACATACTGCTCGTTGTAGCGTTTCATCTCTTTTTCAAGAATATCAATGCGGTACATACGACCATTACGGTTTTGTATTTCGCCCTGCATAATAATGCCTTCAATAAAGACATTCTTTTTGCCGTCTCGTTCTTCAACGAGATACTTGACATCTTCGTTTAATTCAGTGATAAGTTTCATGTTAGTCCTCAGGTAAACGCTATAGACACGGCGCGAATAGCAACGTTTGATTCCAACGTGTCAGCAGGCAATTTAGTCAGGTATTCAACTTGACCGGCACCTAGTGTCATTGTACCGAGCGTTCCACCTGTGTTAGCGCGCGAGATCAATACAGCACCAGCTGTGTTGTTGTATACGCGAACCACACCAGCAAGACTGACAGTGTTTGCTGTCGATAGTGCTATCTCTGTTCCAATCAGCTTAATAGTCTCAGCCATTTACGTGCTCCACGATATCAAGAATCAGCTGGTATTGTTCGTTCTGAACCATGTCAGCCATTACCTGTTTGTTCTCGTCGTTTAGAAGACTATAGATATCAACAATGCTCTGACGAACATCTTCATCAAACATGCTGAAATCAGGCTGCGCTTCTTCAGCTTTCATTTTCTTTTTTTGCTGAATCTTCCTTGCTGCAGCAGTCAGACCAGTATCACGAGAACCTGCTTGCGCACCTTTAAGACCAGCTACCTTTGTTACGTAGCTTGTCAGTGTCTTACGGCTCAGTTCATCGATCTGTTCGACGTCTTCTTTTAGCTTTGTTGGTTTGTATGGCTTTGTATATTCAGTCTGCTGTTGCAAACTATCATGCATGTCTTGAAGCTGGCGGTGTAGATTCTTCATGGTCCACACATGCTCGCTATTCATGTTAGCGCCCTTATCCTTGTTCCACTCTGTTGGAGACATGGCATATTCTTTGTGCTGGTCAGCGTGCGTACCGATCTTCTTCAGCATATCCTTGACGCCAGCATGGTATGCTGCATACTGATCGTGACGTGCTGCCTCGTCAAGTTGCTCAAACTGCTCATTAAATTCTTCTACGCTTTCAGTGACTTTTTTTGCCTGCGCAGTTGCAATAGCCATTTTTTTGCCCATTGCCATCCCTGGGTTTGCTTTGTCAATTCCCTTAGCAATCTTCTCACGAGCTCTTAATTCGTTAGCCGTTAGATGCTTTTCGCCAAGAATTTGCTTCAATGTTTTCATACCAGATTCCTCGTATACTGCCTGATCTTGTTTCGTGTTATAACCATGACGGGTTGTAGCACGATCGTAGGCGTTAATATTTGATCCACGGAATACGTCATCACCGTTACCATTGGCATCGGCTGTTTTTTGCACAACGTGCTTGTCCATGAAGCGTTTTTCATCCTTTGTTTTTGGAACATAGGATGTCACGGAATCAGGCTCAACCGGCGACGTTGGTTGAGGCTTCTCCGTTTTCTTCGCTTCCGTCATTGACGTCAGTATTTGCTTCAATGTTTTCATCGGTGTTTTCCTCTTGATCTTCCGCTGACTGCTCAGCGCTAGTATTAAAATAGTTTTGAGCAACCTCTTGTCTCTTAGCTTCTAAAGCTGCAGCAACCTTGTCAATAATGATGCTGTTAAAAGCTGTTTGAAAATCGCTTGGGCTTTCTGCCTTAGCAGCAGCAATCATGTCACTCACATTAATTTGTACGTCACTCATTTTTTCTCCATTTTATTTAGTTATTTTGTTGACCCGGTGCTACGGAGCTGACTCCGCCCTGCGGACCAATTGGTGCATTTTGTGTTGGTGCTGCTGCACCTGGAAGACCTTGCCCATCCTGTCCCAGAGGCATCTGGAAGAGAGGATCTTGTGACTCTTGATCCATCTGCTCTTGGATTTCTTCGATCTCATCATCCGTCAAGAAAAGAATGTTCTTCTTAACCCACTGTTTTGAATAGAAAGTACCTATGTAGGGTGATACAAGGTTCAGTGTGTTAGCACGATCTCTAACAATCGAAGCAGCTTTTTGTTGCTCAAAATAATTGTCTTGTGCGTAATTGAAACTGATCGATCCCTCAATTGCTTCCCAGTCCTCAAGCGTCATTATGTTCTTCAGAAGCAGTTGCTTTTTGAGAGCTTCGGTGAACAGATGACTGAAGCGAAGATGTACACGATCGATGAATTTAGCAAACTTAATCTCATCACGAGAGATTTCTTGATCGTTGCCGAACATAAACGTACCGTCTTGTTGAAGACGTGAAGGTGGTACATTTAACGACTCGTATAGTTTTTTCTGGAAGTATTCAACATCAGACAGCTCGCCGAGGTTTTGACCTGCGGGCAACGTGTCGATCTCTGTTCCTCTTGAACCATCGCGGCGTGGGAGCCAGTAATCTTCTAGCATTGTCATGAACTTACGATCGTCGCGAACTTCACCAGTCGAGGCATCGTAGACAACTTTATTTTTATGTCGCTGCATCATATCACGAAGATATTGCTCAGCTTTCATCTTTGGTAAGTTACCAACGTCAATGTAGAAAATACGACGTTCTGGAGCGCGCGATATACGATAAACAATCGTTGCATCCTCGAGTGCTCTTAATTGGTTTAACGGTTTAATGGCACCGTGCAAATGTGAAAGAACAACTGTGTTCTGTGGGTCTAGCAACCCAGACGTAACATGGATAATACTATCTTGCGCTATCTTGAGACCTTGAACAGATGTAGCAGTACCTACTTCACCCGCTTTATTCTGAAACCCCTTTTCGTTGTATACGAAGTATTCCTGGACAGTGCTTGTTTGTGGAATACGGGTTTTGTTATCTGTCTTACGCTTGATCTCTCGTACCTTGCGTAGTTTGCGAGGATCAATGTATCTTAGTTCCTTGATGCCACTTGCTGGATCGGTAACATCGATAATAATGTGATAGTACATGCGTCCATCAATGTACCATCTTTTGAAGATATCAAATGCTGTCTTGTTGAAGTTCAACAGAGCAAGGATAGCTTCGAATTCTTTTTTAACTAACTTCTTTATTGCTGGTGAAAGATTCGTACTGTCGAGATTGATATCGACTGTATTTTTATTGGGTTCAACAACAATAGCTTCATTAACAACGTCATCGACAGCGCGTTCCACTTCAGGATGCATCGACATTTCACGATACTTAGTGACTAATTCAGCCTCTGTTCGAGCAGCGCCTTGTAGGTCAATATACGTTCCGTAGGAACCACCAGCTGCAACAACAATAGCACCGTCGTCTTTAACTTCGGGTGCAAATGAGGGTTGTACTTTTTGCTCTTCCTCTTGTTCCTTCACACGACGGAACTCGAAGCCAAACAGATTTGCCATAATTACTCCATTAAAGAGAAGAGCGACTGTCGTCGCTCACTCTTATTAAGCTCCACCACCGTTGCCAGTGATGCCACCAGAAACTTCCCACCAATCATATTGGAAAGTAACTCCAAATTCCTCAATCGAATCGGTATCGCCCCAGTTTAGGTCAATAGCTGCAATGTTCGTTGGGAAAATACCATTGAATTTATACGTACGGATAGGAACACCTGTCTTTGAGAATTGTGTTACTTCTGCCGTTGACTTATATAGGAGAGGAGAAGCAGCTCCAAAACCACGCAGGTTTGTTTGGTTGGAGTTAATTTTGCTCGACCACTCTTCAAGTGCATTTCTAATCAAGAAATCTTCATCATTAATGACTGTTACGGACCAATCACCAAACGTACGATCGCCAGCCAATTTGACCTTACGGCCAAAATAAGGTACCTCGATTGTTCCGAGTGAAGACTCGGGAATCTGAGCTGATCGCACCATAAACGGAATCTTAATATCCGCAATGCTGTTTGCTGGGTTATTAAAAGTCACTTGAAAAAGGTTGCCACGTGCGCCACCTAATGTCAATTGACTTCTAATCTCGTTAATATTGAACGCCATTATTGTTCTCCTTTATTCTTATTTATTATCAGAACTGTCCGACTACTTCGGAGAACTCAACGCCTGTTCTTACAGCAACAAAGTTCAATTGAATGAAGTTGATGCTCTTAGCAGGCTTGATATAGATGTCGCCAATAAATTCGTTGCGATCAATGACTTCACCAGTGTTGTTTGTTGTATCACATACAACCTTGAAATCATAGATGCCGCGACGACCTTGAACGTCACGTAGGAACGGCTCGACCAAGTTACGGAACTGAGCACGTGTGAAATCATCGTTGAATTCAAACAGTGTGAATTTCGTAGCTGTTGCAATTGCTTTTTCCAAAACAATGAACAAACGACGAACGTTGATACGATCAAACGCGCTTGGTTTTGACAGGAGAGTCTTATCTCCGTACAGAACTGTTCCTTGACCTGGGAATGTCACAACAGGGTTAACACCAGCCTTGTACAGGACATCGCGATCTGCTTGTCTTGGATTGTAGGCTAGTTTAACGATGTTCTTTATCTGACCGCGGTTGAAACCTGCTGGAGACCACCATGCATCACGTGTATCATCTGTACGAACACACAGACCAGCTGTGTCGCCGTTCAGAGGAATCCAACGGTAAACGTCGTTGTATTTGTCGTACTGATACTTGTAGCCAGAATCCATTACAGCATATGATGTGCTGCGTAGGGAATTGCGGAAAGCTACGACGTCGTCTACTTCATCTTTGCTTGCGTTGTTAACAACGTCAGCCTTTTGAGGAGAGACGAATACAACGCAGTCTCTGCGCTTTTCTGCAATGTTGTCGATCAAGTAGTTAGCAAGTTGCTCACCATTTGTTCCACCGCGGTTTGTACCTGTTAGGATCAATGATACGTCTACATCTTCAGCAGATGCAAATAGATCATATCCAGCTAGTACAGAACCAAGAGCACATTCGTTTTCATCCAAACCGTCCGTACCTTCAGCAAATGAAAGAGTTAGAGGTTTCGATGCTGTCGCTGCAGTTAATGCAACAGCAGCGCTTTCTGTGGCTGTTCCGTTCGTATTCAGATACCAAACATAGTTGGAATTTTGGTTCAGAATTGTCTTGAAGTAGTTTGTTGCGCCGTCTTCCGTCTTAGCGTCCGTGGCACGTGAAACACCTTCAAATACTTCCAATACTGTACCTGGCGTGCCTGTGAAAGCACCGTCTTCGTCGACAACAACAATGTGTAGCTCGTCATTAACGTTTGAACCAAAGCTATCTTGATACGCAGATTGTCCTGGAGCTCTGTCAACGACATTGAAGTATTCCCACTTACGTGTAATACCAGTGCTGGAAGAGTGGTTTGCAGACAAACCGTAAACATCTTCTGTTGTAATCGTGAATACAGCCTGGTTGTTACCTGTAGAACCACCAGTCGAGTTTTGCGTTGCAACAGAACCAACACTCGAAACCTTCATGTACTGAAGACCGATAGAGGAGTTTCCTACCTCAATGTAGTCACCAACAGTGATGGAAGTTTTAATTGTTGTTGCATATGTTTGTGCTTCTGCAACAGTTCCGGAGCCAGAGTTTGCAATTGTAACAACAATGTTGCTAGAACCAACGGTAACAGCAACGCTACCCACGCTCAAGTTCGCATCACCGTTGTCAAGGTTTGCAGAAGAAGAGTATGCTGTGTTCGTGTAGCATACAGAAATCTTCAACGAGTTACCAAGAGCACCTGGATACTTTGCTGCAAAGCGTGCATCTAAGTCAGATGTAAATGTCAGCGTATCATAGTGATCGCTGTTTTTGATGATGTAGGAGTTCAGGTTACTTACAGCATCGACGTTTGCAACAGCGTTACGAACGACGTGCAACGTTCCACTTGTATTAGCTGTCAAGTTAGCTGATGTGTTTGCTGATCGAACAACATACAGCTTGTTTCCGTATGACAGAAAGTTTGCTGCTGTGAAAAAGGTTTCTGGATTATGATTGGTTGGCTTACCGAAACGTGCGGTCAAATTTGCTTCTGAATCAACTAAAGTGCGCTTTTCTACAGGGCCCCAACGGAATACTCCGGCAACGGCTCCTTCGGTTGTAGATACGGCGGGGACTACGGTAGTTAGATCAATTTCAGATACATTTACGCCAGGACTAACTTGAAATGGCATGCTTATCTCCCCTCTGAGGTTTTTTGTTTTTTAGGAAACGATGTTTGATTCCCGGTATTTATAATTTCGGGTTTTCCCCGTTTTACAAAACCCTCAGTGGTAACGCTGAGACATTGCCATGTCGTAATCCGAATCACCGGCGAATATCCATGAATCGTCACCCTTTTTTGCAGCAATTGGTGCGAACACAGGCATCTCGCCTTGATTTATAATACCGAAGGGAACTAGATTTTCTTCTAGTGCTTCTTCGTTTTCTTTTTCCAAACGTTGACGAAGGTCAACACTTGTTAACTCCTTTACATATGTCTGCTCCATTGCCCAAGCAAACAACACACAACACATCACCAAGTCATCATGGCCTTCTTCTGCCTCGTAGCTGTCGCCAATGTTAACAAAACGGAACAACTCATACAGAATACGTTCATCGTTGATTAGAAGTTTATCACTTTCAACCTGTGTCTTCAAACCCATACAGCCGATACGTTTTACCTGCTTTGTTGTTCGAACACCCATACGAGTTTGCTGTCCAAACCCTGGAGATATTACTTGGCCACTTCGTCCATTATGTACCGTTGTCAACACACTATCATATTCAAGGTCATGGTGTAAGATATTTGCAATCTGATCACCAATGTCGTTGGTTTCAACTAAAATATAAGCGTTGTTGTAATGTTTTGCAAGCTGGTAGACGATATTAGGATACAGCAACGGTGATATCATGTTGTTCTTGTATGTAGCAACTACTCTATACGGTAGCTCCGATACATCGAATACAATGAAGGCTGAATAGTCGCCCTGTACCCCTCTTGCCGTATCGACAACAACGAAGTACTGCCGTCCTGCAACAGGTTGTACAAAAATACTTGTATCTTGGTTGCTTACAAGCGGTTTAACCGACCTCAATAGGCGGAGCTTTGTTGAGCTTATCAGTGTATTAGAGGACCCAATAAACTCACATTCGAATTCAACACGGAACTGCTCTTCGCTCGTGTTGCGGATAGTCTCTGCCTTCCACTTCTCATCGCGCCCTGGTACTTCACTCCAATGAACGTCAATTCTCTTGTATTCGTTTTTGCCTTCTTCACTATCTGTCCAGATCTTATAGAACATATTAAGACCGTTTGGCGTGGATGTTATCAGAATCTTCGACGTCTTACCAGAAGAAATCGTAGGATAAACAGATGCAAAGAAGTCTTCTTGCATATTGTTTTCAACGAAAGCGAATTCGTCCAAATATACAAGGTTGAAAGATCCACCACGGATAGCGCTTGAAGAAGTTGCAGAAGCAAGGATCTTTGATCCGTTTTCTAATTCAATGTTACCTTTGTTCCATTCAACAATACCTTGTTGGAGCCATTTTGGTAGGTGCTCATAAGCGAGTTGGAAACGGGAAAGAATTTCTCGTGCTTGAGACAGCTTGTGAGCAAGAATAGCAACGCTGTATCGATCATGGAAGAGAACGTACCATATCATCAAACCGACCATTGTTGTAGTCTTACCGCACTGACGCGGCATTTTGCATATTACAAAACGTTCTTGTATGGAAAGATTGACAATGTCAGCTTGATAGCTGTAAAGATCAAAACTAACCAAACCATGGTCAACGTTAACAATCTTAATGTATGTTTGGATAAAGTAGACGGGATCACTCGCGCATTTCAGCCACTCGGAAACCTGTTCCTGTGTCCATGCATGCTTGACGTTGGAACGCTTTAAGTTCTGATTGCCAAGATACGCATCATTTATTTTGCTCATTCTGCTTTTTTATTAGTTGCTGCAATTCAGCCGTACTGCCAACGAACAGGTTATTGTTTACGGTCGTTGGAATGGACGGCCCCTCACCAGTGAGGTCCTTGCGCTTTTTTTGTAATTCTAGCAAATCCTTGTTTGCATCAGCCATTGCTTTTATCAACGTTGCTGCAACTTCAAAAGCTCGTGGATGTTGGGACATACCTGCAACATCGAGAATACCAGTGAGTGCCTCTTGCCCCTTTTCAATGACTGCAATGAGATTACCTCTTGCGTAATCAAAATCACTTTCAATGTTAGAGGCAGTCGTTTGCTGTTGAGGCGCACGAGCATCATCTATTGGTATCAGGTCAAGGGCTTTTGCAATTGGGTCATCATTCATAAATCAGTCTTTGTTACTATGTAACCGTAATCATCATCAGGGAATATATATGCGAGAGCGACCGTAGCCTCTGCATTAGAGGTTGGTTCACCATTCGCTGTAAGTCCTGGTTGTACGCTTACATTAACAAGCGCATCGTTAGCTGTCAATGCATTAAACACATTTGTATTTGCAAATTTAATGATTCCACCTTTGCGGACAGGACCAAACAGATATCCCTTCAATGTGAACGTCATTGTCCATATCAAAACACGTCTTGTTTCAAAATTAGACTCATACTCATCCGAAATACTGACATCATTGAGGATGATCGGTATATCCATAACGAGTCCGAGCTCAGGAATCAACTCAACTGTCGTTGTCCATTCTGGTGTGAAGAAAGGTAGGATCTGCTCAACAATACGAGTTCCATCGTCCGTATTCTTCACCATTATTGATAATGTAAAGTTTACATCATAAGGAACGGGATTATAAGCGTATTTCAGCACATCTGGATCGAGCGTGTCTTTGGCATAACGCTTGCCCAACGTGTTGAGCTTACGTGTAGGAGCATACTTCAAATCAGTAATCTCGAACGACATTCTCGGCAATGATATTGCTGGCATGCGGTCGAGGTTTGGATCTGCTGTTAAACGTGCGAGCGTTTTTTCACGGGGACCATAAGCAATAGGTACCTTTATTGTATTAATGACACCATGCGTGGTATCCGGACGATTGTAGTAGATATCATTAAACAACGTGCCAAACAAAGCGACGTACTTTTTAATTGTCCCGTGATAGAAGGTATGACCGAACATCAATACACCCCTTCACTGAACGGATCGCGCTCTGTGAAATCGACGAAGCCGTCAGCTTGTGTTTCGATTTCATCATTCGTCGCTAGATCATCATTTTCATTAATGTCGTATGACTCTTGCAGAATATAATATCCTTCTTCGTCGGTAAGCGGTATACCGTCTTCTGTTGTGATTGCAAATATATCGAGACCAAGAGAAAAGTTTGCACGTAAGCGATCAACATCTTCGATGCCGGTCTTGAAGTATTCGTTGTTGTATTCGAACAATTCACACTTCAGATCATACATCTGTAGAGCGCCGAGTTGGTAGAATATCGATTCGTGTTCAACGAACTTGATTTCAAATATCTTTCTATTGAGAGGGAAGTATATCAAATCCCCTTCTTGTGGTCTGTCAAGAAGCTCGATCATACCCACCTCGTCAGAGAATACACGACGAGCGATAGAGAATGTAATCTGATCGCGAATCTGGATATTGAATTTCGACAAAAAGTCGCCCTCTCCTGCAAACCCTTCAATGTTCTTTATGTACATTTCGACAGGTACAGCATGAATGTATTCACGTAGAGGATCTTCACCTAGCACCACATCTATTTCAATTGGCTTGCGAGGCAGGTATATAACATCGTGTCCATAGATTCGTATGGACTCGATAATCAAGTCTTCAATTAACAGTTGCTCTTGACTGTTTTGAAAGTTGTTGAAGAAGAAGTTGGTTGCCATTCTTAACCCTTCAACTCGCCCCTAGCAATTAGAATTGCTTTGTTTTTTTGGTGTTGTTCTTGCACTAGCTCTTTGTTTTCACCTTGGTATGCGACAGCGTAGTTGTTATCAATCAACCATTGGTTTACGTTTGTGCCATCTTCAAGAATGAATTCACCCAGTATACGGCCAAACTTATCATCGTTGTTATCTGGTTTGAATGTTCTGATCTTACACTTTACACCGGTGAGTTTATCTGTCAGCCTTTTCTTTGAGAGTAAACCTCTTGGTTTTTCCTCTGTATTGGTTGTGCGAGATTCAGGCGTATCTACTCCAGCCATTCTGACACGTTGGCCAGCTAACACAACATTGAATCCTAGATCAAGATCAATGTCGACTGTATCACCATCAAGTACCTTGTTAACTTTGCATGCGTACTCGTACATGGTTTATCCAATCATGTCCGAAACAGGCAACGAGTAATAAAGAATCATATCTTCTTCCATCTTCTCTATTGCGGCCTGAGCATCATTCATAATCTTCTCGCCGTTGAATTGAACACCACCTGGTAGCTGCATTCCTGTAAACTTAGTAAGATTTGATCCCCACTGATACTTAATCTTCTCCGTGCAGTAATTCTGTAGCCAGCGGTCAGCCCACACATCTGTAAACGTATCTGGATCCAACACCTCATATGCTTCAACGAGGAGATAATCACCAACGTTGTAATTACTCCACTTAGTATCAATATAGAGACGATCGCGGTGACGGCTGTATCTTATTGGTTGCTGACCAACGAGGAATTCGGAAATCAATGCAAGGTGCTGCATTGCCATGTAGTATGGCAACATTGAATAAGCCGTAAGTGTGTAGAGATCGTTCAACGCTATTTGATAACGAATATTGAACATATCGTCAGATCGAATCGACGGATCACCTATAGGAAACACACGAACCGCCCCAATGATGTTTTCTGGTAGAGTGATGTATTTGTTGTCAATATCCGTCTGTGTTACCTGGTGTTTGTAGTACATCTTCTCTGTACCATCAAAATGGTAGTCCCAATAATAGCGAATCGATTCATCAATACGATCTTCAACCTGGTCATCATCAACGTTGATCTCGATGACAGGCTTGCCTAGCTTGCGTAGGCAGTATTCTTTGAATTCAGCTCTGGATGTTGGAACGGCCATGGTTTATCCTTTTGTTTTTATTTATGCACCGCGGACCATTGCGCCGTTAAACCATGTTATGTTGCCACCAGCTACAGTAACATCTCTGTTTCCTCCACTACCCTGCTGTACATACACTTCAAAGTAATCCCCAGCTCCATTAGCATACGCTAGAGTACTAACACCCATTGCAAAAAAGCTAGCACCTACTTCTGTACCGCTTGCATTCCATCCACGCTTGTATTCAGAACCATTTTTCCAAATTACAAGCATGCTTTCGCCAGTGCCCATAGTACCACTCATACGCACAATGGCATTTAATTGATAATAACCAGGGACTGTTGGCGTGAATCTTGAACTGGCGAAGTTGTTGTTGGTATCATACTCTTCCAACTGGAACAAGACCTTTTGTTGGGACCCTGAAGAGATGGTCTGTTGAATACTTGAGTTTGGATATGCAGAAAACGCAGGGCCATTAATCGCCTGATTGCCGTTGACGTTTAACGTGCCACCAATATGGATATCGCGCCACTTGTACGAGGATGATCCAATATCATATGTATTGCTTGTGGCAGGAATTACGGAAGACGCAGCATTAGATAATGTTGTTATTTGAACATATGTCTGCGTTATGATGTTTCCACTAGCATCGTAGACAGGTGTACCGGTTCCAAATTCTATCAGATCGGTTCCGTCGGAACTGAACAACTTTCCATCCGTCACATTGAGTGCAAGTTCACCGACATCAATATATGTGGTGTTTGCTGCGTTTGTCGTGTTCGGGGTACGGCCAGCAACGGTCGTACGTTTAATCTGAAGTTTATTTGACATCGTTATCCTATCTAGGAAAATGCACCTTATTTAAGGGCTGCTTTCATTTCATTAATCTTCGTTTGCAGTTGCTCACGTGCGATAGTTAGATCGTTGACTTGCTTACGGAGCTCAGCCGACTTTTTATCAAAGTCAGCACGAACAGAAGATACCTCTGTTTCAAATCTTTGTTTTAAAACAGTCAACTCCTGCTCGTACGCTTTTAAGCTATTAATTTCTTCCGCTTGCTGCTTATTCTGCTTCTCAAGCAAAGAGGCACGTGCATCGAGCATCAACATACGTGCCGTCACATCATTAATCATATCCTTTTGTTTCTGGATATACATATTTACAAATTCAGCTTCCATAATATACTTTCAAAAAAATTAGAACGTTCCACCATCCAGTGTGCCAAACGCTGGCACGCCGCCTGCTCCTGCTTGGAGAACTTGACCCTCTGTACCTGCAGATGTTACTGCAAGAGCGCCAGTATTCTGACCATAAACAATACCATTGTTAGCGAATACAGAGACACCAGTACCACCGTCTGCAACAGCTAGGTCTGTAATGCCTGTGATCGAACCGCCAGTAACTTGAACGTTAGCACTGAACAGAGCACCAACCTGCAAATCTGCATATGCGAAGTTAACGTTTGCTGTGTCGACTGTTGTTGTTGGCTGCGGTATGTAGCCTGTAAACAACTTGTAGCGACCACCATTACTCGCATCACGGAACAGACCTGTGTACTGTGTCGCTGTCGTGTTACCAAAAGAACCGAATATACCAACGTCAAGTGTATCTGTCGTCGCATTACCGTTTGCAACACGAATCAACGGATCCTGAACTTCAAGGTTGGTTGTATTGATTGTTGTAACAGCACCGCTGACAGTCAAGTTACCTGAAACTGTAACATCGCCGGAGAAATCACCGGATTGCCCATAAACACCCAACCAACGGAACGAGCTGTTACCGAGATTTTCTTGACCAGAGTGGGCAGGAATAACATCCGTGTTAACACGGCCGACTATGTGGATACCATCTGTACCCGTCGTACCCAACACAACGTTATGTTCTGCTGTGAAAGTACCTTGAACGTTTGCTGTGTTGCTGAATGTAGCAGCGCCAACAACGCTGACAGTGTTACTTAATGTAGCCGCACCAATAAGGTTCGATTGGCCGTTTGCTCTCAACGTTGCATTTACAAGAACGTTAGCGCTGAACGTCGAAACACCGTTTACACTAAACGTACCACCAACGAACAACTTATGAGCTGGTGTGTTGTTGCCACCAAAGCTAACGTTACCGTTTGAACCAGAAATGAACATGACGGTGTTGGTAACTGGCTGTGCAAATCCACCAACGTACATACGAATGTCGTTATTCGTACCAGTACTATCCGTAGCAAGAACCATCGAACCAGAACCAAGAGCACCGTTCAACGAGGATACAAACAGGTAACCCTCCATGTTTTGTGTAACGGAGTACGCAGCCTGGCTAAAGCTGTTACCAGTGATACCCATGTCGATGAAGCCTGTTGAATCATCCGCATGTGGACCAGGTGGGTATGCAGCAAAGTCGGCAGATGCGTTTGCATTATCACCTGCACCTTTGTTCTGTATAGAAACTTGCGAGAAGTTGTTGACGTTTGCTGTCGCGATCAGCATGTAGTTGGTCAACGATAGTGGTGATCCACCCTGCAGAATCTCAACGCGGCTGTCTGTTTTTATTGCACCGGTAGCGTAAACGTTACCGTTAACACCGTTCAGCGTTATCTTTGTTGTGCCACCGCTTCCAACTGAAACAGTGTTTGTTGCAATATCATATACAAAAGCGTTGCTACCAACAAAAGAACTTCCGTTGCTATAAACAACGTACGTGTTGTTAACAGCACCCCCGAGCGCTGCTGTCTTTCCATCTACGTATGTCTTAATGGCGTACGATGATACAAGTTCCGTATTTGAACCACCAGCGGTGTTACCGAGCTGCGTAGAGTTGGCTGTAATCGAAATCGTGTCAACGTTAACTGTCTGACCGTCAGCACCAACAACGAGCTTGTTGGTTTTCCACTCCGTGACGAAGCTATTACCATTTGTAATAACAACAGCGTTTGCTGTCAGAGCGCCTGGCGTGGATGTGTTTGCTTGATGCAACCACGTATACTTTGTACCACCAATACGAACCGGATTGCCAGATGCGTCACCGATGAATAAGCTGTTTGATGAGCTGAGGAACGAATACGCTAATTCACCAATCGACAGCGACCCATCCGTTGGCGTTGCTGTTGAAGAACTGCGTTTAATTTGAATTAAGTTTGCCATTTAGAAGCTTCCCCCGTCTATGTCGAGTAGTTTTACGACGTATTTGTCTGTTGTTGGATCATAAACAAGGGTGCTGCCGGCAACTGTATTTGCTGTGTCAGCGGTCACGTCTAGCATCTTATCCAGTCTTCTGGACGTATCTGCCTGGATTGTGTTCTTTAGCGTTATAGGAGAGTTGGACTGTTGAAAGGAACCACCCGGTGCTATCTTTACGACAATATTAGTCATCGCGTTACCCTCGGCGTGACAGTAACTATTCCTTCAACAATACGCGACTTTATAGATGATGTATCCGTCAGGTACACATCATACACATACCTACCAGGCGTCATATTTGCCGTCTGGTTTGCTGTCAAAGCCATCGTAACAACACCAGTTTCTTCTGTTATAGTCATGGAAAACGACACTGAATTGGAAGAAGAATAAGTTTTTCTTATCTGTCCGTTTGCTGAATAGCCTGTCAGGGTCGCCACCGATCCCTCATCATCCGTCAAAGTAACGGAAGTTGAGTAGTCTGTTCCTTGATCAACAATAAGATTTGCCTTTATTGCCATTTGCTTCTAACGCTAAAAGTTTGTTACTCTCTATTTATAATAACGGATTTTGTTCATTTCCAACCAATCACCATGAACCTACTCTTATGGCCAAGATCAAGTCTTCCACGAAAAATTACTCGTTCCAAACCTGCTTTTTCAACAAATTCCTCTGTTGTTTTTGAAACATTAACATGACCGGGATCGTTTTTGTTATTACAAGTCTGCAAAACAAACAAGGTGCGTTTATTCACCACAACGTTTTTCATATCACCCATATGTTCGCAAGAGGTGTTGATGATTACATCAGGACCGATGGTTTGTATCATTTCATTGCTACTCGATGCATCAAAATTTTGACACTGGCACGAACTACCATGAAGGGTTTCCGCTACACGCAGTACATCACTATTGACGTCGTTGAGTATTAAACGATGTGGATTCCAATGCTGCCTTAACATCGGAACTAGATAACTACCATACCAGCCACCCATAATTAAGATGGTCTGGTTTTGTATTGTGTGGTGTTTCAACAAAGTGTCTATAAGCCATTTTTTCGATTGATACTGTGTTGGACTCAGCGAATCGGCAAAATCCATTCTATCAACGCCCTCACGCAACACTTGTGAAATCTTTGTAAGGTATTTGTAATCCATGTTGAATATTATTTGTGTTAAGCTATCGACAAAATATGGTCCCCATTATGTTAACAATTTATACTTCATGTGTAAATCTAACATAACAAAACCGTTTCGTTTCTTCTGCTACACGGATGATAAACGAGGAATCGATCCAAATGTCAGCATCATCGATTACCAAGAAAATAACCTAGACGTTATAGTTTACAATAAGTTGTTCATGCTCAGTGAGCATTTCACATCGCTTATTGGCAACGATAACGATTGCGTTTTCTTTGATCTCGATGTTGTTATCAAAACCAACATTGATCGACTTTTTGATAATGAAGCGGGTAAATTGAGCGTATGCAAATGTGTATGGAAGCACACTCATAAGGGATTGACCGGACATCCTAACTACGATCACAACATTAATTCGAGCTGCATGTATTGGAAACCGTCTTTAAATTACGACATTTGGAACAAGGTAAGCAGCGATCCCGAGTTTTATATGATGAAATATTTCAGAGGGATGGATCCATACCTTTATTATGAACACAACATTCGCGGCGGTCTTCCCGAAGATATGTTCTATTCCTACCTTTACGGTGCTGATAGAAGACTAACAAAAGAGTTTTTTGTCGGTGAAGATCTTAACATGAACGACATTAAGCACATCACCGATCCAATACCAATCGTACTATTCAACGGCCATACAACCGAATTTCAATACAGAAGATTTATTGCTGCGCAATATCCGCTGTCATATCCTCCCACATACCCTGATGAGGTATGATATAACCTAGAGTGAAACGCTCTTCTTGGTCTGCGTTTGCGCAGTGCCACACGATCCTGTCCTTTTCATGGAAAGGTCCATAGTATCCCACCTTTGCAGTCCAGCCAGGCGTATCCTGCATGGTAACAATCTCTTTTGTAATTGGATCTTGGTACCTAAAGTATCCCAATCCATCCTTAGACCACGATAGAAGAATGTTGTAGCCAGGTGCGTTAGCGTTGTGATGCCAGCCCATGAAACCACCTTTCGGGTAGAGCATCTTAACAGCGTTGTTACGACTACCGGACCAATTCATCAAATCAAAGTCAAGCTTCGTAAGAGCTTTTTGCAATGAAGCGTATGGTGATGTATACTTCATTAGATCAATACCACACGTTTGCTCAGGATAGCCATCAACCGGTTTTGATTGCATGTGCTTCAGGTACTCCTCACCACAAGCACGTTCTGCGTCAAAATCTTTTGGACGATGGTAAGGAAAAACAGAGCGATCGACAGACTGGAGGGCAGTCATGAATGTATCAAGGATATCAATAAGGTCTTCATTATTTAAGGGTACGGAAATCATTTTTTTGCTCCTTCGCGTCTTTCAGGAATTGTGTGGTGATAGAAAACAATCGGGTCTTTGTTCTCTGTTAAGTAGTATCCATTGACAAAATTCCAGCGAGCATCATCTTTGAATATCTGTACATTGACGGGTAATTTGTCAAGGTAGAGCAACTTCCAAAATGTGAATTGATCCCACGGACGAAGCGTGATCGGTATCTCATGCTCTGGGTATGGCCACGGCTCAGCACGCTGCTTTGCATACTCCAACCACCATTGCTTCATGAAGTTCAATGTTTGTTCGTTCGATCTATACATGAAGAACCCACCGTGGTGAATCATTTCACCCGTCGCCCACTTTGAAATCTTGCCATTGTATGGACGGATTTTTGTTATCAAAATATCACAGTCCTCAGGCATTTCATCCCAAATGTGCTGAACATCCTCGTGCATGCACTCCATATCCGCATCGACATATACAGTTAAATTCGTGTATGGTGTACGAGAAAGAGCGTACAGCTTTGTACGTGTGTGATCTGGAACCTCTTCTGATATAATCATATCAAAAGCATCCTCATCAGCAAGATGTCTTAACTGTGGGGAAACAAAGAGTGTAACATGCGCATCAGGGTAGTAATCCTTTATTGAATTTGCTGCATAGTTAGCCGAATCGACGTATCCCTGAGATACAGATGCAACAAGCAAAAAACCATTACGAAGAGAAGACATATTACTCGCTTTCAGGTTGTTCAGAAGTTTGGTTGTTTTTTGAATTCCACTCTTCAAGAATCAGAGCAGTTGTATATGCATACACTTCAAAATCACTCTTTGCTCTTCTGATTGCGGACTTTAGTCCGCGGTTTGTTGTATTCTTAACCAAGTCAACTTCAAAAGCCTTGAGTTTAATTGCAAACAACTCTTCTTGGCGCTTTTTCTCTTCCATTGCTTCGCGCTGCTGCTTTTCCTTCTCGCGCGTGATAGTCTGCTTACGGATTGCTTGTAGAGTGTTCGCCTCTAGCTGCTCGTCTGTAAACTCTCTTCTCACTTCTTCCCAGTCAGGGTTACCAGTGTCATCTTTGTTAATAACAGCGGTAAGAATTCTACCGTCATCATAGTGAAATTCAACGGAGAGAACCGTTCTTGCATTGTTTGTCCAGTGTGGATTTTTTATTGTACGCTTCATGATGTCCTTACCCAAAGTTTTAACGTTGCTACTGTCTCCGGTGTTGATATAATCGTTATACCTGTATACGCCCCAGAGAATGTTTGCGTATATATTCCTGTATAAGCTGCTGTGTATGCACCCGAGTACGCTGCAGTGTATGGTGCAGAGAACGTTTGAGTGAACGAAGAAGCATACCCACCAGAATACTCACCAGTGTAAGCAGCACTGTATGTTCCAGTATATAGGCCTGAATATATTCCCGTAAAAAAGTCACCGTACGCGCCTGTAAAATCACCGGTGAATAGCGAACTGTAGCTGTTCTGATATGCACCTGTGTATGCTGCGCTGTATGCACCGGTATAGGCTGCTGTAAACAAGCTCGTGTAGTTACCAGTAAAGAAACCGGTGTAAGAACCAGCGAACGATCCTGTAAACAATTGGGAATATGTTCCTGCATACAAACCGGTGAATGACTGGCTGTATATTCCGGTGAATGCTTGTGAGTATGCACCGCTAAACGTTCCAGTATATCCACCTGAATAATCACCGGTAAATAGCTTTGTGTACGTTCCTAGATATATTCCTGTAAACGATTGGTCGTAATTGCCAACATACGCACCTGCATAACCGCCCGTGAACAGACCAGTATATCCTCCCGCATAAGCGCCCGTGAACGTTTGTTGGTATGTCCCAGCAAAACCACCAGTAAAATCGCCTACGTAGTTACCTACATATGCTCCTGAATATACACCGGTAAAGTTACCTGTATATCCACCTGAGTAGTTACCAGTAAACGATCCTGCATATGTTCCAGCAAACGTTCCCGTGTACGTTGTGTTATATGTTCCAGCATACGCACCAGCAAAGTTCTGTGCATAGGTACCTGAATAGTTACCAGTAAAGCTTCCTACATACCCACCCGCAAACAAGCCTGTGTATGAGCTATTAAAGAGTCCTGTGTACCCTCCGGCAAAGTTTTGTGCATAGGAGCCTGAGTATCCACCAGCAAAGTACCCAACATATCCACCAGTATACGCACCTGTGTAAGGACCAGTAAACACGCTTGTATAACCGCCCGCATACGCACCAGCAAAGTTTTGAGCGTAGGAGCCCGAGTAGCTGCCAGTGAAATATCCCGCGTATGTTCCTTGATAGCTTCCAGAATAGTAACCGAGGAATGCTTGAGCAAAGCTGTTGGAATAGAGTCCTGTGTAGTAGCTTGTATAGTATCCTGTGTAGTTACCAGTGAAGTATCCTGTATACGTACCAGCATAATAACCAGTGTAGTAACCAAGGAACGCCTGCGCATAGCTGCCTGAATACAGACCCGTATAGTAACTTGTATAGTATCCACCATAATTACCAGTAAAGTACCCCGTATACGTTCCAGCATAATAACCAGTGTAGTAACCAAGGAATGCTTGAGCGTAACTACCAGAGTATAGACCTGTGTAATAGCTTGTGTAGTATCCACCAAAGTTACCAGTGAAGTAGCCTGTGTAGCTACCACCGTAACCACCGGAATAGTATCCGAGGAATGCTTGAGCATAAGCACCTGCGTACAGCCCTGTGAAGTAACCAGCGTAGTAACCAGTGTAGCTACCGGTAAAGTAGCCCGTGTAACCACCTGAATAGTAGCCTGTGTACCAGCCCCCGAATCCCGTTGCGTATGTACCCGTGTAACTTCCCGCATAGCTTTGAGCATACGAGCCTGCATAATTTCCCGCATAATTCTGTTGGTACGCACCCGCATACAGACCCGTCCAGTATGCCGTGTAGTTTCCGGAGTAGAGACCGGTGAAGTAGTTGGCATAATAACCGACGTAGGATGTGCCTGCGTATCCACCTGCAAACGTGCGCGTGTAATAACCAGTATAATATGCCCAACCTAGGTACCCGCCCGTAAAGGCCCTTGTATATAAACCTGTGAATGCTCTCGTATAGTAAGCAACGTATGTTGCTGTATAAGTTGCTCCCGTATAGTAGTATGGGTAGCCGGCATAATACAATATCCTCGTTCTTGTAAATGCTCTTGAAAAATAGTTCAGGTAACTTGTGTTGTAGGAACCCGCGTAAGTTGTGTTGTAGGAACCTTGATAGTAGGCTGGTCCGATATAGGAACCAGCGAAGAAGTTAACGTAAAAACCAACGTAAACCGCCGCATAATACCCTATAAAGTATCCAGTGTAGGATCCAGAGTATGTACCCGTATATGTTAGTTGATATGTTCCGGAATAAAGACCTGTATAGTAGTTTGCATAGTATCCGGTATACAAACCCGTGTAATAGCTTGTATAGTATCCTGTGTATGAACCTGCAAAGTATCCAGTATAGTAGCCAAGATACGAGCCCGCATAAGCACCAGTGAACACTCTAGAGTAAGTTCCCGCATATGCTCCAGCAAAGTTTTGTACATAGGCTCCTGCGTACAGACCTGTAAAATATCCAGTATAATATCCACCATAAGCGCCTGTATAAACGCCCGAGAAAACTCGCGAATACGCACCCGCATAGTAGCCTAGGTAGCTTTGCGCATATGAGCCGGAATACAATCCCGTAAAGTATCCAGTATAGTAACCACCATAAGAACCAGCATAAGCACCAGTAAAGTTTTGTGCGTAAGCACCAGCGTAGTAACCTAGGTAGCTTTGTGCAAAAGAACCGGAATATGTGCCTGTGAAATAACCCGTGTAATATCCACCATATGCTCCTGCATATGTCCCTGTAAAGTTTTGTGCGTACGCACCAGCATATGTCCCTGCATAATTTTGTGCGTAAGCACCGGCAAACAGACCTGTAAAATATCCAGTATAATAGCCACCATATGCGCCCGTGTAAGCACCGGTGAAGTATCCCGTGTAAGATCCTGAATAGGAACCAGTGAAGTAACCAGTATAATATCCAGTATATGAGCCAGTAAACGTTCCTGCATATGTGCCCAGGTAGGTTCCTTGGTAACTACCTAAGAATGTGTTGGCATAGTTACCAGTGTAAATACCTGTAAAGTATCCTGTGTAAAGACCTGTGTATGTTCCTGCGTATGCCGCTGTGTATGACCCTGCATACGTTCCAGTGAACGTTTGCTGATATGTTCCTGCGTACAGACCTGTAAAGTATCCCGTGTAGAGGCCTGTGTAGCTACCAGTGTATGCTGCTGTGTAACTACCCGAGTAGTTTCCGGTAAAGTTGCTTGTGTATGATCCAGCAAATGTACCGGTAAATGTTTGTGCGTAGGAACCAGAATATCCACCAGTGTACGAGCCAGTAAATACTTGCGAATACACACCGCTGTATATTCCAGTAAAGAATCCTACATAACCACCGACGTAGCTGCCCGTGAATGTTTGACTGTACGCACCTGTGTAAATACCTGTGTATGAACCACTAAACGTTCCCGTGTATGCGCCAACGTAAGGGCCCGTGAACGCTTGTGAATATGATCCAGCAAAAGTGCCTGTAAATACTTGATTGTACGCACCAGTAAAACTACCCGTGTAAGCACCTGAGAAAAATCCTGTATACGAACCAGCGTAGTTACCAGAAAACGCACCTGTGTAGCTACCAACATACTGCCCAGTAAACGATTGGTTGAATATTCCACTGAACGTGCCACTATATGATTGATTGTAGTCACCCGTATAAGCTGCAGAATAGCTACCAGTGTATTGAGCAGTAAACGCACCTGTAAATGTCGAGCTGTAAGCGCCAGAGAATGCTTGACTATATGTACCAGCATAATTACCGACATATGGACCCGAATATGCTTGGCTATAAGCGCCAGAATACGCTCCGGTAAAAATACCTGTGAAACTTCCTTGGTAACCGCCTGTGTATGGCTGGTTGTAAGCGCCCGTGTATGCTTGATTGTAGGCACCTGTAAACGCACCTGTGTATCCGCCAACATACGACTGAGCTTGTGTCTGGTAACGGGTATCGTCAAATCCACTTCCAGCTTGAACCCAAGTTCCACCTGAAGAGGGTGCCGTCGTTGAAAGGACATAGCGACCAACGTTTGAGCTAACAATATAATTACGAACACGATAAGCTAGTAGCTTGATCTCGTCATCATTCATTAACTTAATAACGCCGTTCGTTATTTGTATGGGACGTTTAACGTTTGGTGTTGCTTCGGATGTTTTTTGCCACAACGTTGTTGTATTTGTTGTGCCTGCAGTAAGGGTGTTGGTCAGTGTGCCGCGTGACGTCCATGTACCAGACGCAGGAGCTGTTGGTTGTAGCACATAAGAGCCGACACCGCCATTAACAATATATGAAACAACTTTTGAAATGATACTCGTGTCGATATCGACATCAGGCATTTCTTGGAGGCCGCCAAGCGTTGTACTCCAAGCAAGCGGACGAACAAACGTTCCTGTTAGTGAGCTGTTGGAAACATCTTGATACACAGTCGTATTGCTAACAGTAATGGTATCGACATCGACGGGGTGATCACCAACAGCTCCTGGTCTATAGGTATCGACCCATGTACCAATCGATGTGCCGTTTGTCATTGAACCAACAGCAAGAGAGCCAACGCTGGTATTTGAAGCGAATTCAATACCTATAGTGGGAGCGATGTAATCGGAAATGTCCGTATCAGACATTTCCTGGAAGGCGTTATTGCTGTTAAATCTAAGTGGTACTAATGCGGTCATGACAATACAACATCGAGCTTACGCTACTCTTACCCACAACCTATAAGTTGTGGTGCTTGTTGTATTTAGTACAGTCAAACCAGTGTATGCTCCGGAGAACACACGTGAGTACGCTCCCGTATAGGCAGCCGAGAATATGCCTGTGAATACCTGGCTATAAGTTCCAGCATATATTCCACTGTAAATACCTGTGAATGTTTGATTGAATACGCCGGTAAATGCTTGGTTATATGTTCCTGCGTAAATGCCAGTATAAGTGGTGTTGAACGCACCGGTGTATGGAAAATTATAACCACCTGCGAACCCGCCCGTATATGTACCTGTGTATACAGACGTATACGCACCCGTGTAAGCTTTTGTATAGCTACCGGTAAATACTTGATTGTATCCTCCAGTGTAACTGCCAGTGTACACCCTTGTGTAGTTACCAATATATGTGCTCGTATAGCCGCCCGCAAAACCACCTATGTATGTACCGGCATAATTTCCCGTGTAAGCGGCCGTATACGCCGAGCTGAAATAGTATACGTACGGCAATCCTGTCCACTGCGTTGTCCAAATCCTGCTGTAGTATGCATCATACGTTGCTGTTACATTGCCTGTATACACACCTGTAAAGGATCTTGAGTATGCTCCCGTAAAGGTTCTTGAGAACAATTTTGTAAAATAACCAATGTATGAGGCGGAATAAAACCCAACAAAATTATTTACATAATTACCTGATACGTATGTTCCACTAGCTGTGAATGACTGTCCATACGTACCAGCAAAATTGGAATTGTAAACACCTGTGTAGTACATGGCGTAGTATCCTATGTACGATCCGGTATAAACAGCTTCGGTACCACCATAAAATTGAATGTAATTACCTGCCCATTCCCCCGTATAGCCTTGTATGTAACCACCTGCGAATCCACCTACATAACTTCCTGTCCATGATG
>JACCDW010658628.1_pt1 | contig 30510 bp, 32 predicted proteins | sample 7449781 | NCBI WGS metagenome assembly JACCDW01 (sample SAMN15323449, study PRJNA562643) | freshwater metagenome | isolation source: river surface water | place: USA:Blue River Watershed | collected 2017-08-18
AGTGGTTCTGAAGTTACTTGGGGTGATGCTGGACTTACAGTTTCCGATGATACAACAACAAATGCAACTAGATATGTGTTGTTTGATGACGCAACATCAGGTGCAGTTTCAGCAGTTAATGTTTCTTCAAGTAAGTTGTATTTCAATCCATCTACAGGAACATTGAATGCAACTATATTCAATACGTTATCAGACGTAAACAGTAAAGAGAACATCGTAACACTTCAAAATGCAATCGAAAAAGTTATGCAATTGAGAGGTGTAAGTTTCACTTGGAAAGATAACAAACACAAAGCAATTGGTGTTATTGCCCAAGAAATCGAAAAGGTTATACCTGAAGTCGTTGCGACAAACGATAAGGGTGTAAAGTCCGTTTCATATGACAGTATTATTGCAATGTTGATTGAAGCAATAAAAGATCAACAGGGAATGATAGATGATATGAAACACAAAATAAATATTTTATTATCACATTTAGGATCATTAGGAGAAAAAGAATGACAGTATATGCAAATTTAGTTAATGGTGAAGTTAAGGGTGTCTATGACCTTCTTCCTTCATGGTGGAATGGTATTGACAAGTTTGACCTTAAGTGTAAAGCGGATGAAAATTTGATGCGTGAGAATAATTTTGTTAAGATTGTTAGAGATACGACTCCATACAATCCAGAAACTCATAAAATGTCAGATTTTCCATACTACACTGTAGAAAACGGTGAGGTCATCGAACATCGAGACATTTCTGAAATTCCACCAGCAGCGCCAGAAACCCCACAAGTATAATTTTTGAAAAATGGCAACTACTAATTTTAAAGTAACATCAACAGATTTAGATGCACTTTTTGAACCTATAGGAGCAAATCCAAAAGGTTCTGATGTTAATTTTCAAGTTGGTGGATTTGACATTTCAAATTATTATGCAACAGCAGGATTAGGAACTCCATACGGCACAACAGGGTTTAAGTCTAATGGTACGGATATTGGAACTCTGTTTGCTGCATTAGGTTCTGTTGTTAGTAGTGGAGACTTTTTATATGTTTGGGGTCGAAATACTTACCGCGGCGAATTAGGTCTAGGAACATCAACTATAAAAAGCTGGACTGCAATTAGTTCAGGATTTGAATTTAGTCTTGGAATTAGATCAGACGGTGCATTGTTTACCTGGGGTCGAAATCAGTATGGTCAACTCGGTAATAATTTTTCTGGCGCATCTGATTACGAACTTAGTCCAGTTCAAATTGGGTCCAGTTCTTGGAGTGCGGTATCTGCTGGTATAAATCATTCGATGGCAATTAGATCAGACGGTGCATTATTTGCCTGGGGACAAAATACTTTTGGGCAATTAGGTGATAACACAACAACCAGTCAATCAAGTCCAATTCAAATTGGTTCTAGTTCTTGGACTGCTATTTCAGCATCTAGAACAAGGACAACTTCACTTGTTGGTGGTTTTGCAATTAGATCAGATGGTGCATTATTTGCCTGGGGTAGAAATCAGTTAGGTCAATTAGGTGATAACACAACAACCAGTCAATCAAGTCCAATTCAAATTGGAACAAGTTCATGGACTGCTATTACCGGATCCGGCGATCACACCGCAGCTATCCGATCAGATGGAGCATTGTTTACCTGGGGTAGAAACACTTCTGGTCAATTGGGAATTGGTGCAACAACTATCTATAGCTGGATTGCAGTGTCAGCATCTGGCGGTGGCGTTCATACTGCCGCAATTAGATCGGATAATACATTATGGACTTGGGGTAGCAATAGTTATGGTAGATTGGGTCTTGGTGATACTGACAATAGATCATCACCAGTTCAAGTGGGAGCAAGTTCTTGGACCGCAGTGGCAGCAGGCAATGATTTTACAATTGCAATTAAATCGGACGGAACTCTTTGGGCTTGGGGTCTCAACACAAGTGGAAGATTAGGTGATGGAACAACAACAGCTAGATCATCACCAGTTCAAATTGGTTCCAGTTCTTGGACTGCTATTGCATCAGGCACTCACACTTTAGCAATTAGATCAGATGGAACTCTTTGGGCGTGGGGTGTGAATACAAACGGTTCAATGGGTGATGGAACATTAACTTCTAAATCCTCACCAGTTCAAATTGGTTCTAGTTCTTGGACTATTGTATCTGCAAGAACAGACGCATCAGCAGCAATTAGATCGGATAGTGGATTATTTGTTTGGGGTATAGGCACCTCAGGAAGAATAGGAAATTCATCATCATTAAGACAATCATCACCAGTTCAAATTGGAACAAGTTCTTGGATAGCAGTGGCAGCAGGCGCAACTCACACCGTAGCAATACGTTTAGGTGGAGGATTGTTTACATGGGGTGAAGGTGGATCCGGACAATTAGGAAGTGGCGCATTAACTGATAGATCATCTCCAGTTCAAGTTGGATCGAGTTCATGGACAATAGTGTCTGCTGGATTTGCACATACATTAGCAGTCAGATCAGATAATACTTTGTGGGCATGGGGCGCAAATTTAGGTGGTCAACTTGGTATTAATGCATCTGGTAATAGATCATCGCCAGTTCAAGTAGGAACAAGTTCTTGGGTAGCAACGTCAGCAGCACTGTCAGCTGGACTTTCACATTCAGTAGGACTTAGATCAGATAATACTCTTTACACTTGGGGATTAAATACGAGTGGTCAACTAGGTGATGGAACATTAACTACTAAATCATTACCTGTTTTAGTTGGTAATAATTTAATTAGTCAATCAAGTCCTGTTCAGATAGGAGCAAGTTCTTGGATAGCAGTGAGTGCTGGTTACACTCACACGTTAGGAATCAAATCTGATTATACATTATGGTCTTGGGGAGTCAACGCTAATGGAGTATTAGGTGATGGAACATTAGGTAATAAATCATCACCAATTCAAATTGGCTCTAGTTCTTGGACAGCAGTAAGTGCTGGGCTTACTCATTCATCGGCTATCAGATCAGATGGTGCATTATTTGCCTGGGGACAAAATACTTTTGGGCAATTAGGTGATGGAACAGTAACAAGTAGATCAAGTCCTGTTCAGATAGGATCAAGTTCTTGGACTATTATAAGTGCTACATATAAACATAACTTAGCCATCAAATCTGACGGAACCCTTTATGCTTGGGGAAATGGAAACTATGGTCAAATAGGTAATGGAAAAGCGTATAATACTCTTTCATCGCCGGTTCTTATCGGAGATAACGTTTTTCCTAAAAGATCACCAACACAGCTAGGAACTTCTACTTGGAAAATTATAGCTCCGGGGTTTACTCATGCTGCCGCAATCAAATCTGATTATACATTATGGACTTGGGGGTCGAATGCACAGGGCCAATTAGGTGATGGAACAACAACAGATAAATTAAGTCCTGTTCAGATAGGATCAAGTTCTTGGACTGCTGTATCTACTAGTGGAACACACACAATGGCTATAAGAAGTGATAATACATTATGGGCTTGGGGATATAATAGTTTTTTTAAAGTATTGGGTACTAGTGACAATCAAAACTATGTTCTTTCTCCATTGCAAGTGGGAGCAAGTTCTTGGACCGCAGTGGCAGCAGGTAGCGCCAGTCAATTTACATTAGCTATTAGATCCGACAATACATTATGGGCTTGGGGATTTAATGACTATGGACAAGTGGGTGATGGAACAACAACAATTAGATCATCACCAGTTCAAATTGGAACAAGTTCTTGGACTGTTGTAAGCGCAGGAAAAAATGGATTTTCTGGAGCGATTAGATCAGATGGTGCATTATTTACTTGGGGAAGTAATACTCTAGGTAGATTAGGTGATGGAACAACAACTTCTAGTTCATCACCAGTTCAAATTGGAACAAGTTCTTGGTCAGCAGTATCGGCTGGTGAGTTTCATATGCTAGGAATACGATCAGACGGAACTCTTTATGCTTGGGGCGCAGGCAACGGCGGCCGATTGGGTCTTGGTGGACCAGTAACCGATTATTCATCACCAGTTCAAGTGGGAGCAAGTTCTTGGACCGCAGTGTCAGCAGGGGGTACCCACAGTTTGGGTATTAGATCCGACAATACATTATGGGCTTGGGGACAAAATAACAACAACCAATTAGGCGATGAAACAAAAGTAGATAAATCAAGTCCAGTTCAACTTGGAACAAACGCTTCATGGATTTTAATTTCCGCTAACTATATTAGCGGCGCAATAAGAAGATTACCATAAAATATGAAAGGATTATTATGCATTTAATTGATCAACAATTAAATTTGATGATAAGAGGAAGATTCGAAGAAGGTTGGAAAATTTCAGAAGAATTAAATGAAAAAACACCAAACGATCCTAGAGCAAGATTTAACCGTGGATGGTTCTTAATTAATCAGGGTAAATTTCAAGAAGGATTTCAGTCGTTGGAGTTTGGAAGATTATTGGGTGTATATGGAAGTTCGAAACCAAATACTACCAAATTGATATGGGATCAAAGTGATTTAAAAGGTAAAACAGTAATCATCAATATGGAAGCAGGATATGGTGATAATATCATCTATGCTAGATTTGCGACTGAAGTATGGAAGCGAGGCGGCAAATGTATTCTTTGTTGCGATAAAACCTTACATTCTTTATTCAGTAGAATTCCTGGAGTTAGTGAGTGTATTACATTAGATCAAGTATCTTCTACGTATCATGATTGGTGGATACCTGCGTTTAGTTGTAGTTGGTTATTTGGTCATGAAGTTGAAAATATACCTAAAGAGCCTTATATTTTTCCTAACACAACCAGCGTTGATTTTTGGAAAAAATTAATAGACACCAAAAAACCAAAAATAGGAATTCGTTGGAGTGGAAACCCAAAATTCGAGCATCAACAGTTTAGAATTTTTCCTCCAAAAAATCTAATCAATCTTGCCAATGAATTTTCGAATTGTCAATTTTATTCCTTGCAAAGAGATAATGATATACAAGAATTGCCTGACAAAATTATTGATTTGCAACATTTGTTGATATCTTGGGAAGATACAGCGGCGTGCATAGAAAGTCTTGATCTTGTAATTACATCATGCACTAGTATTGCACATCTTTCTGCGGCTATGGGAAAACCAACTTGGGTAATAGTTCCAATTCTTCCATATCACATTTGGGCGTATGGCGACAAACATAGTCCATGGTATCAAGACAGTACCAAAGTTTTTAGACAAAAATTTTTTAGTAAATGGAATGAACCATTCGATGAAGTTCGAAAGGAATTAAAATTACTGTATCCAAACGACTAACTATATAATAGTATCGTTATTGTTATATTAATGGAGAAATCATGAGTGACAAAACATTACATTTTATTTCTGGATTGCCGAGGTCAGGATCAACCCTAATCGCCAATCTTTTCAAACAAAATCCCCAAACACACGGAGAACCAGTTACATCACTTGCCTCTCTTGTCGGATCAGTTCATGCTAATTGGAATCAATATGAAACTAATAATGAGTATCAAAATATTGAAGCTAAAATTGGCACGATTAGAGGTATGATGCAAGGATATTATTCTCACATCAATAAACCGATTATTCTTGATAAAGATAGAGGTTGGGTATATCAAATTCCACTATTAGAAAAAGTTCTTGATAGAAAAGTTAAAATTATTGTGTGTGTGAGAAACCCAGCAGAAATTTTAGCTTCATTTGAAAAACTTCGTAAAGAAAATCCGTTGTTCTTTACTCAAGTAGATAAGAATTTGAGAGAGGGTTCAAGCATTGTATCTAGAGCATACTATTACTCAAATCCTGAAGGTCCTTTAGGATTAAGCCATAGAAATTTAAAAGATGCAATTACTATGGGGTATCTAGATAGGTTGCTGTTTGTTGATTACAACAGATTCTGTAGCACACCTAAAGCACAGATGAAACGCATTTATGACTTTTTAGAATTGCCTGCATTTGAACACGACTTTGACAACATTTCTCAATCTGAAGAATACAATGACTTAGCGGTAGGATTGCCAAACTTACATAAAATTAAACCTACACTTGACAGAACAGTGGTTAATTGTGTTGAGTATCTCGGTCTTGAGTTATATGAGCAATACAATCGTGAAATCTTCTGGAACGCTTGGATTTAAAATGACAACACCTGAACATAAAAAATTAAACATGGGATGTGGTTTTAAGAAACTTAATGACCACTGGAATGTTGATGTTGAACCTAAGTGTAATCCAGATCAAGTTCTTGATTTTGAAGTTACTCCATGGCCATATGAAGATAACTTTTTTGAGAAAATTAACGCTGATAATATTCTTGAGCATCTCGGACAAAATCCAAAAGTTTTTACAAACATCATTAAAGAAATGTATCGAGTTAGTAAAGATGGTGCAGAGTGGATTATAAATGTGCCACATCATCGATGTGATTTACAATGGGATGATTATACTCATGTTAGAGTTTTGACTCCTAAAACATTTAAAATGTTCGATCAACAAGTTAATTTTGATTCTATTGAAAGAGGACTTAGTGATAGCACCTTTGGTCTTTATCATGATGTCGATCTTGAAGTTTATGATGTGACATTTAATATGGTAAACTATTGGTTGGGATTACAAGAAGAAGGAATGATCGGACCTAAGCAATTAAATATCAATCTAAATACTATGTCTAATGTTGCTGAAAGTGTGAATATTTTTATTAAGGTTCACAAACCAGGAAGATTGAGTGATTGGCTAAGTAAAAACAGTAAGTGAGTTTGTAATGAAACAAATTTTTTATATTGATGGTGGTGCTGGCAGAATTATCGCTGCCATTCCTGCGCTTCTTAAATTTGCACGTTTAAATCCTAACGCTGATTGGAATGTATTGATTCCAGCATGGGATGGATTGCTTTGGAGTATTCCAGAACTTCAAGACCGAGTATACAGTCTTGACACCAAAGGTCTTTTTGATAACGTCATTTCAAAAGCAGATGTTATTCATAGTCCTGAACCATATCGTGTGCCTGGATATTTTAATCAAAAACTTTCTCTTGCCGAAGCATTTGATCAAGAAATCAACAAGACTACCGATCATTCTGATCTTGGTGCTCCTGTCATGTTCTTCAATAAAGCAGAAATTCAATGGGCAAAAAATACAATTGAAGAAGCAAAGGCTGCTGGCAAAAGAAGCAAGACTATTGTATTTCAGCCATTCGGTTCTGGTGCTCAAGCAACTCAAAACAACAAAGAAATTCTTGATACATCAACTCGCAGTTTGAGTGTTCCTGCATTTCTTTCGTTGTCCAAAAAACTTTCTGCTAGATATAACGTGATTTTCTTTGGTGAACAACATCTACATGTTCCCGAAGATAACGTTACCATTAAAGTTCCTAATGCAGATTTGCGTATGTGGGCATCCTTAATTGATGCTGCGGATTATTTTGTTGGCGTTGATTCTGTCGGTCAACATATGGCAAGAGCAGTTGGAACTAGGGGAACTGTCATTTATGGTTCTACGTTCCCCATAAATACTTCATATCCAGATTACTTTCAGATTCTAGAAAAAGAGGGCGTTAAGAAATACTCGCCAATCAGAATTACAGGACTTGATTCTATAATGGCAGATAGAATGAATGAAAAGTTGATGGACTTCTCTGAAAAGGAAGTAAAAGAGATATACGATTCAATAGTCGCTGACATTGAAAAAAGGTAATTATGTATAACATTATGGCTATAAATCCTGGGCACAATGGCTCAGTTGCATTACTGTCTGACGGTAAATTAATTTACTATTGCGAAGAAGAACGATTGTCACGTATGAAATATGACGGCAATCCATTTCGTGGTATGATTAAAATTCTTGAAGAATATTCGATTGATGAGCTTGTTATTGGTGGAACAAGCCCAGAGTTTGCAAGACTTCCGTGGACAAATGAAGATTCATATAGCGCACTTGTTCGTAAATACAATCCACAAGTAAAAATAACAAATATGGGGCATCAGCACCATGCTGGTCATGCGGCAAGTGCTTTTTATAACTCCGGATTCGAAACAGCAGTTGCAGTTGTTGCAGACGGTGCTGGTTCAGTCCATCAAGTTGCAGTTAATGAAGAACAAGGCGTTGCAGGTTTCGAGACAGAATCGATTTTCAAATGCAGTTATCCAGGCGAATTTGAAGCGCTCTACAAGAGATATGCAGATGGTAGTGCGTTCTATTATGACAATGGTGTTCAAGAGTTTGACAACACAGTCACAATAACGAAAGCATATGAAGCCGTCTCTAATTATCTTGGTTTTGGTTTTATTGAGGCAGGCAAGACTATGGGTCTTGCTCCTTATGGTGAATACGATCCTAAGATTCCTGATTTTTTTGTGGAAGGTAAAGGTAATAAAAATCTTCTGATACCGATGTATCCTGCTGGTGCGATGATTGACGAGAATCGTTATTCTTATTTAAAACGAACTCTCGATCCTGAAGTTTGGCATAATGATTTCACACAAGTATCTGATGTTGACAAGAATCTTGCATGGAAAGTGCAAGACGAAACTCAACGAATGATGGGTGATCTGATTCAAAAAGCAATTGATCTATCTGGCGAAACAAACGTTGTTCTTGCTGGTGGTTATGGATTGAATTGCGTTGCCAATTATTACTACAAAGAAAGATTTCCAAATATTAATTTCTATGTTGATCCAGTTTCACATGATGGTGGCACTGCGATTGGTCTTGCAAAACTTGCATGGCACACACATAGTGAATCGACAAAAATTGACAAACTCGATACTCTGTATTTGAGTTTTAATCCGAAGTATGGTCATCTTGAGGAACTAATAAAAAGAACAAAACTCAAGATGCACAATACAAATCCTGGTGTTATTGCTGATTTGATTGTAAATCAGAACATCGTTGCAATGTTTCAAGGTCGTGCAGAAGCTGGTCCTAGAGCATTAGGTAATCGTTCTATTCTTTTTGACCCTAGAAATCCAGACGGTAAAGAAATCGTTAATCGAGTAAAAGGTCGTGAATGGTTCAGACCATTTGCAGGATCGATGCTTGCTGAACATGCAGATGAATGGTTTGATATGCGTGGCATGAAAGAATCACCACACATGATGTATGCCATTAATGTGCATGTCAACAAACTTGGTGAGATTCCTGCAATCACTCACGTTGATGGAACATGTAGAATTCAAACTGTTACGCCAAAACAAAATAAGAACTATTACAATCTCATCAAAGCGTTTCATGAAAAGACTGGCGTGCCAATTCTGTTCAATACAAGTTTTAATCTTGCCGGTGAACCTCTTGTCGAAACGATTGAGGATGCATTAAATACAATAATAAACAGCGACATTAATTATCTTTATTTGCCAGATATTGGTAAAATAATTGTGAAAGAATGACATGAAGAAGTTAAATTTCATTTCTGGTCTACCAAGATCAGGTTCAACAATGTTATCTGCGATTCTTAGACAGAATCCTAGATTCACTGCATCGATGACTGACCCAATGCTTGACATGGCACGAGGCGTTATTCAGACAATTCAGAATGCAACTGGTATGGAAGAATTCGTCACCATTGATAAGAAACGTGAAATTATCAATGCAATGTTTCAAGCATATTATTCAGATGGTCGTGATGTTTGTTTCAATACGAATCGTGGTTGGGCAGCACATACGCCAATGATTCGAACAATCTGGCCGAACTCAAAAATCATTCTTTGCATTCGTGACATTCCATGGATTCTAGATTCAATCGAAAGAATCAATGAAAAGAACCCACTGACTCTTAAAGGTGTCTACGGTGGTCAAGATTTGATTTCAGTTTATGAACGCACACATACCGTAATGAACATTGGTGGCTTTGTAAACGCACCTCTTGCATGCACAAAACAAGCAATCTATTCAAATGAAAAAGATATGATTTGCGTTGTTCATTATGATGCAATCACTAAGAATCCAGAAAATACAATGAGACAACTCTATGCATTCTTAGAAGAACCATACTTCAATCATGATTTCGATAACGTGTCTGACAATTATGACTCTGCATATGTAAACTTTGACAACAAGTTGGGTATGGATGGTCTACATGAAGTCAAGAAAAAAGTTGCACCAGTCAACAGAAAGCCAATTCTACCAGAAGATTTGTGGAGAATGTATTCAGAACAGTCATTCTGGAAGAACAACTTTGATCATATGAAACGTCAAGTTAAGTGGATTGAATAATGGATCGTTTTGAATATAGACTTCACGTATTGAAAAACAATGGAGTCAATATAACCAATTTGTTAGATATTGGCGCATATCGTGGTGAATTCACAAAGATGGTTCATCGAGTATGGCCTAATGTTCGTTCTTGGCAAATGGAAGCAGACGAAAGACAAGCACCATATCTTCAGAGTGATGCTATCTTTGGATTACTTTCATCAAAACCAAACGTTGAAGTTGATTTCTATACTCTAGGAACCAACTCAATCACAACTGGCAGTTCGATGTATCGTGAATTGACGCCATATTATAATAACCCAATTGTCATCAAAAAAAGAACAACAACAATCGATGATGTAGCAAAGCGAGTTAACTTTCGTGGCAATTGGAAAAACTGTGGATTAGTTAAAATGGATACCCAAGGTTCCGAGTTAGACATTCTTATGGGTGGTGAAAACTTTTTGAAAACATATCAGCCAAAGTTCTTCATCATTGAAAGTTCAGTTAAGAGATACAATGAAGGTGCGCCATTGGTTGATGATGTGATTTCATTCATGTTCAATAAAGGTTATAGAATTCGTGACTTCATGAGTCATGTCTATGATCAAACAGAATCATTACTTCAAACAGATATTCTTTTTGAGAGAGTCACATGAAGCCGATGGGTGGAACTGAAATTCTATTTCAGAACTTACAAACAGCGATTGGTTCAGAATGGAATTCAGATGTTAATCTGATAGTTGCCACTTGTAGGCATGAAAGCATTTTAGAAAACAAAACAAATATTGTTTGGCAACATCTAAACGTTGATCAAGAAAACGTTCAACTAATGTCTGATAAATCATTTGTTGATAAGATTGATCAGTTTGTTTATGTGTCTAACTGGCAATATGAAAAATATCGACATGCATTTAATATTCCAGAGAACAAATCTAGAGTCATCAAGAATGCAATTCGTAAAATTGAATTCATACCAAAAAGAAAAACAGAAAAGATCAAGCTGATTTATACATCAACACCATGGCGTGGGCTTGGTGTTTTGCTTGATGCGTTTGAGAAATTAAATCGTGATGATGTTGAACTAGATGTTTATTCATCAACAGTCATTTATGGTAAAGGTTATCATCAAATGACACAAGGAATGTATGATGCTTTATTTGCAAAAGCAAAGCGAATGAAGAATGTCAACTATATGGGGTATGCATCGAATGATGGTGTTCGAAAGGCAGTGCATAAAGCCCACATATATACCTATCCAAGCATATTTGAAGAAACAAGTTGTCTGTCTGCACTCGAAGCCGCAGCAGCTGGCTGCAAACTTTTAGTTACCAATTACGGTGCGCTATATGAAACTTGTTCAGAATGGGCAACATATGTTCCGTTTACTTCAGATAGAGAAGTATTGGTCGATAAGTATGCAAGAGAATTGAATAGAGTTATAGACAATTACAAACATGATGATCCTATGCACGAAGAACAATCAAAGTTCTTCAATAAGTTTTGGTCATGGGAAAACAGAATACCTCAATGGAGAGATTTGTTAAGTGAAACCGCAAAATAAAACAAGAAAAGTCCTTGTAGGATCGCCATCTTATGATGGTTCAATTGATGTTTGGTATGTTAACAGTTTGATGAATACAATTAAGTATGCATTCAGAAATAACATTGATGTTGATATTATTCCTATTTGGGTAAGTTATGACGCACTAATTCAAAGATGCAGAAATGACACTGTATTTCTGGCATTAGAACAAAAATGTGATGATCTTATCTGGATTGACACAGACATCGAATGGGAACCAAAATGGTTCTTTGATCTGTTAGATTATCCAGTGGATGTTGTGGGTGGAACTTATCCTAAGAAAGGCGACAAGACAGAAGTGTATGTTGGTAATTTTGGTAACATGACACCAGGACCACATGGACTTTATGAAGTCACTGGATTAGGAACAGGTTTTCTTAGATTCAGTAGAAAAGCATGTCAATGGCTTTGGGACAATAGTGAGCCTTACACCGAATATCCTGAGGGTAATAATGAGGAAATCAAACATCGTAAGATGATATTTGATGTAAAAATCAAAAATAACTCTATGATAAGCGAAGATATATATGTATGTAAAAGGCTCACAGAAGAAGGTGGCTTCAAGATTTATCTTGATCCTAAAATAACATGCAATCATGTGGGCGGTAAGAAATATAAAGGTAATTTTTTGAATTGGTATAACTCCACTAAACCAAAGTTACCACAAAGACAACAAAGTGGAATTGATTATCTTAATCAATTTAAGAATCTATATTAAGGATAGAGAATGAAAAGTAATAGAACTCAAGACGTTACAGATGTAACTGTTACCGAAGAATCACAACAACCAGAGCAGACACAACAGTTTGATTTTAAAACTGTGTATATTTTGACTTATACTCCAACGAATGAGTTGAAAACTTCATATGTGAATAGTCTTGCTACAACTATTCGTTTTGCTATGCTCAATGGAATTAAAGTAATTCCTATTTTGATCAGCGGCATTGAAAATCCATCGATGGCAAAGAATGAACTTCTCAACAATCTTGTCGGTCAAGATTATGAAGCTGCCGTTTTCATTAATCATGATCTTGCATGGGATCCAGTTTCTTTTGTGAATAATCTTGGTAGTAAAGAAGATGTAGTTGCACTACCAGTTGTTAAAAAAGTAACAGGAACTATTGTGTTTGATCTAGATTTAGACATTCAGAATATTGAGAGAAACGAAGAAAATCTTATCAAGACAAATTATGCAAGCCTTGGATTTTTGAAGTTAAGTAAACGTGTGATTGATGAGTTGCTAGACGGCAGCATTTCAATTACCAATAATACTGGAAATGAAATTAAGAATGTCTTTGAGTATCAAGTAAAAGATGGTCAAGCATTGACTGATAGCATTGTTATTTGCAACAAGATCAAAGATATGAACTATGATGTTTGGTTAAATCCAAATACAACTTGCGCTCAGTTGACTGACAATTTATTTGCAGTTGATTTTATGTCAAATGTATTTCCAGAGCCACAACAAGAAGAACCAAATCAAGTAGCTGCACAACAGGATGATGAAGTAAAATCTTTATATGAGTGAGGTGTAATATGAAACAGACACAAAGAATTTTGATTATGGGATTGCCAGGTGCTGGCAAGACTTACTTAGCTGAAAGACTACGTGATCAACTTACATTAGAAGGAAAAACAGTAGGTTGGTTGAATGCAGATGAAGTTCGTAGACACTATAATGACTGGGACTTCAGTCGTGAAGGGCGCATTCGTCAAAGTTTGCGTATGAGAGACTTGGCTGACGAATCAAATACCGATTACTGCATTGTAGATTTTGTTGCACCTCTAATTGAGATGCGTAATAACTTCAAACCTGATTGGACTATTTGGGTTGATACAATTGATGCTGGTCGATTCGAAGATACGAACAAGATGTTTGTTCCACCAGAGGTCTATGATTTCAGAGTGACTGAACAGAATGGCGAAAAGTGGTCAGAGTTTATTGCCACTCATATTATGGAGAATCGCCGTAGACCAACTTTTGATTGGCAAAAAGAAACAGTTCAAATGTTAGGTCGTTGGCAGCCATGGCATGCCGGTCATCGTGCATTGTTTGAACGTTCTATTGCCAAAACTGGTCAAGTTATCATTCAAATTCGTGATTGTCAAGGTTGGCAAGGTAGCAATCCATTTGCAATTGAGCAAGTAAAATCATTCATTCGCCGTGATCTAGACCCACTATATCAAGGTCAATATGAGATTCAAGTTGTTCCTAACATTGTAAATATCACCTATGGTCGAGATGTCGGATACAAAATTGAACAAGAAGTTTTTGATGATGCGACTCATTCTATTTCAGCTACGAAAATTCGTAAAGAAATGGGACTAAAGTGAGTGAATCTAATCTTAGAAGCCTAGTTAAAACAATATCTTGGAGAATCACTGGTTCTGGAGCAACGTTCGGTATATCATATCTAATGACAGGCAATTTTCAGATTGCCAGTTCTATTGCAGTGATTCAAATTATATCTAACACCATATTATATTTTATACATGAACGTGTTTGGAATCTCATAAAATGGCAAAAGGAATAAATAGTTCTTTTAGGAGAGACATAAATGTCAACAACATTAAGTAAGCAAGTCGTAGTGATTCCAGCGGTTCAGGCAGTGACAATAGACACCTTTGATCTCGTTGATGTTCAAGAAAACTATGGATATGGAGAAAGACCTGAAGGTCGTGGAACCAGAAACAGTGTTCAGGCTATGGTTGTATTCCCAGTTGATCCCCCAGTTTTTAGAACAATTACTGCATGGGAAGGCGATGCATACCTTGCAGTTCGTGGAACTTGGACTGATGATTCACTCAAGGCTAGAATCAAAGAAATTTTAGAAGCTGAATAAGTTTGATAGTTACCGTGTTGTTATAAATAGGTGAAACAACCTAGGGATGATTTATGGCAGCACCAGCAACTAGAGCACAATTCAAAACATACTGTCTCAGAAAATTAGGTTTTCCAGTCATTGATATTAACGTAGATGACGATCAAGTGGAAGATCGAATTGATGATGCCTTGCAATACTTTCAGGACTATCATTTTGATGGCACTGAAAAAATCTACATGAAGCATAGAGTAACCGCAGAGGACATAGCCAGAGGCTGGATTTATGTTCCTGATGCGGTTACTTTCGTTACTCGTGTTCTTCCTTTTGATGATTCTAATTCCTCAGTCAATATGTTTGACTTGAGATATCAATTACGTTTGCATGATTTGTATGACTTTACTTCAGTAAGTTATGTGTCATACGAAATCACAATGCAACACATCGCAACACTCAATCTTCTTTTCTCTGGACAACCTCAATTTAGATTCAATCGTAAGCAAGACAAAATGTATCTTGACATTGATTGGGTAAGAGATATCGAAGAAGGTGAGTATTTTGTCATTGAGTGCTACAGAAAAATGGCACCAGACACATTCACTGCAAGAGGAACTGCAAACGTTTCATCATCTTCAAACACAGTAGTTGGCACTGGAACAACTTTTTCTGGTGACTTTGTTGAGGGTGATTATGTTACTATCAATTCAGAAACACGAAGAATTGTAAGAATTACATCAGACAGTGAAATGCAAATTGCAGGACCATATGATGCTAGTGCTAATAGTCAGACAATGACAATATCTGGCAACTCGCAAGTTTGGAATGATCGAACTCTGAAGAAATATGCGACAGCACTCATCAAAAAACAATGGGGAGAAAACCTCAAAAAGTTTGGTGGTATTCAAATGCCAGGTGGTGTTACACTCAACGGTAAAGAAATTTGGGATGAAGCAGTAGAAGAAATTTCAAAGATCGAAGAAGATATGGAAATTTATAACGTTCTACCTCCAGAAATTATGATTGGCTAATCGATGGCAACTAATTTCTATTTTAATAATTTTCCGACAGGTCAGATAACCAGCGAACAATTGCTGGTTGAAGATTTAGTCATAGAAGCCATGCAAATTCATGGTATGGATGTTTATTATTTACCGAGAGAAAGTAGAGATTCTATAGATTATCTCTACGGCGAAGATGTATTGAAAACATACAAAAAAGGATACGCTCTTGAAATGTATCTTGAAAACGTTTCTGGCATGGACGGAGAGCAAGATTTCATTTCTAAATTCGGATTAGAAATTCGTGATGAAATTACATTGCTTGTATCACGCCGTAGATTTAAGTATGCAACTAAAGCGCTGAACTTAGAAAGACCAAGAGAAGGTGATTTGGTATATTTACCACTCATGAAAAACTTCTTTGAGATAACTTTCGTTGAACATGAAAATGATCAAGCGATGTATTATACGCTCGGTCGTGGTCGTGGTGGTAACGTTTATGTCTATGCACTAAAACTAAAACAATTCGTATTCTCAGAAGAAGTCGTTTCTACAGGAATTTCTGAAATCGATGATTCGATTCGTGATTCATATCAGAGAACATTGTTGACTTTAACTTATCCGATTCAAAATTTCACACCTGATGAAATTGTATATCAAAGTGCTGATGGAACATTAGCAAACGCTACTGCACAGGCAATCGTTCATAGCCAAGCAAATACTAATCTCTATATTATGAGAACAAAAGGCACGTTTGCTAATGGCACTATTATAGGCGTGTCATCTTCATCTAATAATACGATCACATTAGTCGATGATTCAACTCCATTGAATAATGCATTTGAAGATATCATTGACAATACAAGAATTGAAACTGAATCTGATGGAATCATTGATTTCACAGAAGTCAACCCATTCGGAGAACCTTGATGTTAGGCAACGCTCATTTTTATAATCGAACCATACGAAAAATTGTCGTTGCCTTTGGAACGCTGTTTAATGATATCTACATGGTTCGTTACAACAAAGCACAGACTACTGAATATGAGAGAATTAAAGTTCCTCTTGCGTATGCACCTAAAGAGAAATTCATTCAATTCATAACCACTGATCCATCACTTACAAAATCAATTAATGTAAAGTTGCCTAGAATGGGATTTGAAATGGATGCAATCACATATGATTCATCCAGAAAGCAAATGTCAACTGTTCAGAATTTTTCTCTAGCAGCTAACAAGACATTGAATGCACAGTATGCACCAATACCATACAATTTTGATTTTACTCTTTCGATATATGTAAGAAACACTGAAGATGGTGCTCAGATTCTTGAACAAATATTACCATTTTTTACTCCGGACTTTACCGTTACCGTTGACTTAGTTCCTACGATTGGTAAAAAATACGACATTCCAATCATTCTAAATTCAGTATCACCAGAAGTTGATTATGAGGGCGATGGTTCTACAACAAGAATGATCATATGGACTTTGACGTTCACAGTAAAAGCATGGATATTCCCGCCTGTCAGAACTAATATAGATATTATTAAGAATGCAAACACTAATGTTTCGTTTGAACTTACGAATTCAGCAGACAGTCAAAAAGTTTATGTTGATTTTGCTAATGGTCATGGTGTGTTAACTCAATCTGAAACTATTCGTGTGGCTGGTAAAAACATTACAGGTATTGTAAATTACTTCAGTAACACAAGTAGTGGAATATTAATTGTTGATAGCTTAACTTATCCATTAAGTGCAAATGATGTAATCGTTGGTGATTTGTCAAACGCAGAATATACAGTATCAACACTGGATGTTACAAAAACAAATGTAGTCGAAGTGACTGTCAGACCTGATCCTGCATCTGCAAACGTAGACTCTGATTATGGATTTGAAGAAATTTTTAATGAATGGCCAGATACACTATGAAAAAAATAGGTGAAAATTTATCAAAAATATTAGACATCGAAGATGTGAAACCGAAAGACAATTTACCACAAGTTGCATCTAAAAATGAGATTGCAATTGTCGATGATATTGAATCTGATACACAATTCGCTAGAGAAAACATCAAAGACCTAATTGAAAAAGGTAGCACTGCATTTGATGATTTGCTAAAGGTAGCAAAAGAATCAGAGCACCCAAGAGCATACGAAGTGGCTGCTGGATTTTTCAAAAATCTTGCCGATCTAAATAAAGACCTACTAGAAATACAAAAACGCAAGAGAGATTTGAAGCCTGAGTTAAAACAAGAGACTCAAAACATCAATGTCGATAAAGCAGTTTTCGTAGGCTCAACAACCGATCTTGTCAAATTTATTAAGGAAAATAAGTAAAATGGAACAATTGATTCTTCAACTTAAGAGAATTTTAGCAACTTCATTTGCTTTCTATCTCAAGTCACACAACTATCATTGGAACGTAGAAGGTCCAGACTTTGCACAGTATCATGATTTCTTAGGTGATCTTTATGAAGAAGTTTATTCTTCAGTAGATACTACTGCCGAAAAGATTCGTATGCTTGGTTCATATACCCCTGGATCATTTGTTCGTTTCAGTGAACTGTCAGAGATTGATGATGAAACAAACGTGCCAGTTGCATTAGGTATGCTATCAAAACTAAAAGCAGACAACGAAGCAGTGATTAATCTCTTGCGTGATGGTATCGATATTGCAGAAGAAGCTGGTGAGCCTGCAATCTCTAACTATCTACAAGAAAGACTTGATGCACATCAAAAACACGCTTGGATGCTTACAAGTCTAACTAAGTAATGGAAGGTTATCTTGGTAACCCAAAGCTGAAACGTGTAGGCGAAGAAATATCGTTTACACGAGACCAGGCAATTGAAATGAGCAAGTGCCTGGCTGATCCTGTATACTTTATCAAAACGTATGTAAAAATCGTTAACGTTGATAGAGGTCTTATTCCTTTTGACATGTGGAAGTTTCAAGAGGATATGGTTCAGGAGTTTCATGCAAATCGATTCTCGATCTGTAAAATGCCACGACAGGTAGGTAAAACTACAACAACTGTCGGTTATATGCTTTGGTGTGTGTTATTCCAAGAAGATTATAATATTGCAATTCTAGCCAACAAAGGTCAACTTGCACAAGAAATTTTAAGTCGAATTCAAAAGGCTTATGAATACTTGCCTAAGTGGCTTCAACAAGGCATCATTGTTTGGAACAAAAGAAACATTGAACTAGAAAACGGTTCAAAGATTTATGCATATGCAACATCAGCAGCAGGTGTTCGTGGAGGATCATACAATCTTGTATTCCTTGATGAATTCGCATTCGTTCCACACAACATGGCAACTGAATTCTTCACATCAACCTATCCTGTTATCTCATCTGGTAAGACAACAAAGGTAATTATCGTTTCAACTCCGAATGGATTGAATATGTTTTACAAGATGTGGGTCGATGCTACAGAAGGTAGATCAACTTATAAGCCAATTGAAGTTCATTGGTCAATGGTACCAGGTCGTGATGATAAGTGGAAAGAAGAAACGATTCGAAACACTTCTGAAGAACAATTCAGACAAGAATTTGAAACTGAGTTTATTGGTTCTTCTGCTACATTGATTTCTGGCTCTAAACTTAGATCACTTGCATTCTATGATCCAATCGAATCATACGATGGATTGTCAATATACGAACAACCTAAACAAGGACATTTCTATATTGCCACTGTTGATCCATCAGAAGGTGTTGGTCAAGACTACTCAACGATCAATATCATTGATGTGTCAACAACACCTTATAAACAGGTGGCTAAGTATAGAAACAATACGATTGCGTTGCTACTTCTGCCAACAATTATATACAGCATAGCAACAAAATACAATGAAGCATTCGTGTTAGTAGAGACTAACAATATCGGTCAACAAGTGGTTGACATTCTACATTATGATTTAGAGTATGAAAACATCTATAAAACTGAACATCACAACATCAAAGGTCAAAGTATCTCTGGCGGCTTCAAACGTTCAGTCTCTTTTGGTGTGAAAATGACTAAATCAGTCAAGAAAATTGGCTGTGCTAACTTAAAAACATTAGTAGAAAACAACAAATTGATTGTTAATGACTTTGACACGATTGCTGAGATGAATACGTTTGTCAGAACCAGAGACACATATGCTGCCGAAGAAGGCAATAATGATGATTTGGTTATGGGCTTAGTTTCATTCTCATGGTTAACCGCACAAGCATTCTTCAAAGAAGCTACTAATACAGATATCCGTAAAATACTGGTTCAAGAACACAATATGATTGAAGATGATTTAACGCCAGTAGGATTCATTGATGATGGTAAGACAGAACATTTAATTTCTGAAGATGGTGATTTCTGGAGTTCTGTGGGCGGACGTGGTTATATATCCACAGCTTTATAAAAATATAAATACATCATAACGATAAATCATTCCTATAACTAAAGGAGAAATCCAATGGCATTTCAACTATCTCCAGGGATTAATGTATCAGAAATCGACTTGACTACAGCCGTTCCTTCAACTTCATCCACTATCGGCGCTTTTGCTGGTGTGTTTAATTGGGGACCTGCTAACACTGTTGTTACCGTATCTGACGAGGTTCGCCTTGCTGACAATTTCGGTAAACCAGATGATAATAACTATGAATATTGGTTTACTGCTGCAAACTTCCTTGCATACTCAAATAATCTTAAACTCGTTCGCTCAGTTTCATCTACAGCACTAAATGCAGTTTCTACTGGTGCAGGCGTTTTAATTGAAAATGAAGATGACTATACACAAAACCATGCAAGTGGTGCAACTACCTATGGTGCATGGGCTGCTCGTTGTCCAGGAGAACTAGGAAATACTTTAAGTGTTTCAGTTTGTGCAAGCGCAAACGCATATAGTCAGAATTTAACTTCAGCAATTTCCGTATTAACAAACTCAGTATCTTCTGGAGCAACAACAATTGCTGTTAACCCAGTTAGTGGTGGCAACGTTGTATTGTATCTATCGAAGGGTGATCTTATTACTCTTGATGGTGGTGTTACCTATTTGACTGTTGATACCGCAGCATCGAATACAAGCATTACGCTTCAGAGTGCAACAACAAAGTCATACTCTGCTAATTCCCCAATCGTTCGTTACTGGAAGTATTACAATCAATTCACTGCTGCTCCAGGAACCTCAACATATACATCTAGAATTGGTGGTTCAGGCGATGAGCTTCACGTAATTGTTTTGGATGAGGATGGAAGATTTACTGGAACTGCTAATACTATTCTTGAAAAATATTCTTTCTTGTCTAAGGCTTCTGACGCTAAAGACGTTTCTGGTAATTCAAACTACTACAAGAATGTTATCAACAATCGTTCAAAATATGTTTGGTGGTTGTCACATGCTCTAACTGGTTCAAACTGGGGCAGTTCAGCAGCAGCAACAACATTTACCAATACAAACGTGGCATACTATAGTTCCCTCGTTTCTGGTAACAATGGAACAACAGTTTCATCAAGCGATTTGATCAATGGTTTCAATCTATTCAAGAATTCAGAAACAATCGATGTTTCATTGATTATGACTGGTCCTTCAGCAGAAACTCTCAATGATCACATCATCAGCAACATTGCAGAAGTGCGTAAAGATGCAGTTGTCTTTATTTCTCCAGAAAAAACTGACGTTGTTGATAATGCAGGAGATGAAACCACCGATATCGTTGCATACAGAAATACATTGACTTCTTCTGATTACGTGTTCATGGATTCTAACTGGAAGTATCAATACGACAAATACAATGACGTATATCGTTGGGTACCATTGAACGGTGACATCGCCGGTCTCTGCGTTCGTACCGATAGTCAGCGTGACCCATGGTTCTCTCCAGCTGGTGTAAATCGTGGTATTATTAAGAACGTTGTTAAACTTGCATGGAATCCAGCTAAAGCTGATCGTGATACTTTGTATACTAACTCAGTTAACCCTGTTGTTACATTCCAAGGTGAAGGATCATTGTTGTATGGTGATAAGACAATGACAAGCCGTCCAAGTGCATTCGATAGACTTAACGTTCGTAGATTGTTCATTGTTCTTGAGAAGTCAATCACAAGAGCAGCAAGATCATCATTGTTTGAATTCAATGATCAATTTACAAGAGCACAATTTGTAAACTTGATTGAGCCATACTTGCGTGATGTTCAAGGTCGCCGTGGTATTACTGATTTCCGTGTTGTATGTAACGAAACAAATAATACCCCTGAAGTGATTGACCGTAACGAATTTGTTGGTGACATTTACATCAAGCCAGCACGATCTGTTAACTTCATTCAATTGAATTTTGTCGCTACAAGAACTGGCGTATCATTCGATGAAGTTGTTGGACGCTTCTAATAAATAAAGAAAATAGGAGAACTTAAATGGCTTTTAGTGTAAATGACTTCCGTTCACAAATGCAAGGTGACGGTGCTCGTCCAAATCTATTTGAGGTATCGATGCCATTTCCTGGATTTTCATCTCCAGGAAATGCACAACAAAAATTAACGTTTATGTGTAAGAGCGCACAACTACCAGGATCAACAATCGGAGTTGTGCCAGTTCAATATTTTGGTCGTGAGTTAAAATTTGCTGGCAATCGAACCTTTCAAGATTGGACAATTACTATCATTAACGATGAAGATTTTGCTATTCGCAACGCATTTGAGCGTTGGATGAACAGCATGAATTCTCACAGTCTTAATGTTAGAAGTCCACTTGCTTTAACACCATCATCATATACTGTTGACGGTGACGTAATTCAGTATGGTAAACAAGGCGATGTATTGAAGAAATACAAATTCCTTGGTTTATTCCCAACTGATATTTCCACAATCGATGTTGATTGGGGATCAAATGATACCATTGAAGAATTTACAGTGACTCTTTCCTATCAGTGGTGGGAAGCACTTGAAACTGGCGTGGTTTAAAAGATGGGGGCTTCCCCATCTTTTTCTAATTGAAATGGAATTATAATGGCTGTAAAACTTTTTGGTTTCACACTTGGCAAAAAGGACGTGGTTCAGGTTCAAGCACCTGAAGAATCCACGTTCACGCTTCCTACGGAAGCGGTTAATGATGGTGCAGTTACCATCACACAGAATGCCTACTATGGCACTTATGTAGATTTAGAAGGTTCTGTTCGTAATGAACTAGAACTAATTACCCGTTATCGTGAAATGTCAAATCACCCTGAGTGTGACATGGCAATTGATGAAATTGTAAACGAAGCAATTGCACACGATGATGAAGGTAGAGTTGTTAAACTTGTTTTAGACAAACTTAAACAACCAGATTCAGTAAAGAAAAAAATTACTGAAGAATTCGAAAACATTCAAAGACTTCTCAACTTCAATAACCTAGCTGATGATCTATTCAGACGTTGGTATATTGATGGCAGAATTTATTATCATGTTGTCGTTAATGAAAAGAATCCTAAAGAAGGTATTCAAGAATTACGATATGTTGATCCTCGTAAGATTCGTAAAGTTCGTGAAGTTCAAAAAGATCGTGATCCAAAAACTGGAGCAACGATCATCAAATCTATGGCTGAATACTATGTCTACAGCGATAGAGGACAAACAACACAAACATATACAAGCTCAGTCAATCAAGGACTAAGAATTGCACCAGATTCAATCATCAATGTTAATTCAGGATTGATGGATGCAAAAAATACATTTGTTATTTCATATCTTCATAAGGCAATTAAGCCACTCAATCAATTGAGAATGATTGAAGATGCAACTGTTATTTACCGTTTGTCAAGAGCACCAGAACGTAGAATTTTCTACATTGACGTTGGTAACTTACCAAAGGGTAAAGCAGAACAATACTTGCGTGATATCATGGTCAAGTATCGTAACAAAATGGTCTATGATGCAAGCACCGGTGAGTTGCGTGATGATCGCAAACATCTTTCAATGCTTGAAGATTTTTGGTTGCCACGTAGAGAAGGTGGTAAAGGAACTGAAATTACTACACTTGCTGGTGGTCAAAACTTGGGTGTAATTGAAGATGTTGTATATTTCCAAAAGAAACTATTGAACTCATTGTCTGTTCCAGTATCAAGACTTGAACCACAAGGTGGTGGTTTAGTTGGTCTTGGTAGAACAACAGAAGTGACTCGTGATGAGTTGAAGTTTAATCGTTTCATTGAACGACTACGTAATAAATTTTCACAGTTGTTTGACAATGCACTTAAGGTTCAGTTGTCACTAAAAGGAATTTGCACCAAAGAAGAATGGGATGAATTCAAAGAATTTGTTTTCTATGATTTTGTTAAGAACAGTAATTTTGCAGAATTAAGAGAATCTGAATTGATGCGTGAAAGAATCTCAACACTTAATCAGATCGATCCATATGTTGGAAGATATTTCTCTCCAACATGGGTGAAGAAGAATGTGTTGAAATTTACTGATGAAGAAATTGAAGATATGGATAAGGAAATACAAGATGAGCAAGATTCCCTCGCTATGCCACAACAACAAGACGGGGCTTCAGCAGACCAAGGAGCAGATCAAGGATTTGCAGCCCAAGGTCAAGCAGAAAGCGTACCTCCTGACAACACCCAAGATCAACAAGAAACCGAGTCATTGACTCCAGAATTAGATGCGGAAGTAAACCGAACAACATTTAATATAAATAGAAAACGATAACAGGAGCATATTATGTCAACAAGAGATTTTATTGATCAAGTCATTAGTGGTCAGAATGCAGAAGCACAAGAAACACTTAATGATGTTTTATCTAATCTTGCCTTTGATGCTATTGAGCAAAGAAAGAAAGATATTGCATCCACCCTTTTTGGTGGAGTAGAAGTTAACTCAGAAGAACAAACAGAAACAGTAGAAGAACAATGAAGTCTTTGCAAGAATTTAAAAGTCTTACGATAGAAGAAGAAAAGGCAGACTATTCAAAGTTTGATGCCTTGATTCGTGCTGGTCTCGGTAATAAAGCACAAATTCAACGTATGCATCAAATTCTTGCCAAGATGGGAGAAGAAAATCCTAAGTTCACTAATTCTGATCGTGCAATCATTCAAAATCTTTTTGTTAAGATGACTGATTTGATTACTAACAATCCACAGATTTTTAGACAGTCACGTAAAGCAGTTAGTGAAGGAGTTATTGATTCCGCTGACTATACAATTTCACCAGAGACAGGTCGCAAAGTAAGAGCGCATAGAATTGTCTTTGGTAAGAGAAAAGAAGAAGATAATGTAAAGGAAGATTTTGCTATAGAAGCGGAATCTTTAGATGAGGCATTGGAAGATATGCCAAAAGACCCACCTGCTGTGTTGGTTTTAAAACGCAAAGCGATTCGTTTGTTTCCAGATAAGACAAGAATTGCTCTATACTATAACGACAAACTCAATAAGTATTTTTCAGTTCCTTACACTGCTGCTGATGATAGTAAATTTCCATTACAGGCAGAACAAACTGAACAAATCGATGAAGCCGTTATGGATACCTTGCACAAAATCGTAAAAGAAAAACAAGCAAGGTCAGTAAAGTTTGCATCAGGTCACACTAGAAAAGTTGACGGTTATACTGCATCTGCAATTACACAAATTCACTCATCGTTGAATGATGACAACAAAAAGAAGTTTGCGGATATGGTTCATAAATCACCTGAGCACTTTCAAAAAGCAGCAGATTTTGCGTTTAAGCACAGCAAATGAGTATAATAAATTTGATTCTTTCTGGTAATCTAGATCAAGCGAAAGAAAGTTTATTTCTGCGCTTGAATGAGATTGCCGCTGACAAACTAGAAGAATCGAAAAAAGAAATAGGTAAAAGTTTCTGCGAAGAATTAGAAGAAAATTTTGATATTGAAATTGACTTTGACGAACAAGAACCACAATTGCTTGATGAAGCAGTTAAGTCTAAAAATATTATTCGTCAAGGTCGTATCATGAAGATCAGACGTAGAATTCGTAGAAACTCAAAAGGTAGAATCGTAGTTCAAAGAAATGTTCGCCGTTCTGCCGTAAAAGGATTTAGAATCTCTGGTAACAAAGTTGTGCGTATACCAGCGATTAAACGTATACAAAAAGCGAGAAAACTCAAAAGATATTGGAAAACTAAGGGTAAGGCTAAGTTAAATAGAACCTTACTCAAAAGAAAAATGTCTTTGAGGAGACGCAAATCTATGGGAATAAGATAAAATGCCTTTAACAAAAGATATTACAAACTCGTTGCGTAGCAAGTCAGTTATTCATTTGACAGGCTCTGGTACAACTACAGTTTACCTAGCCAATCTCGCAATCAATGCAAACGAAACAATAACAAATGCATCTATTGCTACATTGATCACTTCAAGCAACAACGGCGCATGGGTCGTTAAGCGTGGTGCAGACACAGCTGGTGCAGGCGGCTATACGGTTTTTGAATTGGCAGGTGAAAATTATTTGCCTCTCACACAGTCTGATATTTCAGTATCAACTAACTCAAGTTCTAACTTAGTATTCACTAATTCAGGAACTCAAGGAACTTTGATTATGACTCTGACCAAAGTCGCATCATACACAACACCTTTAGCGGATATCTAAAATGAAACTAATTAAAGAAACAGTAGAACAGGTTAAGTATCTTACCGAGGCTAGCGAAAGCGGCAAAAAGAGCTATTTCATTGAAGGTATTTTCTTAGTAGGTGATACACCAAACAGAAACAACCGTTTATATGAAATGAAAACACTACGTAACGAAGTTGCTCGTTACAACGAAGAATTTGTTAAGTGTGGTCGTGCATTGGGTGAGTTAGGTCATCCTGACACACCAACACTTAATTTAGAGCGTGTGTCACATATGATTGTGTCTCTAAAAGAAGATGGCAATACATTCATTGGTAAAGCTAAAATTCTTGACACCCCATATGGAAATATTGTCAAAAACTTTATTGACTCTGGTGTTCAATTAGGAGTTTCCTCACGTGGATTAGGCTCTCTAGTTCAGGCAAGAGAAGGATATAATGTTGTTCAAGACGATTTTCGTCTAGCAACCGCTGCTGATATTGTAGCTGATCCATCTGCACCTGGTGCTTTCGTAAATGGTATTATGGAAGGAAAAGAGTGGCTATACGTTGAAGGACGCTATGTTGAAAGAGACATTGAGCGTGCAAAACGTATCATTCAAAAAACACCATCTAAACAAGTTGAAACAGTTGCATTGCATCTGTTCGAAAATTTTCTAAGAAAACTTTAATTTTATAAATAAGAAATCATAAGGAGATTCCTAATGTCTAAGAACAAACTTTTCGAGGCTGCCGCAGAAATTCTTGCATCAAGCAAGGGTTCAGCACCTGCTATGCCTCCTCAAAAACTAAACGGAGAAGTCGTTGATCTTGGTGGTCCAACACCACAGAACAGCAAGCCAGACGATAACTCTAACAAGATTGATACTACGAAGGCAGCTAAGAGCGCAACTGCTCCTACTACTAAGCCTTCTGATGCATCATCACAAATCCCTTCTACCAAACTAGAAGAAGTCGAAACTGAAGATGAGATTATTGCCGAAGAAGAAAATTCTGAGCCAGTAGTTACATTGAACTTGGCTGCTTACCTCTCTAAGAAGTATGGCACTGCACAAGAGTCAGTTACCGAAGAAGAACAAAAAAGACAAGTTGAAATGAAAGAAGATGTTGCCGCATTGTTCGGTGATGACGAAAGCATTTCAGAAGAATTTAAACTCAAAGCTGCAACAATTTTTGAAGCTCGTGTTTTTGATCGTCTTTCACAATTGGAAGAAGAACTCGAAGGTCACTATGCATCAATGTTGACTGAAGCTGTTGAGCAAGTCAAAGAAGATTTGGCACAAAAAGTTGACGATTATCTAAATTACGTTGTTGAGCAATGGATGGAGAAGAATGAAATCGCTATCGAAAGCGGTCTACGTTCAGAATTGACCGAAGATTTCATTAACGGTCTCCGTAATTTGTTCACTGAGCATTACATCAACATTCCAGAAGAAAAAGTTGATCTTGTTGAAGAACTATCAACCAAAGTTGAAGAACTTCAGAACAAACTCAACGAAGAAGTTGAATACAATGTTCAGATCAGAAAGCAACTAATCGAATCTATCAAGAATGAAATTGCTGTTGAAGTTTGCGAAGGTCTCACATTTACTCAGTTTGAAAAAATCAAAACACTCGCAGAGAGCGTTGAATTTTCCACAGAGGAAGAATACAAACTCAAACTAGAGACAATCCGTGAAAACTACTTCCCATCTGGTGCTAAGAAAGCAGATGCAACACAACTTCATGAACAAGTAGAAGATGGCACCGAAAAGCCTGTTATTCAGGACGATTTCGTTAATGCTGTTTCTAAAGCAATCTCAAAAGTTAAAGTTTAAATTCCAAAATAATTAGGAGAACATAAAAATGTATCTTTCAGAAAATCTACAAAAGAAATGGGAGCCAGTCCTTAATCACCCAGACCTTCCAGAAATTAAGGACCCATATCGCCGTGCAGTTACTGCATTGGTATTGGAAAACCAACAAATCGCAATGCAAAAGGAAAGCCAACTTCACACTGGTTCTTTCTTGAGAGAAGATTCCCCAACCAACTATGTTGACACTGGTGGTTTCGGTGGTGGTGCTGCGGCTGCTGGTCCAGTTGCTGGTTTCGACCCAATTCTTATCAGTCTCGTTCGCCGTTCATTGCCTAACCTCATCGCTTATGACATCTGCGGTGTTCAGCCAATGACTGGTCCAACCGGTCTTATCTTTGCAATGCGTTCACGTTATGATACCCAAGCAGGTGACGAAGCATTCTACAACGAAGCTAACGTAACCTTCTCTGGTACTGCTTCTAACAACGGTGGTTCTGGTTTTGGTCTTACCCTTCAAAGTAATACTTCTACCACTGGTAACGTTTTTGCTAACACTGTTCACGCTGGTGTTTCTCCTGCTCCATCGACCACTACTGGTCGTGCTGAAGCATTGGGTGATGGCAATGCAGCTAACACTTTCCAAGAAATGGCATTCTCTATCGAGAAGGTTACAGTTACTGCTCGCACTCGTGCATTGAAGGCAGAATACTCAATGGAACTTGCACAAGACTTGAAGGCAGTTCATGGTCTTGACGCAGAAACCGAACTCGCTAACATTCTTTCTAGCGAAATTCTTGCTGAAATCAACCGTGAAGTTATTCGCACAATCTACTCAACCGCTAAGGTTGGTGCACAAGTTGGTACCACAACTGCTGGTACATTCGATCTTGACACCGATTCTAACGGTCGTTGGATGGTTGAAAAAGTTAAGGGTCTTGCATTCCAGATCGAACGTGAAGCTAACACCATTGCTAAGACAACTCGTAGAGGTAAGGGTAACGTCTTGATCGTTTCTTCAGACGTTGCATCTGCTCTTGCTATGGCTGGTATCCTTGACTACAACTCAGCACTTCAAGGTCAAGTTAACTTGACAGTTGATGACACTGGCAATACTTTTGCTGGTACATTGTTCGGTCGTATCAAGGTGTATATCGATCCATATTTCCCAACTTCTTCAACTTCTGAGTTCGCAGTTGTTGGTTATAAGGGTTCTAACGCTTATGACGCTGGTTTGTTCTACTGCCCATACGTTCCTCTACAAATGGTTCGTGCAGTTGACACTGGTACCTTCCAACCAAAGATTGGCTTCAAGACACGTTATGGTCTAGTTGCTAACCCATTTGCTCAAGGTACTACTCAAGGTCTTGGCGCTATTGTTCCAAATAGCAACCTCTACTACAGAGCATTCAAGATTTCGAACTTGATGTAATGAGTTAAGTCACCGCTAAGAGTGACATTTCAGGAGACCTCGCAAGGGGTCTCCTTTTTTTATGTCATAAATATAGCATATAGGAAACTAAAATGAGCGCACTAACAAGAACTCCTACTAATCCAAATCCGTTACAGCCTAATAAGTTTCAATTGAACTTTGCAAGGTTGCCTAACATGCAATTCTTTTGTCAGAACGTTGATGTTCCTGGCATATCTTTGTCTGAAATTGCAATAACAAATCCATTTGTTGAGTTGTATTCGCCTGGTGAAAAGGCAATCTACGATTTATTTAATGTGACGTTTGTGGTAGACGAGAGAATGGAAAGCTGGCGTGAGATTCATGATTGGATTCGTGCAATGACATTTCCAAAAGAATATGAAGAATACGCAAGACTCAATCGTTTGAATCGAGCCGCAGGATTGTCGCCAACAAAAACTCCACAATTCTCTGATGCGACTCTTACCGTATTGAATTCTTCTAACAAACCAAATATCATCTTTAAGTTTCATGACATGTTCCCAACCACATTGTCATCGTTTGTTTTATCGGCAGCAGATTCACCAGAAAGCATCATTACAGTAGATGCAACATTTAGGTATACTTACTACGATATTGAAGTTGTCTCTTGACAAATAATTTAAAATGATGTAAACTGTGAATAGAGGTATATTATGAACAAACTAGACGAACTGCTTGAGATGTGGAAAAAAGATGCTGAGATTGACAGGACTGAACCTGGCAAAGCATTACTTGATATTCCAAAACTTCATAGTAAATATTTGAACATTCTTTCACGACACAAGTTGTTGCAGAAAGAAACTGAGTTTAAGTATTCCAGAATGAAACGAATTAAATGGGAATACTATACAGGCAAAATGGATCAAGATGATCTTGCTAAGTATGGTTGGGATCCGTTTCCATATACTCTTAAATCCGACCTCAATATATATTTTGAGAGCGATGAAGATTTAAATAAACTTGAAGCGCAGAAAATCTTACACGAACAAGTTGTTGAGACTTGTCAGAGTATTCTGAAAGAACTAAATTCAAGAACGTTTCAATTGAGAGACTTCATCGCTTGGGAGAGATTTATCCAAGGTGTTTAATGGCTGATATTATTCTACATAAACTTGATGAAGTTTTTATAAGATTTGAATGTGAAAGATCACTGGCGCAAGAACTAAGTGA